>Ga0180436_10002670_pt1 | contig 16745 bp, 12 predicted proteins | sample SS_ome_2_FD_132434 | JGI IMG/M metagenome (GOLD analysis project Ga0180436, IMG submission 132434) | Hypersaline lake sediment archaeal communities from the Salton Sea, California, USA - SS_3_S_2 metaG | ecosystem: Environmental > Aquatic > Non-marine Saline and Alkaline > Hypersaline >...
CTCCCACTTCACCAATTCGTCCATGCCTTCTGGAGCTTCTTCCGGCAAGTAGGGCGAATCAACAGAACCGTTCAGCAGCGGCGCGGCCAATTGAGTGATCGTGTAGCCCGTTTGCTCCGAAAGAGACTCGAGAATCTCGCCGATCGTCAGGCCCTCGATGACGGTTACGTCCCGTACTTCGACCTGCTCCGGCCCCTGCACGATAATGGCAACCAGGTCCTCGTAGTCCGTGCCCGAGGTCAGAAGATAGTCTCCTGCCTTGAGCTGATTGCCCGCGCCGGCAGACCGAACGGCAGATTCGAAGCGACCGGCATCGCTGATGACTCCGGCGTCCGCGAGGTCTACTGCTATCTGCGCGGCAGTCGAGCCAGAGGCGACTGTGAATTCGACCTCCAGGCCCTCTTGAATGGTTACGACAGCTGTGGACTCGTTGCTGATCCCGGAGGCAAGGCTGGCCGCCAGCTTCGTGATCATGAAGAAGCCCAGCACTATGACAATCAGGACCACGAAGACCTGAATGATCTTCAGCTGCCATGAAGTGTTTCTTGGATACTCCGGGGTCATGATCTGTTCGCCGCATCCAGGTAGCCCTGCAACATCACTGCTGCGGCCACCATGTCGACTGTCTCGCGCCGCTGCCGTCGTTTCATTCCGGCCTCGAGGAGGGCCGATTCTGCCTGCACGGTCGTGAACCTCTCATCTGCATACTCAACATCACAGCCGGTTGCCGCCGCTACTGCGGCTCCGAGCTCTCTGGCCTTGGTGGCTGACGGACCTTCCTTGCCCGACAGGGAGCGGGGCAGGCCGACAACAACAGTGGCGACTTCGTATTCGTCGCAAATGCCTCTGATCTCGGCGACGACGTCCCCCGCTCGCCGGTCGAGCACCAAGTGCGGTTGCGCGATGATACCGATGGCGTCGGATAACGCGACGCCAATGCGCCGCTCGCCGGGATCCAGACCGAGAATGCGTGCCAGCTCAGACTCCCTGTAGTGCGGAGCGTGCTGTCGCGCGGGCGACCTCCAGGGCAGCCTCGATCTCGTCACCGTTGGGGCCACCAGCCTGAGCGAGTTCGGGATCGCGGCTGCCGCCACCGCCCACCACCCGGGCCGCGGCTCCTGTGATCTCGCCTGCCGATACCCCGGCAGCAACGAGGTCGGCGGTGACGAATGCCAGCAGGGCGGCCTTGCCCCCGGCATTGGAGCCCAACACGCCTATGCCGGTCTTGATCTGATCCCGCAGCTGAAAGGCAAGTGCCCGCAGCTCATCTGGAGTGGCCCCGGGCTGATTCAACACGACGAGGCTGTGCCCGTTGTGCTCCTCCGCCCCATCCAGAACCTGACCGGCGGTCTCGTGCCGGGCTTTCGCCTCGAACTCGGCGATGCGCTCCTCCTGATCTTTGAGGCGGAGAGTCAATCCGCGCACTGCGTCGACAACCCCCGAGTCCTGGGCTCGGAGCAACGATGCAGTCTCGCGCAGCTGGCTGCGAATCGAGAGCAGGTGCTCGTAGCCGGCAACCCCGGTCAAAGCCTCGACCCGGCGGGTGTTGGCCGCAACTGATCCCTCCGATACCAGCACCAGGGGCCCGACCTGCCCGGTGCTGGGAACATGGGTCCCGCCACAGAACTCGGTCGAGTAGCTACCGGTCTGCACAACGCGCACGTGCTCACCGTACTTATCGCCGAAGAACGCCAGGGCGCCCATCTTCTCTGCTTCGGCCTTCGAGGTCTCGATGGTCTTGACGGTTGCGTTCTCGACGATCCGCTCGTTGACGGCCTTCTCGATGCCTACCAATTCATCGGGCTCTACCGCCTTGAAGTGGCTGAAGTCGAAACGTAGCCGGTTGTCCGCGACCAGCGAGCCTTCCTGATGCACATGGTCTCCCAGCACATCGCGTAGCGCCCAGTGAAGCAAGTGGGTTCCGGTGTGGTTCTTCCTGATCCGCTCGCGACGCACCGAGGCGATACTCGTCTCCGCGTCCTGACCCACCTGGAGATACCCGGAAGTGACCACTCCACGGTGCCCGTGCACCCCTTGCACCGCAAGCTGGGTGTCGCCAACCTCGAGGATGCCGGTCTCTGTCTGGATCACCCCGGTGTCGCCGACCTGGCCTCCCGATTCTGCGTAAAACGGAGTGCGGTCGAGGAACAACTCGACCGGCTGACCCTCTGCAACGCGGTCGACCGGTTCGCCTTCGCTCACCATGGCAAGCACGCGTGCCGTTCCAGCCTCGGCGTCGTAGCCGATGAAGCTCGTTCCGTCGAGGCCGCGGATCAGCGCTCGGTACTCCTCGGACACATCGGCGCTCAGTCCGCTCTTGAAGCTGGCCCGCGCCATCTCCTTCTGCGCCTCCATGAGGCGATCGAACTTGGCCACGTCTACCGAATGTCCCCGCTCCGCAACGATCTCCTCGGTCAGTTCCAGGGGGAACCCGTGTGTGTCGTGCAGCTTGAAGGCCACATCGCCGGCGAGGATATCGTCCGGGTTCAGTTCTTCAAGAGCCTCGTCAAGCATCTTCTGCCCAGATTCGAGTGTCTTGCGGAATCGGCTCTCTTCACGCTCTGCCATCTCGAGGATGGCGTCCTTGCGATCGATCAGTTCGGTATAGGCCTCACCCATCGCGGATATGGTGGCGGCAACCATCGTGGGCATGATGTTCGCTTCCGAACCCAGGAGTACGGCGTGACGAACGGCCCGACGGAGCACACGCCGGAGCACGTAACCGCGCCCCTGGTTTGACGGCACGACCTTGTCGGCGATCAGGAAGGTCACCGCACGGCTGTGATCACCCAGAATGCGCAGGCTGACATCGGTTCGCTCATCGATCTGAAATCGCGCACCCGTTGCTCGCTCGGCGGCTGCGATCACGCTGCGTAGCTCGTCGGTCTCAAACACGGTGTCGACACCCTGCAGCGCCATTGCTACACGCTCTAGCCCTGCGCCGGTGTCGATGTTCTTGGCCGGTAGATCCCCGACAACGTGATAAGGCTCATCCTGCACGTTCTGCATGAAGACGAGATTCCAGATCTCCATGAACCGCTCTTCATCGACCGCAGGCCCGCCGTCGGGTCCGTATGCGGAGCCTCTGTCGAAAAAGATCTCCGATGATGGCCCGCACGGACCCGGAATTCCCATCTGCCAGAAGTTGTCCCGATCGCGACGCTGCAGCCGACCCGGGTCGACCCCCACCCCGTCGAGCCAGATCTCCGCGGCCTCATCATCGGAGAGGTGCACCGTGAACCAAAGCCGATCCGGGTCAACCCCGAACCCCTCGGTAATCAACTCATAGGCCCAGGGAATCGCCTCTCGCTTGAAGTAGTCACCAAAGGAAAAGTTGCCGAGCATCTCGAAGAAGGTGAGATGACGGGCGGTGGTTCCAACCAGATCGATGTCTTCGGTCCGGCCACACTTCTGCACACTGACGGCGCGCAGGTACGGGGGCTTCTCCTCACCGAGGAAATAGGGCTTGAAGGGAACCATGCCGGCAACGGTCAACATCAGCGTTGGATCGATCGGAATCAACGAAGCACTGGGCACAATGATGTGCTCACGCTCTGCGAAGAACTGGTGGAAGATATTGCGAATCTCTTGGGTATTCATTGCGCGGGCAGATTAGCGCTACCGCTCAGCCCCCAGCAGCACACGGCACCGCGCCGCCACGTCCTCGTAGGCGACTTCCTCCGATTCGGCAGTGTCGAGCTTCTTGATCTGGGCCGTCCCCGCCTCCCACTCGGCATCTCCGACGATCACGGCCAGCCGATGACCACGACGGTCGGCGTATTTCATCTGGGCACCCAGCCTGCGGCCTTCTGGATACAGTTCAACGGAAAGCCCCGACCTGCGTAGCTCCTCACTGAGCCGCAGATAGTCGCTGATCCGATCCCGGGCGAACAGTGGGACGAAGACCTCGGCCGTCGCCGCCCGCTCATCGACTTTGCCGAGCTCCTCCATCGCAGCGATCAGACGGTCCAGGCCTAGTGAACCCCCGATTCCCGGGAGTCGTTGCTTCGTGTACAGCGAAGCCAGGTCGTCGTATCGTCCCCCCGAGCACACGCTGCCGATGTCCGGCAGTGCCGTGAGGAAGGTCTCGAAGACGGTCCCGGTGTAGTAGGCGAGACCACGGGCGATGCTGACATCCAGCTTGATCCGCTCCTCGACAACCCGCGACGCCCTGACGCCGTCGAGCACCGTTGTGATCGCTTCCATACCCCGGCGTGCGATATCCGAATCGCCGACAATGGCAGGCAGCGCCGCCACGATGTCATCGTTGCCGCCTCGCAGTCCGGCCAGAGCGAGGATCTCGTCCACCTGAGCGTCGCTTGCGCCACCGGCTCGCAGCTCACCGCGTACCCCATCGGCGCCAATTTTGGCCAGTTTGTCCAGCGAGCGGAGCACCGCCTCCGATTCGCTATCGAGTCCCAGCTTCTCGAGCAGACCGTTGAGCAGATCCCGGCTGTTGAAATGGATCACGAACTCAGAGATGTCCAGAGCGTCGAACAGATCGTGGACGACGACGAGTGTCTCGATGTCGGCAACAAGACTCTCGGTACCGATCGTGTCGAAGTCGAACTGGGTGAACTCGCGATAGCGCCCACGCTGGGTGTTCTCTCCTCGCCACACCGGACCGACGTGGTACCGCTTGAAGGGCGTGCCGAGTTTGCCAACATGCTGAGCGATGAACCTGGCTAGGGGGACGGTGAGGTCGAAGCGCATGGCCACGTCCCGTCCCCCGTTGTCCTGAAAGCGGTACATCTGCTTGTCGGTCTCGTCGCTGCCCTTGCCGAACAAAACCTCGCTGTACTCGAGTGCCGGGGTATCGATGGGAGTGAACCCGAATGAGCGATACACACGCCGCGCCGTCTCGACGACCTGCTCGCGTGCAGTCATCGTCGCCGGTAACTGATCTCGAAAGCCCTTCAGAGTGCGGGGCTGAATAATGCTCATCGCTCGCCCTTCGGCCGGATCGCGGCCCCGGCGGCCTCGAGTGCCCGGCCAACGCCGCGGGCCCCGGCATTGGCGATGTTGCGAGGGGTCATTCGTTCCCGCGCCTTGCGCAGCTCGTTGATGACGTAGCCGAACACACCGACGGAGGCCGCGGCACCCATGATGAACCAACGGATTCGGAGAAGCATTTCGCTAGGTTACCGCCGTTCTCGTTTGCCCAAGCGTGCATCGATCTTGCGCAGCCGGTCCCGCAGCGCTGCCTCCTCGCCGTGATCGCCGGGCTGGTAGACGATCTCGGATACGGCGTCGTCGGGAAGATACTGCTGCGGAAGTATTCCATCCGGATGGTCATGCGGGTATAGGTATCCGACTCCATCGCCCATCGCCTGCTGCCCTTCGGTTGCTGCGCTACGGAGATGTGGTGGCACTGTTGCTCCCGGAGTCCTCTCGAGCAGATCTCTCGTGCGAGCCATTGCGGTCTTGACCGTATTGGATTTGGCTGCCATGGCTAGATAAAGCGCCGCGTGTGACAGCGCATACGCGCCCTCGGGAAGACCGATGAGCTCGATAGCCCGAAACGCATCGGTGGCGATCGACAGCGCAACGTGGTCGGCGAGGCCCACGTCCTCGGAGGCCAGAATCACCAGCCTCCTCGCGATGAACTTGGGGTCTTCGCCGGCCTCGAGCATGGTGTGCAACCAGTACATCGCAGCATCGGGGTCCGATCCCCGAATGCTTTTGATGAAGGCTGAGATCACGTCGTAGTGACGGTCCCCGCCTTTGTCGTAGCGGATCACACGGCGCTGCAGCGCCTCTGTGACGTCCTCGACTTCAATGCTCGATCGAGCGGAACCTCGAACGATGGCTGCAGCAACGTCGAGCGTGTTGAGGGCAAGCCTGGCGTCTCCTCCTACCCGGGACGCGATCGTATCCAACACATCGTCGCCCGCCTCGAGGTCGTCGCCCAGCCCGCGCATTGCATCGTCACGCGCGGCCGCAAGCACGGCAACCACACTCTCAGGATCAAGCGCCTCAGTACGGAACACGGTGCATCGGGAGATCAACGGCGAATTCACCTCGAAGAATGGGTTCTCCGTTGTGGCCCCAACCAAAATGACGGTCCCATCTTCGACTCCCGGTAGCAGAGCATCCTGCTGGGATTTGCTGAAGCGGTGAATCTCGTCGAGGAAGAGGACGGTTCTGCCGCGACCATCTTCGAGCCGCTGCCGGGCGGAAGCGAGAATCGCACGCACATCCTTGACCCCTGCCGAAGTAGCGGAAATCTCGCTGAACTGTGCCTGCGCCAACTTCGCCGTGAGGCGTGCCAGGGTGGTCTTGCCGGTCCCGGCGGGGCCCCAGAGGATCAGCGAGCTGGGCTGGCCCGACTCGAGGAGAGCGCGGAAAGCGGTTCCCGGGCCGACGAGATGTTGCTGCCCGGCGACCTCGTCGAGTGTCCGCGGCCGCATTCGGGCAGCAAGCGGCGCTGCCGCAACACGCCGCTCAGCGCGTTCGTCGGCAAAGAGATCATCCTGATCGGTCAACTCAGCTCCGGCCATGTCGCTCGCACTTCGGCCCTCACCTCGATCCCCAGTTCTTCGAGCTGCGACTCTTCAACCCGGCCCGGTGCTCCGGTGAGCGGATCGGCGCCGGTCTGGGTCTTGGGAAACGGCATGACCTCACGGATGTTTTGTTCGTTCTGCAAGATGGAGACGAAACGGTCAACCCCGATAGCGAATCCGGCGTGCGGCGGGGTTCCGTAGCGAAGCGCTTCGAGGAACCAGCCAAAGCGCACTTCGGCCTGCTCTTGCGATATCCCGAGAACGTCGAATACCTGCGCCTGCAGCTCGGGATCGTGAATCCTGACGCTGCCCGAGCCAAGCTCAGCGCCGTTGAGAACCATATCGTAGGAACGAGATATGGCCGTCTCCGGAGAAGTCCGCATTTCCGCAACGCTCAGCGGCGCAGTGAAAGGGTGATGGGCAGGAACCAGCCCGCCCTCGGAAGTCTTCTCGAAGACGGGGAAGTCAACGATGAAAAGGAATTGAAGCTCATCGTGATTGTCGGGTTGGCCGAGCTGCAGCCGCAACTCGCCCAGCACGTTGCCAACCACCTCGGCACTGTCGGCGACTATCAGGAGCGCATCACCGGGTTCGCCGCGCAACGCAGCAGCGACCCCGGCAAGCTCCTCATCGCTGAGGAACTTGGCGACCGGGGATCGCAGGCTGCCGTCATCTTCGACGGCCAACCAGACGAGGCCCTTGGCCCCGAGGTCCTGCGCATCGGCAACGAGCTTGTCGAAACCCGCCCGCGACAGGCCTTGCGCTCCAGCATTCATGCCGCGGACCACGCCACCTTCCGCCAGGGTGCCGGCAAACGCACGGAAATCCGAGCCGACAAAGACATCACCCAGATCTGTGATCTCCATCCCGAAGCGTGTGTCGGGCTTGTCTGTTCCATAACGAGCCATTGCTTCCGAATAGGGCATTCGCGGAATCGGGCGCGGTATGTCGACCCCCCGAACATCCTTGACGACACGGGCTGCAATTGCCTCCAGCGTGTCGAGCACATCATCCTGGTCCCAGAAGGATCCTTCCAGATCTAGCTGAGTGAACTCGACCTGACGGTCGGAACGGAAATCCTCATCCCGGTAGCAGCGGGCGATCTGGTAATAGCGCTCGACACCCCCCACCATCAGCAGTTGCTTGAACAACTGCGGCGATTGGGGAAGGGCATAGAACTGGCCGGGTCGCAGCCGGCTGGGGACCAGCATGTCGCGCGCCCCCTCCGGGGTCGAGACCACCAGCGTTGGTGTTTCCACTTCGAGGAAGTCTCGTTCGTCCAGCACCCGTCGCATCGATCGAATCGCAGTCGAACGGGCGCGCAGATTTGCGCTCATTCGCTCGCGGCGAAGATCGAGGTAGCGATATTGCAGCCGGCGGGACTCATCGGCATCGAAGCGCTCGTCGATCTGGAAGGGGAGCACGTCGGCCGTGGACAGCACCTCGAGGCGGCTTACTCCGACTTCGACCTCACCCGTCGCCATCTCCGGGTTGATTGTTCCATCGGGACGCTGCCGTACCGTCCCGGTGATCATGATGCAGTACTCGTTGCGCAGGCCTCGCAGAATCTCATCGGCCGCCGGTTCGTTTTCCGGGTTGACCACTACCTGCACGATCCCGGATGAGTCACGAAGGTCGATGAAAGCGACACCACCGTGATCGCGGCGTCGCGCCACCCAGCCGGCCAACTGAACTTCGGAGCCGATGTCACTGGCGCGGAGAGTGCCCCCGTGGGCAGTCCTGTACTTGGTCATGCTCATCCTCACTATTTGGTCGCTCCACCGACCGCCTTTAGAGATCAGTCAAGAAGGGATTGGTGAGGCGTTCGCGCGAGATCGTAGTCGCCGGTCCGTGGCCGGGGAGAACCCTTGTGTCATCGGAAAGCGTCAGGATGTGCCCTCGCATGGATTCGACTAGCTGATCCCAGTTTCCTCCGGGCAGGTCGGTGCGCCCCACCGATCCCGCAAAGAGCTGGTCCCCGGAGAACAAGATGCCCTTGCCGGCAACGTGGAAACAGCAGTGCCCAGGGGTATGGCCGGGAGTATGCAGCACGTCGAAGTCGACCCCTGCCAGTGTCAGGGTCTGCCCTCCTTCGAGCCAACTCCACTCGTGAGGGGGAGCAAAGGCCGCAGGATCCCAGCCCGGGGGTACTCCGCCGATGAGCCAGCGCAACTGAGACAGAGGATCTGCCGCGAGCCACTCATCCTCGGGGTGAAGGTAGGCGGCAATCGACCACTTCTCGGCAACCCCGGCGGCCCCTCCCCCATGATCGATGTGGGCGTGAGTCACCAGCAACGCCTGTGGGTAGAGATCGTGCTGCGCCAGCAGCCCGGCAATACCGTCGAGTTCGGGGGGAGCGTCCACGATGACACAGGGCCCGCCACGCTCAGGTGCGATGACATAGCAGTTGGTTTCGGCCAGCCACAGGGAGCGGCCATCGACGAGCAACGTCACCCGAGATCCCCCTGCGGCACCAGCCGATATGCGTCGAACACTCCGTCGATTTTCGCGGCCTCGGCGATTACTCGCTCTAGCTGCTGTGGGTCGGAGAACTGCACCTCGAACCGCAAGATGGCCACTCGATCGCGACCGGTTGCGGACGATGCCGCTTGGATATTGCCACCGTGATCGGAGATCACCTCGGTGACGTCCCGGAGCAACTTCGCCCGATCCAGAGCCTCAATCTGAATCCAGGAGAAGAAGGTGCCTGCGTAGTCCATATCCCAGGCAACCTCGACTATTCGCTCGGACCTGTCCCCCAGGGACCCGATATTGGTGCAATCGACGCGATGGACCGATACTCCTCGCCCCACCGTGACAAAGCCGATGATTTCATCGCCGGGCACAGGAGCGCAGCAACGCGCCACTCGGACCAGCATGTCGTCCATGCCCTCGACCACGATGCCCCCGGTGGGGCGGCGCGGGCGGGGCCGAGCCGGCGGGCTGAGCAGATCCTCGTCTTCTGATCCGAGGCCGTGTATTCGCTCGAGCCGTGACACCACCGTGAGCGGACTCAGCCTGCCGTCACCAACGGCAACGTACAGGCCGTCGACGTCGTGATAGCCACATTCCTCAGCTACAGGTCCCAGCGCTTCGTCACGCTTGAACTTCTCTACCGGCAGGGGTGACTTGCGCAGGGCACGCACGATGGCCTCCCGACCATCGTGCAGCGCGGTTTCCCGTCGCGCCCGCGTGTACCACTGGCGGATCTTGGTGTTAGCCCGGGATGATTTGACGAACTCGAGCCAATCCCGACTGGGACGAGCGTCGGGCGAATTCGTCGTGATGATCTCGACAATGTCACCCGACTGCAATTCGCTATTGAGTGGCGCCAGCCTGCCGTTCACCTTGGCGCCAACACAACGATGTCCGACATCGGTGTGGATCCGGTAGGCGAAGTCGACGGGTGTGCCGCCGCGCGGAAGCACATGGACATCGCCCTTCGGGGTCAGGGCAAAGACCTCATCTGCGTAGAGGTCGAGCTTGAGGTGCTCGAGAAACTCGCGCGGATCGGTGGACTCCTCTTGAAGGAAGCGCAGATCGGCGATGAATTGGGGATCGGTGCCTTTATCACCGTCCTTGTACCGCCAATGCGCCGCGATGCCGTATTCGGCCCGGGAGTGCATCTCGTGGGTGCGAATCTGGATCTCGAGAGGTTTGCCGTCGGGACCGAGCACTGTGGTGTGCAGGCTCTGATACAGATTGAACTTCGGCATCGCAATGTAGTCCTTGAACCGGCCCTGGATGGGAGCCCACAACGTGTGGATCAGTCCGAGCACGGCGTAGCAGTCACGCACTTCGTTCACGAGAACGCGGACCCCGATCAAGTCGTAGATCTGCTCGAATTCGAGACCGCTGCTCATCATCTTCCTGTAGATGGAGTAGAGATGCTTCGGGCGGCCGGTGACGACCGCCTCTATGCCCTGGGAGACGAGTTCCTCTCTCACCTGCTCTTTGACCCGCTCGACATCGGCCTCACGTTGTGGTGCCCGCCGCCGAATCAGCTCCTCGAGCTCAGACATTCGCTTCGGATACAGCTCACGGAAGCAAAGGTCCTCCATCTCGTGCTTGATTTCCTGCACCCCGAGCCGGTGCGCCAGCGGGGCATACACCTCGATTGTCTCGAGAGCGATGCGCTGCCGCTTCTGCTCGGGGAGGAACTCCAGGGTGCGTACGTTGTGTAGCCGGTCGGCCAGCTTGATGAGAAGTACCCGGATGTCCTTGGCCATGGCGATGGCCATCTTCCTGATGGTGGCCGCTTGTTGCTCCTCGCGCGATGAGAAGCGAATTCGGTCCAGCTTTGTGACCCCGTCGATGAGAGCAGCGACTTCATCGCCGAACATCGCCGCGGTGTCCTCGAGTGAGATTTCGGTGTCCTCGACCGTGTCATGAAGAATGGCTGCGATCAGCGTCGCCTCGTCCATTCCGTAGCTGGCGAGGATCTCGGTGACTATCAGCGGATGGGTGATGTAGGCGTGGCCGGAACGACGCGTCTGCCCGGCATGCGCGGCCATCGCCACTTCGTAGGCACGATTGATTGCCGTTAAGTCCGCGTCCGGGTAGTGGGAGCGGTAGAGCTCCTCGATCTTCTCCAGGTGGATCTGCGGCTCTGTCTCGACGGTCTCAGGAAGCGCCATACCTCACCACCGCGTGGACATCGACCCCGCCCAGTCGCTCCCGGCCTCCCAGGAACGCAAGCTCGGCTAGAACCGTGAAACCGACGACATGAGCGCCGAGAGCACGGATGAGGTCTGTAGTTGCCCGGCCCGTGCCCCCGGTGGCGAGCACGTCGTCGACAACGAGTACGTTGTCGTCGGGTGTGGCCGCGTCACGGTGAATCTCGACACGATCCGTGCCGTATTCGAGGTCATAGACCTGGTGGTTGACGTCGTGGGGAAGCTTCCCCGGTTTCCGAACGGGAACAAAGCCGGCTCCAAGCCGAATCGCGATTGGGGCAGCAAAGATAAAGCCGCGGGCTTCCACCCCGACCACCTTGGTGATACCGCTATCTCGATACGGCTCAATCATCGCGTCCATAGCGTCGCTAAAGACCTCGTGATTACCCAGCAATGGGGTGATGTCCTTGAACATGATCCCCGGCTCGGGGAAATCCGGAACATCACGAATGAACGAGCGGATTCTTGATTCGATCACAAGAGCAGTTTACCGGCGCTTTCCGCGCTGTTTGGGAGCGCGGGGCGTTGCCCCGGTACTACGCTCCTCTACCGCCATTGCCGTCGCCACTTCAGCCGCGGTCAGCACCGTTTCTCCGGACCGCCGCGCGACCCGCCGCTGCATGCGTTGCCACTGCGGTTCGCGTTCCTTCCACTCCGTGAGTAGCGGGGTGGCGACAAAGATCGAAGAGTACGTACCGGCGGCGATACCGATGAACAATGCCAGGGCGAATTCGCGCAGCGTCGCCGCGCCGAGCAGATAGGACCCGACGAAGAGAAGGCTCCCGATCGGCAGCAGCGATGTCAGCGACGTATTGAGTGATCGCATCAATACCTGATTCATCGAGAGGTTCGAAATCTCGGTGAATGTATGCCGGTTACCGAGTTCGTGCACGTTCTCGGTGATCTTGTCGAAGACGACCACGGTGTCATATAGCGAGTAGCCGAGAATGGTGAGGATGGCGATCACTGTGGAGGGCGTCACCTCGAAACCGATGATTGAGTAGATGCCTGCGGTGATGATGAGATCATGGAAAAGGGCCGTGAGGGCACCCACCGCCATCTTCCACTCGAACCGCCACGTGATGAACATGGTCACGACGACCAGGAAGATCACCAGAGCTTCGATAGCTCGGCGGGTGATCTCGGTGCCGAAGGTGGGCCCTACCGACTCGATAGACGTTTCGTTGGGGTCGACACCGGCAACCTCAGCGACGGTGCCGACCAGGTCATCCCGCTCTTGCACCTGTAGCGGCTCCGTTTGGACGATCACCGTCTCACTGCCGTCCGGTTCCGTACGTATCTGAACCCGTGCCCCGTCTTGGCCGATATCCGACAAGCCGTCGCGATACCCGGCGACATCCTCGGCGGAGACGTTGGGTGCTTCAACGATGGCGCCACCGGTGAAATCAACGCTTCCGTCGAGGCCGCGAATCAGCAACGACAGCAGCGACACGCCCACCACGATCGCAGAGATCACGAAGAACCTCCGTCGATGCCGTACGAAATCGAATTCGGTCTCTCCTCGATAGAGGTTGCGCCAGAGGCTCATGACGCCACCCCTTCGGCTGCGCCGCGTCCCATGGCGCCCCTGATGGACAGGGCACCTCCTTCACCAAGAGGACTGCGAACGAGTAGCTGGGCGAATGGGCGAGTGAAGAAGTAGGCCACCACGACGTCGATGATCGTGGCGATGCCAAGAGTCAGTGCAAAGCCCTTCACCGGGCCGATTGCTAGCAGCCAAAGCAGCGCGGACCCGGCCAGCGTCACCGTATCGGCAGTGAGGATTGTGCGGAAAGCGCGCTTGAATCCGTAGTCCACCGCCGGCTTGAGGGCACGGCCACGGCGGTGCTCTTCCTTCACCCTTTCGAAGAAGACGATGTATGAGTCAGCAGTGATACCGATCGACACGATGATGCCGGTGACGCCGGACAAGGTCAGCGTCGTGCCCTGTACCTGGCCGAGGAAGATGATCGTCCCGATCAGTAGCGAGCCAAACACGGTGAAACCCACCACCGCAATCAGGCCGAGAATGCGGTAGTAGGCCATGAGCGCAATCGCCACCAAGGCAAGACCTGCCATGCCGGCAAGGAGGCCGGCGCGCAGCGAGTCGGAGCCGAGACTGGCGGAAACTGATCCTTCGCTCTCACGTTCGAAGGTGGTGGGCAGCGCACCGTATTTGAGCACCGTGGACAGATCCTCGGCTTCGGCCTGAGCATCCTCGCTGGCGCCGATGGTGATCACGACGGTATCTGCCGGCAGGGTCTCCCCCGGCGCTACCTCTGCGGCGATCGAGGGAGCTGAGATGACGGTGCCGTCGAGCACGATGGCCATCTGGCGCCTCGGGTCGCCGTAGGTGAAGGTCGAGAGTACGCCGGTAGCGGCCTCGAACTTGTCGCCGCCCTCGGATGTGAACGATGGATCTACGGTCCATCCGCCACCACCCCCGACCTGAACACCACTGAAACCTGGCTCGGCTCCGGTGAGGTCTGCGCCGGTGAGGAAAGCGGGCCCAAGTGAGTAGACGGCGCCGCTCTCATCCGGAAGGTATACGTTCTTCTCGGGATCGTCGGCGAGGCTCAGCCCGGTTTCGGGGTCGATGTCATCGGGGATCACCGGAGGCTCGGTCGTTGTGGTCGTGGTAGTGGTCGTCGTCGTGGGCTCCTCGGAGGTGCCTTCGTCGTCGTCCGGTGCGGCAGTGGTCGTCGTTGTCGTCAGCGCATCAGGAAGCGGCAGGGTGCCATCGAGAAAGGCCGGACTGATCGGCTGAACATCGAGGACTGGGCGAAACGTCAGCTGTCCGGTGGTTCCTACCGCCGCCAGCGCTCGTTCTCGATCTTCGACGCCGGGCAACTGGACCAGGATCCGACGGTCGCCTTGCACCGAGATCTCCGGTTCCTGTACTGCGCCGAGGCTCTCGATACGTTGCCGCATCGTCTCGACGGCCTGGTCGAGGACATCGCTGTCGATTCCCTCAGGCGCGGCCAGCACGACTGAGAAACCACCCTGAAGATCGAGCCCCAGCTTGGGTTCCCAGCTCGCCGCAAGCATCGCAGCCAGCGAGCCCCAGGCAAGAGCTACAACGAGAATCAGTGAGATCCAGAGAGGACGGCGATTCACTCTTGTGTCTCTCCCAGCTTTTCCGCGATCGCCCGAACAGTCAGCGTCAGGGTCGTCCCACCACCGACGTCAATGGTTGCTTCTTCGCCGTCGATGCTGGTCACCCGGCCGAGGATGCCGCCAATCGTGCGGATCTGGTCACCGACCACGACCGAGTCACGCAACTCCTGCATCTGACGCTGGCGGCGCCGCTGCGGCAGGATCAGGGCGACGTAGAAAAGGCCACCGAAGATGATGAGCGGGAATAGCAGACCGAGCAGAGAGCCGGTTGGCTCGCTGCCCTCTTCTGTTGCGAGGAGCAACCCGGTAAGGATCGCGTGGTATGGCACAGGAGCCTCCATTGGGAACCATGCCCGAGCCGAACAGTGGACCCGGGCTGCCATAGGTTAGTGCTCTGCAGGATAAGTGCTAGCCCATCGCCCCCTCCGCCGCACGTTTGCTCACGGCAGTCGCCCGGAACTCCGCAAATTGCCCGGCACCGATTGCAGCTCTGATATCCCGCATGAGCGCCAGCGTGTACGTCAGATTGTGGACGCTGAGCAAGCGGGGCCCGAGGAACTCCCTTGTCACGAAAAGGTGCCGCACATAGCCACGGGTGTAGCGACGGCAGGCAACACACTCACAGTCTTCCGCTAGAGGTTGCTCGTCGATGGCCCATTCCGCTCGCTTGATCGAGTAGTCGCCAGACCTGCTCAGCACCTTGCCGTGGCGAGCCAGTCGGGTAGGCAGAACACAGTCGAACAGATCAACCCCTCGAGCCACGCAATCGAGAATCCCCTCTGTATCCCCCAGCCCCATCACGTACCGAGGGGCTGATGGGGGCAGCTCCGGCACGATGGCCTCGATGGCCCCATTGCGTGCCGCAACGGTCTCGCCGACCGACAGGCCCCCGATTCCGAATCCCGGGAAGCCCAGCGCAGCGGTCGCGGCGGCAGATTGTGCGCGCAGATCCCGGTCCGAGCCTCCCTGGATGATTCCCCAGAGCGCTCTGTCGTCTCGAGTCTTGGCGGCCTGCGCTCGACGCGACCAACGCATCGTCCTCTCCATTGCTGCGATAGTGTCGTCCCGTGTTGCCGGAAGCCCGATCAGCACGTCGAGGACCATGGCAATGTCAGAGCCCAGAGCTTCCTGAACGGCAACGGCCCGCTCGGGAGTCAATTCAACCCGCGATCCATCGTATGTCGAGCGAAAGGCAACCCCCTCCTCTGTGATCTCGGGCTCCAGGCTGAATACCTGGTAGCCGCCGGAGTCCGTCAGGATCGGACCGGGCCACGACATGAACCCGTGCAATTCGCCGAGGCTCGCGACGGTGTCGGCTCCGGGCCGAAGCATGAGATGGTAGGTGTTGGCGAGCACAATTTGAGCCCCGACCCGTTCCAAATCTTCGCTATCGAGGGTCTTCACGGTGCCCCGAGTGCCGACCGGCATAAAGGCGGGGGTGGGGACATCGCCGTGTGGCGTACTCAAGATGCCGATGCGAGCCGGACCGTGGCTACCCGTCGACTCCCACGAAACGCTCATCTCGGCCCCCGCTTCGGATCTTCGATCAACATGGCATCTCCGAAGGAGAGAAATCGGTAGCCGGCCTGCAGAGCGTGGTTGTATAGATCCCTCCACTGCTCCCCGAGCAAGGCGGCGATCATCACGATAAGCGTGGTCCGGGGCGCATGGAAGTTGGTCAAAACCGCATCCACCACCTGCAACTCGTAGCCGGGGCTGATGAACAGGTCGGTATCTCCTCGCCCGGCACGCACCAAGGCCCCGGCAACGGCGGCGCTCTCCAGAGTGCGCACCACAGTCGTTCCGACTGCGATAACCCTCTTGCCCCGCCGACGGGTTTCGGCGATCGCTCGCGCCGTCTTCTCCGGCACTTCCCACAACTCAGTGTGCATCGTGTGATCCGAGATGGTGCTGGTGCCGATCGGCCGGAACGTATCGAGGCCCACCTCGAGCTCCACCTCAGCGAAGCTGAGCCCGGCTTCCTGCAAACGCCCAACCAACTCACGCGTGAAGTGCAGAGCCGCCGTTGGAGCGGCGGCCGACCCTACGTTGCGGGCAAAGACGGTTTGGTAGCGCTCGGGATCAGGTAGATCACCGTGGAAGTAGGGCGGTAGAGGGATTTCGCCGACATCGGCGACCGCTGCTTCGACATCGCCGCCGGCAGCGTCGAGGGCGAGGATGACTTCGCCGCGCTCGGGATCTGTCAACACCTCTGCCCGCAATCCATCACAATCGATGACTGTCCCTGCCCGGATGCGGCGAGCCGGGCGAGCCAATGCCTCCCATCGCCGCTCATCCACGCGCCGCAGCAGAAGAAGCTCGACCGCGCCCCCCGTCCCCTCCTTTATCCCGTGGAGACGAGCCGCCCGGACCCGGGTCCGATTGACCACCAGGAGATCACCGGCGCAGAGAATGTCGGGAAGCTCGCGAAACAGCCGATCCTCACGCC
>Ga0180436_10002671_pt1 | contig 16720 bp, 15 predicted proteins | sample SS_ome_2_FD_132434 | JGI IMG/M metagenome (GOLD analysis project Ga0180436, IMG submission 132434) | Hypersaline lake sediment archaeal communities from the Salton Sea, California, USA - SS_3_S_2 metaG | ecosystem: Environmental > Aquatic > Non-marine Saline and Alkaline > Hypersaline >...
TCATCCGGCGGCCACACGCCCCAGTCCATCAGCGGATGATCGCCTGCCGGCGTGGGCGGGATCAGCTTGCGAGCCGGCTTCGATCCCACCCCGCCAGCAGGGCCGGTGGCGGCAAATTCGGGTGGGCTGTCGTCGCTGCCCGCTGGCTGGCGACGGTGTGGGCCGCCGGTGCCGGTGTGAAAAATCTTGCCCGCGGCGGCGGTGTGGTAGCCGTGGGCCGCGAAGTGCTGCGGCAGGGTGACCGCCTCGGCAAGGCTCGGGAGCGTGCGAAACCAGGGGCTGAGGCCGTAGATGCCGATCGTCGTCGGCCGCAGCGAGAGCAGAAGGCTCGTCCGCGAGGGATTGCAGATTGGTGCCTGACAGTGAGCGTTGGTGAAGGTCGTGCCTCGGGCGGCGAGGGCGTCGAGGTGCGGGGTGCGGACGAGCGGATGTCCGCCGAGGGGGCCAACCCAGTCGTTGAGGTCGTCGATCGCGATGAACAGCACGTTGGGCGGCCGCTGCTCGGCCGGCTCACCAGCCGTGACCGGCCCGCGGCAGACTCCAACCATCACCACAAGCCAGACAGCCGCGGAGGTGCGGTGAAATTTCCATTTTGCACCACGTGCGAGCTTATGGCGTGGCATGTCGCTTTCCGCTGAGCTGTACCCACCGAAGATCGATCCGGCACCCCGCTTGATGCCACGACGAACCCTGGCCGCAGCCCGTTAGTGTATGCTCCTCCCCATGCATCTGCTTCCTGCAATCGACCTTCGCGGCGGCAAGGTCGTTCGCCTCACGAAGGGCGACTACGACCGCCAGACTACCTATGGCGACGATCCCCTCGCCCAGGCTTGCGGCTTTGCCGAGGCCGGGGCGAGCTGGCTTCACGTGGTCGACCTCGACGGGGCCCGCAGCGGGCGACCCGAGCATGCCGAGGTGATCTCGGAAATCTGCCGCGAGACACCGCTTGCCGTGGAAGTCGGCGGCGGCATCCGCGACGAGTCGGCCATCGAGGCCCTGCTCGCCGCCGGGGCGAGGCGGGTGATCCTCGGCACCGCAGCCCTCAAGAACTGGGACTGGTTTGGGCGAATCGTCCACGAGCGGTTTCCGGGCACACTCGTGCTCGGTCTGGATGCCCGTGATGGCCGGCTCGCGGTGGCCGGCTGGGAGGAGCAGCTTTCCCGCACGGCCCTCGAGGTGGCCGGTGAGGTGAGCGACTGGCCGCTGGCGGCGATCGTCTACACCGACATCGCCACCGACGGCACGCTTGCCGGACCCAACCTCTCGGCCACCCGTGAGATCGCCGAGGCGACCCGGGTGGGCGTGGTGGCCAGCGGTGGCGTCGGCAAGCTCGAGCACCTGACGGCCTTGCGGAGCCTGCCGGTCGTCGGGGTGATCGTGGGCCGGGCCCTCTACGACGGCACCGTCACACTGAAAGAGGCGATTGGTGCGGTGGAGGGCTGAAGGAAGGGGAGCCCGGTCAATGGCACTTCCAAGCCGGGAAGCATCGCTCGGCTGATGAGCGGTTCGCAGCGTTGGCGGCTGGGAGCGGCGCTTCGAGCGACGCGGGTCTCCGCGGGTCGCACCTCTGTCAAGAGGAGCCTCGCCGCTACGCCTGCTCCGACTTGCTCAGCCGCTCGGCAATCAGATCAAGTTTCCCAGGCAGCGACACAATCGCCGAGATCACGTCGAGCGTGATGTAGTAAAGGAGCAGCAGAAGGTACACGTAGATCGGAATCGCGACCGCCGCGAACAGCCCTCCGATGCCTATCGTCGCCGCCGAATAGGCCATCATCAGGCCTGACCCGTCAGCCGTCATGATTCGCACTGTCGCTTCGAGGAGCCGGTAGGTCGTGAAGATGATGCCCGCCGCGAAGAGCAGCGGTGCGCAGCGAAGAACGACCTTGAAGACAAAGGTGAAGACCCCAATGGCTTCCTGGGCAGCCCGGCACTCCGGCTCAAGATCGACTCCCAGCGACGTCGGCGTGATGGTGACGAGAGCCGAATACGCGCCGACGACGAGAACCCCAACGGCCGCGACAAGGAAGAGCAACTCACGCATCTCGATTGCCGCCCAGAGCAAGCCGAGTACACCGACAACGGTCCCCACGACGATCACGACAAAGATCGAATCTGGTACCGCCAAGGACGACAGGATGCTCCTGTTCGACAAAATTGCCACCCGGATGGCTCCGAGCAGCCGCGACGCGACGTACTGACCAACCAGAATTGCGATGGACGCGGCGAGCGAAGCAAGAACAATCCGGAAGTTGTTTCCTCGAATCGCGAAGAGGAGCCCCCCGAGAAAGGCGATCACCGCCGAGCCGTAGAGCGTCAGGAGGCCGACTCTGGTGGCGGCCGTAGAGATTTGCTCGGCCAAGTCCTTCGGGCAAGCGTCGCGAGCCATTTCCACGCCCATCTGGAATGGGTGCCAAAGATCAGCGGAGGCCGACTCGGTCCGCTGTGGTTGCGGCCGTGGATTCGGAGCGGAGGGAACCGCCGCTGGTGCCGGGGGCGGCGGTGCGGAAGCAGGGAACAGTCCCTTGACAGCGCGTGCTGGCACCCACTGCGACATGCCTTCCTTCCAGACCAGGTCGGACGGACTCAGCGTTCGCGAGTCTGCGAGACCTTTGAGAGCAACGGCCGTGACCGGCCCGTTTTTTGAGCCTCCAATCGAGTAGTACCATTCGTCAGCCATCGGATTTCCCATAAAGACTCGAGCTTGGAGCAGATTGCTCCCTGAGGGAACCCTACCACCTGCGGAAGGGTAGGAAAAAAGGCGGTTACGACGGACCGACAAACTGTCTCTCCACGATCCTGTTGCGCGGCGTCCAGCGAGGATTCACCCCGACCGGCAGCGGCTCCGCCCGGACGAGGATTTTCTGTGGCGGCGAGTGGAAGTAGAGCAGCAGTGCCGGATAGAGCCAGCATTTTATCGGCCTGCCGGCCACGTCGCCGGCGTATCAGTTCCCGCTTCCACTCGGATCGGGCTGTTGCCAGGCAAGCCGCACGTCGTAGCCCTCGAAGGCCTCACCGCTGAAGCTCAGAGCGAAGGCCCGCTCGGCGTCGGGAAGCGCCCTAGCCTCGTCGATCGCTGAGATCATATTGGTCGCCGGGGGGCTGGGCTTCGCGCGGCGGCGGCCGTGAAGCCCGGCGGAGGGCACGACGTGGAAGGATTCGGCAGGCCAGTTTGCGGCCTTTGCTCGCAGGAGAACGAAGAGTCGCGGTTTTCGTGTCGGTTCTGAAAATCGGCGTGGGCTACGGCCCGATCCGCGTGCCTGTCTGATAAACCGCCTCCAGTTGGAAGGGACGGGCGAGGTCGGTGTTGCCGAACACAACCACGACTGGCAAGGCCGTGATCGCCCGCTCCAGATTGACGAGGGCACGCTCAAATCGGGCCTCGATCGTTGCGTCCGGCACGTCGTGCCCTCCCTGCATGACTCGCATTGCGACCCGCTGTTTCGCCGTCTCGGGCGAATCGAGCCGGATGAACACCAACCCGACGTGGATGCCCTTCCGGGCGGTCTCGACGAGTTCGGCGACCTTCGCGCCAACAGGATCGGAGAGCACGGTCTCAAACACGAAACTCTCTCGCTGCTCCACCAGCCCGGCCCTCAGCGATGCGGCAAGTTCGGCCGCCTCGGAGGCCCCCATGCCCAGCTCGGCGGCCAGGTCGTCGGCATTGACGAATCGCAGTCCTGTATCGGAGAGGTGGGCGGAGAAGAACGTCGACTTGCCCGCGCCGTTGGGCCCGGCGAGTGCCACCACGATCGGCCCCGCATCCAACAGGACTCGCCAGTCCATCAGGCTGGTTCGCTCGACGGGACGAACTCCCGGTTGACGAATCGCCCGCGGGTGCGAGTGCCGTCTTCATCGATCTTCACCAGCATCCCTGGCTTCTCGGGGCAGGCTTCGAAATGCGGGAAGGGACGCGACTCGAGATAGCTCCGCACACGTTCGCGGCCGACATCCGAGTCCACCGACTGGATGCTCTCCGCCAGCGACCGTGCCATTCCCGACCGCTGCAGTGCCCATGCCCGGTCGCCACGGAGCAGCGGTTCGATCGATTTGCCAAGCCGGGCCCAGAACTCAACCTGACCGGCGATGGAACGCCGAGCCACGGCACCAACGGTGCGTGCCTCGAGAATCAGGTCGTCGCTGAGCTTCACGGGCTGTCCCATACCAGCAGGGTAGCATTTCGCTACCAAGAGTCAATTCACGAGATGGTCCGCAAACGCCGCGTGGCGATCGATGTCGATCTGGCATCCTTCAGCGAGCGTTCCGCCCACGCGAGTGGCCGACGCGATATCGTTGACCACTGGCTGGCCTGTTCCTACTTGGCCGCTTCGAGCAGTTCGACCATCGCCTCGCCCATGCCGAGGCCGACGTTCATGTAGGTCTCCGCGTTGCCGCCGTAATGGCCGTTGGAGGCCCCGCCCTTGCTCAGCGGGTGGGTGTAGACCGTCGCCACCTCGCCCTTGTACTGCGGGTACTTCCCAGGATCGCTGATCGCGAACATCCCCTCGATGATGTCCTTCTCGGTGCCCTTGGCCGCATCGCGGTCGGTCTGGCCGAGCGTGGCGATGACCAGCGGGGCGTCAGGAGCGTCAAACTCCTTCCGCAGGGCCTCGAGAAGCAGCACGAGATTCCGCTCGTACATTGCGGCATGGCCGGGGTTGTAGCGATCCTTGTCGCCCTGCCACCAGAAGAAGCCGGCCACCTCGTAGCCCTTCGCACCGGGATAGTAGGTCTCGATTTCCTCCAGCACCTTCTTGGCGTTGGCGATATCGGTATCCCACTGCTTGCCGGCGTACCATCCGCCCGGCTTGGGCTTGCTGCCCTTTTCCCACTTCATTGTTGCGTCCTTGTAGCCGGCGTAGACCATCGTCTTGGTTGAGCCGTCTTTCTGCTTCTCTTCAAACTCGAACTGTTCGCCACCCGGCGGGAGCAGGTCCCAGCCGAGGCTGCGGTTGCCGATGCAGCTCTTGAGAATCAGTACAGGCTCGTCGAGGAGGGTGCCGAGTTCGTAGCCGATGCCGATCTCCGGGCCGATCTTGCCCCCCTTGATCGTCATCCACTCGTTGTTGTGGACGCCCATCCCGCCGCCACGGCCGTTCATTACCCGCACGTTGCGGACATCCTTGCGTTCGGTCCAGTTGCCGGCGTCGTCAACAAGGAACGGATAGAGATCCTTCGCCTTGACCGCGTGTTCGAGCGTGCCGTCCTTGTCGGCACCCTGAACCTTGCCAAACCCGAGCATGTTGGACTGGCCCATCAGGATGAAGACCTTGACCGGCTTCGTCATGTCGGCGGGCTTGCCGTCAGGGTCGGGCAGTGTCGCCTCGCCGCGGGCGGCAGGCGGAGCGACCGCGATCAGGATTGCGAAAAGAACGACAGCGACCGCACGTGTCGAGAGGGCACGCGGCGCGGCCCGGTTCAGGGTGGCAATGGCCATGAAAATCTTCCTCCGAAGGACAAGGCCGCGTCACGCAGGCGAGACGCCCAAACGGCAGCAGCAGTTCACGGAACAATCGCATTCGACGCGATTCCGACAGCCTAGCCTGCGATCGGCGGTCACGAAACGGTCGGCTGAAACTTCACGGCGACGGCTGTGTCTGAATACCAAGATGAAAAATCAGAAAACATGGATTTTGCGCCGGGAGCACGGTCCTCTGAGCGGCGTCTGGCTCAATAGTCGGAAAGCTGCTGTGGGGCTCGCGCCATCCGCAGGCTGTTGCTGACCGCGACGACGTCGATCACCTCCTGCACGAGGGCCCCGGCCGCGGGCGGCAGCAGTCCCGCCGCGGCGAAGGCCATCCCCACGCCGCTTGCCGCCATGCCTCCGACCGCGCTTTCAAGGGCCACCCGGCGGAGGCGGCGGCCGATATGGAACAAGTCGTCGACGCGGGCGAGGGACTGCTCCATGACGACGGCGTCGGCCGCCTCGCCGGTGACATCGCTTGCGGTGCCCATCGCGATGCCGACGGTTGCCGCCGCGAGGGCGGGGGCGTCGTTGATGCCGTCGCCGACGAAGACCGTGGGAGCGGCGGCCGTTTCGCGACGGACAATCTCGAGCTTGCCCTCCGGCGAGACTCCTCCGTAGACCTCGCTGATGCCGACAATCTCCGCCAGCCACCGCACCTCCTCCTCGCGGTCACCGCTGACGAGCATCACCTTCTGCAGGCCGTGGGCCGGCTCGAGGTGGCCCACGAAGCTCGCCCCATCGGCCCGCGGTGAATCGCGAAAGCGAAAGACCGCCGCCGGGCCGCCGTCGATGAGCACCACGCATTCGAGGCCGCCGAGGGCCGGAGGCAGTGACGCAGCCGCGTCGGGATCCCGCTCGGCGAGCCGGCCGCGGGAGGTGATTGCCACCTCGTGCACGATCGTCGACTCACCCGCGGTCGCCACGCTGCCGGTGAGCCCGCGGCCTGGCGCTTCGGCAAGCTGCTCGACATCCAGCCGCGGCAGCCCCTCCGCGTCGGCCGCGGCCACCACCGCAGCGGCGAGGGGATGCTTGGAATACCGCTCCAGGCCCGCGGCGAGTGCCAGCACCTGCTGGCGTTTCCATCCTGCCAGGCACACCGCCTCGATCAGCTGCGGCGTGCCGTAGGTGAGCGTGCCGGTCTTGTCGAAGATTGCGGTACGGCAGGTGTCGAGCCGCTCGAGCAGGGCCGGGTCGCGGATCACGATTCCCCGCTTGGCCGCCAGCGAGACCGCCCCGATGATCGCCACGGGAATCGCGATCAACAGCGGGCAGGGCGTGGCCACCACGAGCACCGCCAAAAACCGGGTGGGGCTGCCGCTGGCCGCCCAGGCTCCCGCCGCGATCGCGACCGCCAGCGGTGTGTACAGGGCCCCGAGCGTGTCGGCCAGCCGCCGCATCTGCGGCCGCTGCTGCCAGCTCGTCTCGAGCACCTGCATGATCTTGGCATAGCGACTGTCGGCGGCCACCCGTTCGGTGCGGATCTCGAGGGCCGTCTCGCCGTTGATCGCCCCGGAGAGCACCGTCGATCCCGGGGCCTTCGACATCCGGTAGGGCTCGCCGGTGAGGTAGCTTTCGTCCATCGAGCCGCGGCCGGCCAGCACGCTGCCGTCGACCGGGCAGATCGCGTGGGGAGGCACGACGAGCACATCGCCGATTGCGATTTCCGCCAACGGGATCTCGTCGACGCTCCCTTCCCGGCGACGGTGGGCGGTGGTGGGCATCCGTCGGGCCAGGGCCCCGAGCACGTCGCCGGCCCTGGCCACCGCCCGGGCCTCGAGGGCGGCCCCGCCGGAGAGCATCAGGACCACCAGTGTGCCGGCGAGAAACTCACCCAACAGCACCGCGGTCACGATCGAGACCCCGGCAAGCAGGTCGGAGCCAAAACTGCCGGTGACGAGCTTTGCCAACAGGTCCGAGACCAGCGGCGTGCCGCCCAGCAGGAGCATCACCACCAGCGGCAGTTCCGCGAAGCTGATCTCGCGGCCGGCCAGTGGCAGGCCGGCAAGCGGGCCGGGCAGCCAGGCCGGCTCGACGGTGAAGGCCGTGGTGGCTCCGACGCCCGTCAGAAGCATCAGTCCCCAGGCAGCCAGGGCCACCAGGGCGGCCGCCGCGATGGCCGCGTCGCGAAGCCCCTCGGCCGCACCATGGGAAGACTGCCCGCTGGCGGTCATGGCGAACTCCGGGAACAAACTCACACAGAACCGTCTGGCTACGAGCCTGTCCCGTTCAAGTGAAACTCGCAAGCGTAAGTGAAGCGTGCAAGCGGTGGCCGTTGGCTGGTATAAACTATCGGAATGATTGCCTTCGACACGCCCCGCGACAACGAGCCCGAGCGAAGCCCCGACCGCAATGCAGTGGGCGGGCCGCTGACAGCCTGTTCGCGGGCTCCGCTGACCGGATACTTCCGCGACGGCCACTGCCGCACCTGCCCCCAGGACATGGGCGTGCACACCGTCTGCGCCGTGATGACGGCCGACTTTTTGGAGTTCACGGTGGCGGCCGGCAACGACCTGGTGACGCCGCATCCTGAGTGGAATTTTCCCGGCCTTGTGGAGGGAGACCGCTGGTGTCTTTGTGCCGCCCGCTGGCTGGAGGCCTACCGGGCCGGGCGGGCCCCGCCGGTGGTGCTGGCCGCGACCAATGAAAAGACTCTCGAGGTCGTACCCTTCGAGCTGCTGCGGGAGTGCGCCCTCGACGCACCCTGACGAGCCTGCAGGATGAGCGAACCACTCCTGCTCGCTTTGGCCGCGGCCGTGTTCGTCGTGGCGGTGCTCTACGCCTCGGTCGGCCACGGCGGGGCGACCGGCTACATCGCCGTGATGACGCTCTTCGGCCTGGCTCCGGAGGAGATCCGGCCCACGGCACTGGTGCTCAACGTACTGGTCTCATCACTGGCCACCTGGCAGTTTGCCCGAGCGGGCCACTTTCGCTGGCGGCTCTTCGCGCCGCTGGCGGTGGCGAGTGTGCCCGCTGCCGTGGTGGGCGGCTCGCTCGCCCTGCCGACGCACCTCTTCGAGGCGATCGTGGCGGTGGTGCTGATCGGCTCGGCCTGGCGGATCCTCCGCCGCCGCGAGGCGGAGGTCGGCGATGCGATGACGGTGCCGCACGGGCGGCTCTTCCCGCTTGTTGCCGGCGGAGGGCTGGGGCTGCTCTCGGGCCTCACCGGGGTGGGCGGGGGTGTGTTTCTGACCCCGCTGTTGCTCGCGATCCGGGCGGCGGCGGTGAAGACCGTGGCCGCTACGAGTGCCCCGTTCATCCTCGTCAACTCGCTGGCCGGTCTGGCCGGCTGGCTGGCGGCGGGCAACGCGATTCCGTCGGTCGCCCCGCTGCTGCTGACCGCTGCGGCACTCGGCGGGGGCATCGGCGGGGTGCTGGGGGCCACGCGAATCCCGTCGCTCGCCCTACGGCGGCTCATGGCAGTCGTGCTCCTGATCGCCGGCGTGAAGCTGCTCGTGCCGGCGGCTGGTTGGCTCGCCGGCGGAGGGTCGTGAGATTCACGCCGCCTCGGTGTGCCGCCTGGCTACCTCGTCCCAGTTGACGAGCTTCCACCATGCATCGACGTAGTCCGCCCGGCGATTTTGATACTTGAGGTAGTAGGCATGTTCCCAGACGTCGATGCCCAAAAGCGGTGTCTTGCCGGATGAGAGGGGGCTGTCCTGGTTGGGGGTCGCCACCACTTCAAGCCCATCCGGCCCGGTCACCAGCCAGGCCCAGCCGCTCCCGAACTGCTTCTTCGCGGCGGTTGAAAAGGTCTCTTGAAACTTTTCCACCGAGCCGAAGGCCGAGCCGATCGCCTCAGCGAGGCCGCCCTCTGGCTTGTTGTTCTCCCTCGGTGGCCGCATCACCGTCCAGAAGAGTGCATGGTTGAAGCTGCCGCCGCCGTTGTTGCGGACAGCCGTCCGCACCGCCGCGGGCACCGCCTCCAGATCAGTCAGCAGTTCCTCGACACTCTTGCCGGCAAGTGAGGGCTCGCCGGCGACCGCGGCGTTGAGCTTGTTCACATAGCCCTGGTTGTGCTTCGTGTAGTGGATCGACATCGTCTTGCTGTCGATCACCGGCTCGAGCGCGTCAAACTCGTAGGGCAGCGGGGCGAGCGTGAAGGCCGAGTCAGTGTCCTCGGCGGCCCGCACGCAGCCGGTCAGGGCGGCGGTCCCTACCGTCAGCGTGGTGCGGAGGAAGTCGCGACGGTTGCAGCTTGACGGAATCAGGGGAAATCGATTCATCGAATCATGCCTCGGCTTGGGGTGGGTGAATTTCGGATCGCTCAACATCGGCGCACGGTGTTCGCGAAAGCGTATCCGCGCGATCGGAGCCGGTTCAACCAGCATGGGCCCGCACGCGACAGGGGCCCGGGTCCTGGAAAGCCCCGCATTTGGCCGAAAGAATGCCCTCCGCCCCGGCCGGCCGGCCTGCTACGCTCCTCCCCGTGATTCGCTCAATAGTGCAGGAACACCAGCCATGTCGCCACGCCAATCGAGCCACGCCGGGCATGCCGACCGGCAGACGGCGTGCCCGGTGTTGAGGGCAGTCTTGGCGGTCGTCTCTTTCGCGACGGTCGTCGCAGTCGCGTCTGCCGGATGCGTGGTAGCCTCAGCGGCTCCACCCGGCACGCCGGGCGACCCGCCGCCGGAAGTCTCTCTCGAAATGCGGGTGGAGAGCGAGGTCTTTGGTGACGCCGAAGAGCCCCTCAGCCGCAGCACGACCCTCTTTTGCGATGGCGTGGTCTGGGACTTCCTCGAGACCCTGCAGCCTGACGGCACGCTCCAGGTCTCGGAGATCGTGCTCCACGATCCGGCCAGGGAACGGGTCGTGGTCATCGACCCGGAGCGGAACCTGAAGATCGAGATCGGTCGGCTCCGGCTCGAGCGATTGAGCGTGTCGCTCTCGACATGGGCCAGGCAGGCCAACGATCCGGTCATCCGCTGGAGCGGAGAAACCGACTTTGGCGACGCGATCACCGAGGAGGGATCGGTCCTGACCCTCGAGGGGCCGCGGGTCCTCTACCGCGTTGAGTATCAGCCGGCCGCATCCCCACGGGCGGCCGTCGGCTACCGTCGCTTCGCCGATACCGCGGTGCTCCTGCGGGCCCTGCTCCATCCGGGAGGACTGCTCCCCTTTCCACGCATGGCCATCAACCGACGTGTCGCGGCCGCCGGGGGAATTCCCGCGGAGGTCGTGTTCGAGATCGCCTCGCCGGTGCCGCTCTTGCCCGGGGGGAGCCGCTTCCGCAGCATCCATGCGGTGCATCCGCGGCTGCTCGACGAGGATCGCCGACGGATCGACGAGGCGGCCGCCCGCGTGGCCGTGGCCGAGGCGGTCACGATCGCCGACTATGCCGGCAGCCACTCGGTCTCTGAGTGATCCGCCAGGCGGACCGCCTCGACTCCCCTCGGGCGTTCGCCTTTTTGTGGGCACCGCTGCAAACCGAACAAGCCGTACGCGACGCGCGGGCCGAAGGGTCATGCAAGAAAGGCACCGCAATCGGTCGATATTCCCTCTGTTCCCCATGCTTCCTGACCGCTCGCGTTTCGCAGCCGGCGGTCTTCCGATTCCGCACCCCGGTCGGGCATCAGTTTGACATTTGTACACCCCCTCGGCTAGGCTCCGAGGCATTCATCCCTCAACAAGGCAATGGAGGCTTTGCGATGTTGGTGCTTTCTCGACGACAGAACGAACGTATTCTGCTGGGCAATTCGGTGGTGGTCACGGTGGTCCGCGTGAGTGGTGAGAAGGTGCGGATCGGGATCGAGGCACCGCCAGAGGTGCGGGTTTGGAGGGACGACCTCGGTCTGCCGCGGGACGCTGTTGCCCTCGAGGGGGCCGGAGTGTCCACTGCGGCGATTCCGGCAGACGGCCGCACGGTGGGAGATCCGCCCTTGGCCCACGCCGGCTGATTCCCGCAGGCTCGTCCGCCGCGGCTTCCCACTCCCGGGCTCGCACCGCTGACGCATCATGGATCGCATCACACGGCGGCGATGGTCGGTTGTGGGCCTGGCGGTGGGCCTGCCGCTGGCGGCAGTGGGTCTGGCCCTCGCTGCCCGCGTGCAGCCGGCCTTCTATCGACAGGCGGCCGTCGCCCCCGCCGTGGCGGCCGCCCGCGGCTCCGGACAGACTTCCGCGGGGCGGTTCGTCTCGAAAATTGCCGCGCTGGGTTCTGACATCGCGCGGCCCGGGCCCTGGGGGGCGGTGCTCTCCGACGACGAGATCAATTCCTGGCTGGCGATCGATCTGCCTCGCAGCCATCCCGACCTGCTGCCGGCGAGCGTCCACGATCCACGCGTTTCCTTTGCCGACGGCAAGGTGCTCGCCGGCTGCCGGATCGGGCCCGGCTGGCTCGCGGCCACCGCCTGGGGCGAGGCGGAGGTGCGGCTGGTTGAGCGAAACCGGCTCTCGATTCAGGTGCCCCGGGCCCGCGTCGGCCTGTTGCCTGTGCCCGGCGGGCTGGTGCTCGCAAGGCTGGCGAGGGTCTGCTCGGCCGCGGGCATGACCTGCGAACTTCGTCGCAGCGGTGGAGTGACGGTGCTCGCGGCGAGCCTGCCGGCGGCCCACAACGCCGGGGCCACGAGCCACTGGCTGGAGGGACTGCGGATCAACGAGGGCGAGGCGGTCATTCAGGGAGTCACGCGGGCCGCCTCAACGGCGGGATCAACACGACCCTGAGGCAATTGAGGAACAGATGCCGCCCCAGCCTTCGGTGATGATTCATTTCCTCGGTGCCGCGGGGACCGTCTCCGGCTCGAGGCACCTGCTGGAGACACCACAGGGTCGGGTGCTGTTTGACTGCGGGCTCTTCCAGGGGGAGCGGGAACTGCGGCGGCGAAACTGGCAGCCGCTGGGCGTGCCGGCTGAATCGATAGCCTCCGTCGTGCTGACCCACGGCCATATCGACCACTCCGGCTGGCTGCCTCGTCTGGCCCGCGAGGGCTTCCGCGGACCGGTGATCGCCACGCGGCCGACGGCCGACCTGCTGGGGCTGCTGCTCTACGACTCCGCGAAGTGCCAGGCGGAAGACGCCGCCTATGCCAACCGCAAGGGGTATTCCAAGCACCACCCCGCCTTGCCCCTCTACGAGGATCGCGACGTCGACCGGGTGCTGCGGCAACTCAGGGCCGTCGAGCGGGGCCGCTGGTTCGAGCCGCTCGCCGGTCTGCGGTGTCGCTTCCATGATGCGGGCCACATGTTCGGCAGCGGGTTTGTGGAGGTGGAGCTGGAGCGGACAGCGGGCGAGCGGCCCTTGAGGCTGCTGTTTTCGGGTGACATCGGCCGCTACGATGCCCCGCTTTACAATGACCCGGCCCCGGCGACGCCCTGCGACGTGCTGATCTGCGAGAGCACCTACGGCAACCGCGACCACCCCGAGATCGATCCGCTCTCGGAACTCGAGGGAATCGTCAACGAGGCGGCCGATCGCGGAGGGATGCTGCTTGCGGCCTCGTTTGCCGTGGGTCGGGCACAGCAGCTGGTCTACCTCCTGCGGGTGCTGATTGCGGCGGGCCGCATCCCGCGACTGCCGGTCTGGATCGATTCCCCGATGGCCGTGGAGGCCACGAAGGTCTTCCGGAAACATGTCGGCGAGCACGACTTCTCAGAAGCCCACGAGCAGGGCGTGGTCGAGGCGTTGGCCTCGCCCTGGGTCCGCATGGCTCGCACCGCCGAGGAGTCGAAAGCGATCAACCGCGAGGAAGGCCCTGGAATCGTGATTGCCGCCAGCGGGATGATGACCGGCGGCCGAATCCTCCATCACCTCGCACGAAGGCTCCCGAACGAGCGGACAACGGTGCTGGTGACGGGGTTCCAGGCCGGCGGCACCCGCGGCCGGCAACTGGTGGAGGGTGCGGAATTCCTGAGAATTCACGGCCGCGACATACCGGTGCGGGCGGCGGTCCGCCGCCTCGAGGGTCTTTCCGGGCATGCCGACCGGCGGGAGATCAGCCGCTGGCTCGCCTCGGCGGGCCGGCCCTCCCGCGTGTTTCTCGTACACGGTGAGCCGGAGGCCGCCGCGGGAATGGCGGAGCAGCTCCGCGGCAGTTTCGGCTGGCAGCCGACGATTCCCGGCATCGGCGATAGATTCGAGCTTTCCGACGCCCACGGAGACAGCCCATGACCCCCGCTTCCGATGACCAACCCCGCGATGGCCTCCCCGAGTCGAGGCTCGGCAACGACGTGCAACTGATGGTTGCCAACATGGAGGCGATCCTCGCCTCGCCGAGTTACGTGCTTGCCGACGCCGACCACGACCTGATCGAGACCGACGAGATGCGGGGCGTGCGGATGATGCTCGAGCTGCAGAAGGTGGAGATGGCCCTGCAGGCCGAGAAGATCAGCTCCACGGTGATCGTCTTCGGGGGCACCCAGGTGGTCGAGCAGCTGGCGGCCCGGCGGCGACTCGCCGATGCCCGCCGAGCTGCCGAGACCGGCGGCCACGATGCGGCGGCCCTGCGGGAGGTGGCCCGCAGCGAGCGGCTGCTCGAGCTGAGCCATTACTACGACGAGGCCAGGGAGTTCGCCCGGCTGGTGTCGGTCGATCAGCAGTGCGACAGCCGGCGGGATTTCGTGGTCATCACCGGCGGCGGGCCGGGAATCATGGAGGCGGCCAACCGCGGGGCCTTCGACGTGGGCTGCAAGTCGATCGGGCTGAACATCCGGCTGCCCGCCGAGCAGCAGCCCAATCCGTTCATCACGCCGGAACTCTGTTTCCAGTTTCGCTATTTTGCGATCCGCAAGTTTCACTTCATCCTGCGGTCGGTGGGCGTGGTGCTCTTTCCCGGCGGATTCGGCACCCTCGACGAGCTTTTCGAGACGCTCACGCTCCGGCAGACCCACCGCATGCAGCCGGTACCGATCGTGCTCTACGGCCGGGAATACTGGAACGGGGTGATCGACTTTCGCAGACTCGCCGACAACGGCGTGATCGCTGACGAGCACCTCGACCTGTTCACCTACGCCGACTCACCCGAGGCGGCCTGGCGGACGATTGTCGATTTCCATGGCCGCACGCGGGCCGATCACGACCACCGGAAGACAACCGAACGGACAACCGAATGAAACAAATGACAGACCCGCTTGATTTCACGCCCGGCCAGGTGGCGGCCCACGGGGGTGTGGCCTTGGTCACCGGCGGTGGGCGGCGGGTGGGGGCGGTCGTGGCGAGGGCCCTCGCGGCCCGTGGCTACGCCGTGGCGATCCATGCCAACCGCAGCTTCGACGAGGCGAGGAGCCTCGCGGCGGGCTTTGAGGCCGCCGGCATCCCGGCCCTCGCGGTGACCGCCAACCTCCGCGACGAGGGGCCGGTGCGGGCGATGGTGCATCGTGTGGGCGACCATTTCGGCAGGCTCGATGTCGTGGTCACCACCGCGGCGATCTGGGAGCCAGGGCCGCTCGAGGAGGTCACCGCCGAGGATCTGCGGCGGCATTTCGACATCAACGTCGTGGGCAGCTTCGTGGTTGCTCAGGAGGCGGCCGCTGTGATGGTCGGCCAAGAGACCGGTGGCAGCATCGTGACCGTCGGCGACTGGGCGATTGCCCGCCCCTACCCCGGGTATGCCGCCTATTTCCCGAGCAAAGGCGGGATCCCCGCGATGACCCGCTCGCTGGCGGTGGAACTTGCCGGCCGCAATCCGCGGGTGCGGGTCAACGCGATCCTGCCGGGGCCGGTGATGCTGCCGCCGGACCTCTCGGAAGCGGAACGGGCCGAGGCGGTCGCGGGCACCCTGGTTCGTCGGGAAGGTCGGCCCGAGCACGTGGCCCACGCGGTGCTGTTTCTGGTCGAAAACGACTTTGTCAGCGGCATCTGCCTGCCGGTGGACGGCGGCCGCTCGATCGCGTGATCGACGCGATAAGCCGGTGCGGGCCTGTGATGAGCCGGTGCGGGCCTGCGATAAGCCGGTGCGGGCCGCACCGGCCTACTTAGCCGGCGGCCTGCATGCTCGTCGGCTCGGTGGGCAGCATGATCGAAAAGACCGACCCGACACCCGGCGTGCTCTCCACCGCCACACTTCCGCCGTGGGCCTGCACGATGTGTTTCACGATCGAAAGCCCCAGTCCGGTGCCGCCGAGCTTGCGGCTGCGGGCCCGATCGACCCGGTAGAACCGCTCGAAGATCCGCGGCAGGAACCGCTCGTCGATCCCGCAGCCCTCGTCGTGGACCGCGATCATCACCATCGCCTTCTCACCTACAGGCGGCGGGGTGACCTCGACCCGCACCGTCCGCCCGGGATCGCTGTACTTCACCGCGTTGTCGATGAGGTTGATGAGGGCCTGCTCGAGCAGCGGCGGATTGAGCGGAACGGTCACGGGCCGATCGCAGTCCGCTTTAATCGTTATCGAACGCTCGCCGGCCCGCAGCTGGCAGTCGGCGATGGCGGCGGCGATCACATCCGACAGAAGCGTCGGCTCCAGGGGAAGATCGCTGGCCTCCTCGATCTGCTCGATCCGCGAGAGGGCCAGCAGATCTTCGATGATCGAGCTGAGACGGTCGGCCTGCCTGGCCACGATCCCCAGGAATCGCCTGGCGTCACCGGGATCGTCGAGCGCGCCATCGAGAAGCGTCTCGACGAAGCCGCGGATCGAGGCGATGGGGGTTTTCAGTTCATGGGAGACATTCGCCACGAAGTCGCGACGGACATTTTCAAGGTGACGAAAATGCGTCACGTCGTTGAGTACGATCACCGCACCGTTCTTGGCGGATCGCTGGTCCCGCAGGGCCGTGCCCCGCAAGAGGATCGTGCGGTCCCGCAGGCCGTCACGCATCAACAGGTCGTCCTCGATCGGCTCCTGGCAGTCGATTGCCCGCAGGGCGAATCGCCGCAAGTCGGGGTTGCGAACGACCTCCTGCAGCGGACGCAGGAGCACCTTCCCGGGATCGAGGCCGAGGAGTTCGGCCGCGGCGCGGTTGATGCTCAGCAGCCGGTGCCGGTTGTCGACGGCGATCACGCCCTCGACCATGCTCCCGAGAACCGCCTCCTGCTGCGAGCCCTGGCGGCCGATCGTGCGGCCGCGTTCGACGAGCTGGTCGCGGAGCACCTCCAGAGCGGTGGCCACGGCCGAAATCTCCGCGATCTCCGGGGTCGGGATCGCGGCCTCGAGCGATCCGTCGGCCAGCTGCTCCGCAGAATCGGCGAGTTCCTCGAGGCCCGAGGCCGACCGCTTGGCCACTGCGTAGCCGGCCGTGACTGCCAGCAGTCCCGCAGCGATGAATCCCAGCAGCATCGTCGTCTGCCCGCGACGCAGGGCGGCGTCGGCCAGGGTAGCGTCCGA
>Ga0180436_10002672_pt1 | contig 16719 bp, 16 predicted proteins | sample SS_ome_2_FD_132434 | JGI IMG/M metagenome (GOLD analysis project Ga0180436, IMG submission 132434) | Hypersaline lake sediment archaeal communities from the Salton Sea, California, USA - SS_3_S_2 metaG | ecosystem: Environmental > Aquatic > Non-marine Saline and Alkaline > Hypersaline >...
CCTGCAACAACCAACGATCAACCCGCTGTACAATACCCGGAGTTTCCAGGATTCATTGCTGAAATGGAATGGTGCTGATGTAACCTTTTATGATGCCATCAGGGCATACTGGGAGGAAAACATTTTCCCGCTTTCCGGGGCAGCAATGTCATTTACCGATTGGTGGAATGCGCAATTGCAGCAGGGAGCATTCATTGTCGGTGGGAATCCATCCATCTCTTATGAACCCGACCTGTCTGCGATCGCACTGCAGTCCTCAGGGAAAACCACGGGCATGGCCCTTACCCTCTATACCTCGGTGGGGATTGTTGATGGCAGGCATGCCAATAACCCCTGGCTGCAGGAACTTCCGGACCCTGTCACCAAGGTATGCTGGGACAACTACCTGGCTGTTTCCGTGGAAGATGCCGCGGAGATGGAGCTGGAAGATGAGGATGTGGTTACAGTGAACGGACTCCGGATCCCGGTACTCGTTCAGCCCGGACAGGCAAAAGGAACCTGTTCACTTGCGGTCGGGTATGGCCGCACCGTTTCAGGAAAAGTGGGCGACAACGTGGGATTGAATGCTTTCGGACTGGTAACAGATAAGAACGGATTCAGGAGCTATACCGTCGAAGGGATTGCCATTGAAAAGACAGGTGATACATACCCGCTGGCACGGACCCAGACCCACCATACCATGGAAGACCGGCCCATTGTGCGGGAAACAACGCTGGATGCCTATAAAAAGGACCCGAATGCGGGGAACCATTTCCACCTGGATGCCGAAGCACACCATTATTCGCTGTATCCTGAAACCAAGTTCGACGGGTACCACTGGGGACTGGCAATAGACCTGAACAAATGTGTGGGATGCAACAATTGTGTGGTCTCATGTATCGCTGAGAACAACATTGCCACCGTCGGAAAGGAAGAGGTGAAAAACCGCAGGATCATGCACTGGTTGCGCATCGACAGGTATTACAGCGAGGATGTGAACAATCCGAAATCTTACCTGCAGCCGGTGATGTGTCAGCATTGCGACAATGCCCCGTGTGAAAACGTCTGTCCCGTGGCAGCGACCATGCACAGCAACGAGGGACTGAACCAGGTGGCGTATGTCCGGTGCATCGGTACCAAGTATTGCATCAACAACTGTCCTTATCGTGTGCGCAGGTTCAACTGGTTCAAATATGTCAACAACGACGATTTCAACTTCCACCTCAACGACGATACATCCAAAATGGTGTTGAATCCCGATGTGACCGTGCGGAGCAGGGGAGTGGTGGAGAAGTGTTCCTTCTGTGTACAACGCATCCAGGAGAAAAAGCTGGAAGCCAAGCTGGAAGGACGGTCACTTGAAGACGGGGAGGTGCAGCCCGCATGTGTACAGTCGTGCCCGACCGATGCACTTGTTTTCGGCGACATGAACAACAAGGATGCGAAGGTGACGAAGCACATACAGAATGAACGGAATTACCACCTGCTGGAGCAATTGCATACCCTTCCATCGGTAGGTTACCTTACCAGGGTAAGGAATGTGAAAGGGGATGATGGGGATGCCACGGAGCAACCTACAGTGAGCCATGGTTAAACTGGGACTGATAACAATGTGAAATGGCTGGATGAGAATTCTCGTCATTATGGACAGACACTAATAAAGTAAAAAAGGATAGCATGTACAAAACCGAGATCAGGGGACCACTTATCCTGGGGAACAAGACCCTGGGACAGATATCTGAGGAGATCACATCTCCCATCTACCAGCGACCCAAAATGTGGTGGCTGGTCGGCATGGGGATCAGTTCAATACTGATGCTGCTGGGATTCTGGGGAATCTATGTTACCATAGCCACAGGTATAGGTACCTGGGGAGTCAACAACACGGTAGGCTGGGGCTGGGCCATCATCAATTTCGTATGGTGGATCGGGATCGGTCATGCCGGTACCGCCTTCTCCATTTTTCTCCTGATCCTCAGGCAGGAATGGCGCTCGTCCATCAACCGGGCAGCCGAGGCAATGACGGTAGTGGCCGTGGGCTGTGCGGCCATCTTCCCGGCACTGCATATGGGCAGGGTCTGGGACGCATTTTTTATTTTTCCCTATCCCAATACGCGCGGTCCACTCTGGGTAAACTATAATTCACCCCTGTTCTGGGACTTCATTGCGATCACTGCCTATTTGCTGATCTCTGCCTCCTTCTGGTTCCTTGGCATGGTTCCCGATTTTGCCACCATCAGGGATACCACCAAATCGAAGGTCAAAAAAGCAGTTTATGGTTTCTTTGCCATGGGTTGGAGAGGTTCGGTCGGAGAATGGAAAAGATACGAGGGCCTCGCCTTTGTCCTGGGAGGAATAGCAGCCGTACTCGTGGTGTCGGTGCACTCAATCGTATCCACAGACTTCGCTGTATCGGTGGAACCCGGATGGCACACCACGCTTTTCCCACCCTATTTTGTGGTGGGGGCGATCTTTTCCGGTTTTGCCATGGTGATGACCCTGATGGTGATCATCAGGAAAATCTACAAGCTGCATGATTACATTACCGACAGGCACCTCGACAATGTGGCAAAGATCCTCGTTTTCGTTTCCCTGATCATGGGTACTGCCTACCTTACCGAGATCTTTATCGCGTGGTATTCTGCCAATGAGTATGAGATGTTCACCTTTTTCAGGAACAGGATCACGGGGGAATATACCGTCCAGTTCTGGATCATGTTCATCTGCAATGCGCTGATTCCGCAACTGATGTGGTTCAAAAAGATCAGGCACAACATAAAAATGGTGTTCATTATTTCGTTGCTCATCAACCTGGGGATGTGGTTTGAGCGGTTCAATATTGTCATTACCTCGCTTGCAAAGGATTACCTTCCTTCAGCATGGGCCGATTATTCACCCACCTTCGTGGAGGTCGCTGTGTTCCTGGGTACCCTGGGGATTTTCTCATTTGGCGTACTTCTATTCTTCAAGTACATACCGATGATCGCGATCCATGAAGTAAAAATGGTCAACAAGTTAAAGACTGATAAAAAGAAATAGCAATGCAGGACGATAAAAAGCAACTACTGGGTGTTTTTGACGGTGAGGAATCGCTGGTGCAGGCATTCAGAAAATTTAAAAAGGAAAATGTGGAGATCTCGGATGTCTTTACACCTTTCCCGATACATGAAGTGCTTGAAAACCATGGAAAGAAGACGCGGATCATTACCGTTTCATGGTTTTATGGATTCTTTGCTGCAGCTGCCGTGCTTGCATTCCTTTACTATACAGCTGTGATCGACTGGCCGCTGAATTACGGTGGCAAGCCCAGCAGTGCATTTCCCTCTTTTATCGTGGTGACACTTATTCTCACAATTTTCAGCGTTACCATACTCAGCCTCTTCACCTTCTCGGCACGTGCCAGGATCTGGCCCAATGTGGGGAAACCGGTCTACCACGAGGGGGCGACCGACGATAAATTCGTGATCATGTTTGATGCGGAAAAGGTGGATGCGGAAAAGGTTAAGCAGTTACTTAAAGACCTGGGCGCAATTGAGATTGTTGAAAAGCTGGACAGTGAAACATCAATCGTTTAAAACCGGGGCCGGGTAAAATGACAGGACACAGAAATATGACACGCGGGGAAGCAAAAGGGATGCAGTTTGTGCGGGCTTTGAAACAAGTTTTTACCAGATAATTAAAGATTTTATATATATGAAGTTCAACATCATTACGATTGGTCTGACGCTGCTGGTGATCGCGTCTTGCGACCGGACCCGGACCAGCACAGGATGGGATTACATGCCGGATATGTATTATTCAGAGGCATATGAGACCTATGCGCCCAATGAGAATTTCGAAGACGGGCTGACAATGCGCACCCCGGTGGAAGGGACGGTACCCAGGGGGATGGTCCCTTTCCCATATGAAAAAACGGATGAGGACAGGATACTGGCTGGAGAGGAACTGACCAACCCGGTTCCTTTCAACCAGTCCATCATGGAAAAAGGTAAAGCTGCCTACCAGGTGTTTTGTGTCAGCTGCCACGGAGAAGCTGGCGATGGACAAGGATTCCTGTACACCTCCGGGCGGTATGCTTATCCCCCGGCAAGCCTTGTGAATGAAAAGATGCGTCAGCTGGCCGATGGAGAGGTCTACCATGCCATCACTGTCGGATACGGGGTGATGGGCGCCCACGGTTCCATGATCTCCCAGGAAGACCGGTGGAGCATCACTCATTATATCAGGGAAGCATTACAAAAATAATCCAGGAAAAACCCAAGCAAATGGAAGAGCGACTCAAACTATCATCCTTGTTTTATATAGGAACATTTACACTCATTGCCATCGGTGTGGCAGCTTTTATTACCGGATTCGTCAATGATCCCACCAGGGCCTGGGCAAACTTCCTGCTGAACAATGTCTATTTTGTCTCTTTGTCAGCGGGCGCCGTGCTCTTCCTTGCATTGCAGCGGGTAACACAATCGGGCTGGTCGGCCGGGTTCATCCGGGTTCCCGAATCCATGGGAATGTACTTCCCGGTGGCTGCGGTTCTTTTCGTAGTGATGATCTTCGGTATTCAATCGCTCTATCACTGGTCGCATGTTGATGCTGTGGCGCATGACCCGATCCTGCAGCACAAGCAGCCTTACCTCAACGTACCGTTCTGGATCGGCAGGATGGCGGTCTTTTTTATCCTGTGGATCCTCCTGGCAACCCAGTTGAGAAAATTTTCCCTGCAGGAAGATCAGGAAGGGGGGCTCCGGCCATTCAGGAAAGCAGAACACACGAGCAAAATCTTCATTTTCGTAATCGCCATCACCTTTTCCTTTGCCGGGTTCGACTGGGTAATGTCGATCGACCCGCACTGGTACAGTGCCCTGTTTGCATTGAAGAATTTTGTTTCCGCATTGTACCATGCAGCGGCGATCATTGCTTTTATCGTATTGCTGCTGAATCAGTTCGGATATTTCCCGTTTCTGAACAAAAGTCACATGCACGATTTTTCCAGCTATATTTTCATGTTGTGCATTATCTGGGGCTATTTCTGGTTTGCTGAATTCATGCTGATCTGGTATGCAAACATCCCGGAGGAGACAGTTTATTTTGTCACCAGGATGCAGAGCGAAGAGTGGCGTATCTTCTTCTTTGCCAACATCATCATCAACTGGTTCATCCCCTTCACCATCATGATGCCGGCAGCCGCCAGGCGCAGCAAGATTACCCTTAAGATCGTCATCCCTGTATTGCTGGTGGGAATGTTCATTGATCTGTATCTCCAGATCTTCCCGGGCGTGGTAGGCACGCAGGTGCTTGGGTTCAATGAGGTCGGCGGGTTCCTCGGATTCCTCGGATTGTTTATGCTGGTTGTGGGTTATTTCCTCTCAAAAGCCAACCTCTATCCGAAACAGCATCCCTACATGGAAGAGTGCCTGGCGCATCACGTATAGCGGGTTCGCAATTTCGGTGTTGGTCCGGTGGCGAATCGTGACTGCCTGGAATGGTTTTAATTGTTATCTTCACGGTTTTTCAGCATCCATGCATCTGTATGCATGGTAGCTTTGTCTTATTTATACGGCCTGGTTGTTTAAACTTTTATACGGGGCTGAAAACCAGTTAAAATCCATCTGATTTGAAGAAGGGATTACAATATATTTTTGCACTGTGCGTGTTTTATTTCCTGAACATTCAGGCAACACATGCCCAGCTGCTGATCAATGAAGTCTGCGCCTCCAATTCAAGTGTTCTGACAGACTCGGACGGGGAATACAGTGACTGGATCGAGATTGTCAATACAGGTGCCGAACCTGTCAACCTGGAGGGCTATGGCCTGGGCGACGACAGCAGCCGGCAGGTGCGGTGGATTTTTCCTGAATATCTTATTCAGCCCGGTGAATTCCTGGTAGTGTTTGCTTCCGGGAAAGATACGAGGACAACCCCTTCTCACTGGAAAACGGTCGTTACAGAAGGTGATCCCTGGAGATACATTGTGCCTGGTTCCAATGTGGATGGATGGAGGGACCCAGGGTTTGATGATTCAGGCTGGCAGACAGGTGCGAGCGGGATCGGCTATGGGGATGGCGACGATGCCACTGTGATCGCACCATCGCTTTCGGTATACATGCGGAAAACTTTCAATATTGAAAATGTTTCGGAACTCAGTGAGGCAGTGCTGCATATGGATTACGATGATGGATTTGCCGCCTGGATCAACGGGACCGAGATCGGGAGAGCAAACCTGGATGGGAATCCCCCGGCATATAATACACTTGCTTCTCCCGACAGGGAGGCACAAATGTACAGTGGTGGAAGTCCGGAGCGGTTTGATATTTCGAATCCCGGTTCAGTATTCAGGAATGGGGAAAATGTCCTGGCAATCGAAGTGCATAATGTCTCAGAGACTTCATCTGATATGTCTGCCATTCCGTTTCTTTCCGTACTTTCACAAGTTCAACCCGGCAACCCGGCGCCGGAAATACTTGGACTTTCTGCGGAGTCATTTCACACAGATTTCAGATTGGATGCCGACGGCGATTCACTGTATTTTACCGATCCTGCCGGAACAGTGACCGATTCCCTGATCATCAGCTGGCAGGATATGGATCATTCTTTCGGGAGGAGCGGTGACGCTGCCTGGCACCTTTTTGCTATCCCCACACCGGGGCGGGACAATGATACAGAGGCATTTTTCGGGTATAATGACAGTCAGCTGACGTTTTCACGGCAGGGGGGAAGGTTTACAGATCCTTTCGAACTTACGGTCACCACGGGTGATCCCCTGGATACAATCTATTACTCAACCGATGGGTCCGTTCCAGGTTCCGACACTTATTTTTACGATGGTCCCCTCTGGATCAGCAACGACACCGTGATCCGGGCACAGGTTGTTCGATCGGGGTATCTGCCCGCCCGACCGGTTGCGCAGTCGTATTTCAGGAATGCACACGACGGGCTCCCTGTTGTGTCACTGACTACCGATCCGTACAATCTCTGGGATTACCAATCCGGGATCTATGCAATGGGACCTGGTGCGGAAGATAATTTTCCGCATTTCGGGGCCAATTTCTGGGAGGACTGGGAGCGTCCCGTGCACCTTGAGATGTACGATGAAAGCGACAGCCTGGCATTCAGTATAAATGCAGGCGTGAAGATCTACGGAGGCTGGACCCGGGGTCACCCTCAGAAATCGATGTCTGTCTTCGCAAGAGCGAAATATGGCGATCGCAACATTTCCTACCGGCTCTTCCCCGGTGAACCGTTCGCTCAGTTCGAAGCATTCGTGTTGCGTAATTCGGGCAACGACTGGTTCGGTGTGTGGAATGAATCCGGGACGATGTTCAGGGACGCATTGATGACCGGACTTACCGACAGGATGGACCTGGAGTACCAGGCGGTCCGCCAGGCGGTATTGTATATCAACGGGGAATACTGGGGAATTCATAACATCAGGGAGAAGATCAATGAACATTTCCTGGCTTCGAATACCGGTGTGGATCCCGACAGGGTGGAGTTGCTGACCAACAACCAGCAGGTGGTCACCGGCAGCAATGACCATTACCGGCAGATGATTGATTATGTCAGGTCGAACGATATGACAGATGCGGGAAGGTATGCACTTGTGAAACAGCAGATGGAGGTAGATAATTTCATTACATACCAGGTGGCTGAGATCTATTTTGGCAATACCGACTGGCCGGGGAACAATGTCAAATACTGGCGTCCCGATTACACCAACGGGCGCTGGCGCTGGATCCTGTATGATACTGATTTCGGATTTGGATTATGGAACAGGAACAAGGTGTCGGACAATACCCTGCTGCATGCACTTGCCCCTTCATCCTCCAACAACAACAATCCTCCCTGGTCCACATTGCTCCTCAGGAAACTGTTGGATAACCAGGAATTCAAACACCGGTTTATCAATACCTTTGCCGATCATATGAATACTTCGTTCGATAAACGGCGCATGGATATGCGGATCGATTCGCTGAAGGAGGTGATCCGGGAGGAGATGGTGCAGCATGCCGGCCGGTGGGGCGGAAATTACCAGGCATGGGTAAGCCGGACCAACGACCTCAAGTATTTTGCTTCATACAGGTCTTCCAACGTCCAGGGTCATATCATCAGTAAGTTTGGCCTGTCGGGAAAGCATGAACTGACACTCGATGTGGCCGGTGATGCGCTGGGGGCAGTGAAACTGAATACCTTGCTGATCAGGGATTTTCCCTGGACCGGCACCTACTTTGAGGGTGTTCCCGTGGAACTTGCTGCAGTTCCGTCGCCGGGATATGTATTCGCAGGCTGGTCAGGCGATGTCCAGTCGGATGATCCGCGAATTACCATCGATCTCACTTCAGCGCATTCACTGACAGCTCACTTTGAACCCGCTGAGAATCCGTTTTTTACCAGGGTCAATATCAATGAGATTTGCTATGCTCCCGACAGCACCAATTCGAGTGAAGACTGGGTGGAACTGTACAACAGGAGCAACCAGTATGTGGATATTTCCGGCTGGAGATTGCAGGACAACAACGGGGAACACGTGTACCGGATCAGTGAGGGAACGGTGGTCAAACCCTATGACTATTATGTACTTTGCAGGGACAGGTTCAAATTCCGGGAGTTGCATACCGGTTTCGAAGCGTTTGAGGGTAACGTTGGTTTCGGACTCAGCAGCACAGGTGATATGGTGCGGTTATATGACAGACAGGACAAACTGGTGAATATTGTCGCGTACGAACCGGCAGCTCCCTGGCCGGTTGTCACGGAAGGGTTTACACTCGCATTGCTTGCGCCGGAACAGGATAATTTTGACGCCGGTTCATGGGCTGTGTCGGAGGAAAAATACGGCACCCCGGGGAAGCGAAACTTTGAGCCTCCGGCTGGCATATCCCTGCCTGGATCCGGGGCGGATGACCTGCTGCTGGGGAATTACCCGAATCCTTTTACCCGGAGCACCACCATTACGATATACTCTGCGAGCAGTCAGCATGTGCGACTGACAGTTTATGACCTCCAGGGAAGGCAGATAGAGGTGCTGTCAGACGCCTTGTTTGACGCGGGTACCCATGAGATTCCCTGGACACCGGAGATCGCGCCGGGCATGTATGTACTCAGGCTTGAGACCAGCAGCGCCGTACATTCAATCAGGGTGCTGAAAGTAAAAGAGTAGCGTCAAGATCAGCATACCTCACCATAATATGGTTATCTGCAGGCATATAAAGTGTGTATAAAACACAACAACTTTATAGAAATTAAAGCTTTAAAAAGGTCAGAAAGACGGGAAAAGAAGGTCTTGATGTGCAAATAAGAATCATCTTCTATATATTTGTTGCATCAACCTCGATCCTATACAAAATGATTCATAGAAGGGTTGAATCATCTGCAGGAAAATGAAACACTGAACATGGAGCACAAAGAAAAAGACCACGAAGGATTTGAACAGATTGCGAACGGAGTATACAGGAAAGTGGTTCACCTGGAGCACCTGATGATGGTGGTCATTGACTTTACCGGTGGACCGATGATCGAACCTGATCCGCCTCATCATCATGTGCACGAGCAGATTACCTATGTCGCAAAAGGACGACTGAAGTTCTTTATTGAGGATACTGAAAGAGAACTCCGGGAGGGCGATACCATTACCATTCCCTCCGGGAAGAAACATACCATTCAGACCCTTGTGCCGGAAGTGCGGCTGATCGATAGTTTTTCACCCATCCGGGAGGACTTTCTATAGTTTCTGAGGATGGAGACCCCGGATTTCGTGCATACACTGCGGGTGCTAAAGGCAGAATAGAGTTTCATGCCTTCAGTCAGCCCGGGCAGAATGATAATCAGCTCCGGCAATTCAATTCACCAATAACAGGAGTTGATTACTCCGCCGCCACCACGTACCCTGCATCAGCGATCTTCAGCTCGATCTCGTCACGGGTAACCGCGGTCTTGTCATACTTCACCGTTGCAATGGAATCCTTGTGGGATGCTGAAACCTCTGCGATGCCATCCAGGGAGCCGATGCTTTTCTTCACGGCATTCTCACAACCTTCGCAGGTCATGCCATGGACCGGGATCACCACCTCCACGAGGTTTTCGACATTGACTTCCTCCTGGGAAGAGGATTCATTTTCACTTTTGTTTGCTGAGTTGCAGGCAAAGGCCAGTAAAGCTGCAAGAAAAAGTACAATAATTTTTTTCATACGTTTATTATTTAATTGTCATTAAAGTGGTTATAAATTTCTTCACGTTGATAAGCGTTGCGCTGTCCTGCGCACATTTGAGTGGTCAGACGCAGCGTATGAAAGTCGACTGGTTTTTGTCGGACGGACCTCCTTACTGGTGTTTATTACTGGTAAGGAACTTCTAAATTGTATGGATAAGAATGATCTTAATAGTCAATAGAAAGAATCCTGCCATCGGTGAAACCGAAGAATTCATCTTTCTCTGCCGGAGTTACACCCGTGCGGAGGTCACTGGGTTTAACACCGGCAACTTCCATGCAGCCCGGACATGCAAAAATGGTTACGCCGGCATCCACCAGTTTGTCGAACAGCCTGTCTGAGGTTCCGAAAGGTTCCATCTCCAGGTTGGGTGCATTTTTGGTGACCATCTCAATGCCATCAATGTCAAAATACATCAGCACATCGTAATCGGTCGCGAATTTTGTTGCCATGCTGAGTGCCATCAAAACTTCATGTTCATTTTCAGGACCTTGTTTAACATGGATAAAGAGCCCATCGGTCTCGTTCAGATGCGAAAGATGGACCTTGGGAACCGGGTTTTCGTTGACCCTGATGCAGGAGGCTGCCACCAGGATTGTTGCGAGCAAGATTGTCAGGTTTTTCATCAGATTGTTTTTAATTGTAAAGGTAAGGTTCTGCAAACTTATCTGCAATAAGAATGACGATAATGAATAAGTAAAACAGGTTAACGGTGATAAATGACTTCCTCCAGTTTGCCATGATCTCGCCCCTGAAGGAAAGCAGGAACATACCAATCATGAACAGGATCACGCCCCCCACCATGACAAATGCGATGGTCGTACTGTGCATGATGCCCGTTACAGGAAAGACCAGCACAGCAACAGCTGCACAAAAAATCCAGACAAAGCTGAGGTTGCGCAGCCGGGATGGAGAGAAGATGTCGGTAATTACCGGAAGTCCTGCAGATCTGAATTCATCGCCAATCCTGATCAGCAACAGCCAGTAGTGGGGCATCTGTCCGATGAACAGGAAAAAACTGATCAGCAGGATCTCCGGATCAGCAAGGTTGCCGCCTGCCGCGGCCCAGCCGATCATAGGGGGAAGAGCCCCGATAACAGCACCGGGAAGTACAGCAAAAGGTGTCACTTTTTTAAGGGGTGTATACACCAGGTTGTACCAGGCCAGAGTGAAAACCCCGATGAATGCAGCCACCAGGGATCCGGTCAGCAGCAATAATCCCAGTCCGGCGAGCGCAAACAGAATCCCTGCAATCACCGCACCGGGTACCGATATCTTTCCTGCAGGTATCGGTCGGCCGGAAGTGCGTTGCATCAAACGGTCGGTATTCCTTTCCTGGATATGGTTGAATGTGCTGGATCCCATTGACATAAAGAGGATTCCGAAGAATACAAAGAGAAAGTCCTCATTGAGTTGACCGGAGGCACGGAAATACCCCAGGAACCCGGTGAGGGCAACCGGGATGGATATTCTGATCTTGCCAAGCTGTAAAAATATGAACAGTTTGTCCCTGCTGCTTTTATTCATTCCGGGTACATATGCATCATGATGCAGGATCCGGCTGGTGTTCGCCAACCCTTGCGGTTATTCATGTAGACTCCTGATATAGGCAATGATCAGGTCGATCTCCTCTTCCGTAACAAGTCCTTCATAGGAGAGCATCAGACCTTTGTTATATCCTTCAACGATGGCAGCATTGGGATCATAGATCGAGGTCCTGATGTATTCCTCATCCACCAGCACCTCGGTTTTCTCTCCCTCAACCGTTACCTCGACCATCTCTCCCCAGTGCCCAAGATAGGAGGGACCCACAAGCTTCGAACCATCGGAGGAATGACACGCGTTGCACCCGTTTTTCACCAGCACCTGGAACCCCTGTTCTGCCGGAGTCAGGGTCTCATCCACGATAGTTTCGACGGCCGTGGTGTCCTGCAGCCAGGCTTCGAACTCATCTTCTGGCATGACCCGTACACCGGTATACATGTAGGAGTGTTCCAGTCCGCAGTATTCGGTGCAGAACAGGTCGTAAGACCCCACCTGTCCGGGAATGAACCACATCACCTTGTCCCTCCCCGGCACCATGTCTTCCTTTACCCTGAAGGCAGGTATATAAAGACTGTGCAACACATCCAGAGCCACGAGGTCCAGCACCACTGGCTGGTTCACCGGCACATACAGACTGTCTGTTCTTTTGCCGTTTTCGTATTCAAACTGGAAATTCCACATCCGTGCGATGGCAGTCACACGCCTGGCGTCCTCCGGCGGTTTTGTCATCGGCTTCCAGCCCATCCATCCAAAATAAAACATCACCAGTACAAGCAAGATAGGGATCACGGTCCAGATGATCTCCAGCTTAACGCTGCCTTCGTCCTGTATCGCCTTCGGATGCCTGTCTCTGCGGTATTTACGGATGAACACCAGCATCACGATGGTGATCGCAAGCATGAGAAAGATCGAAACGCCGAGGATGATCATGAATGCCAGGTCGACACCGGCAACAAAATTCGAAGCATTCTGAGGATCTATATCGTACATAATCAGTAGTTTATCGTATTATCTGAAAAAATAATCGAGCATTGTCACAACCATCACGACCACGACCAGGGCAATGATCAGTCCCACCATCACCTTGAAGATCCGCATGTCGTATTTCAGGTGCATGAAGATCAGCAGTACCAGGGTCGATTTGATACCTGCCAGCAGCAGTGCAGCAGCACCACTCCATCGTGCGAGCTCGATCTGCGTGATTGCCACGGACAACAGGGTGAGTACGATGAGCACTCCTAAAACCATCAGTAGGGTTTTGTGCGGGATGATATGATGTTTTTCGTCTGCCATAATTCAACGGATTAAGCGATGAGGTAAAACAATGGAAACAGGAAGATCCAGATCAGGTCGACCAGGTGCCAGTACAGGCCCCCGTTTTCCAGCAGCTGGAAATTATCGGGTTTCAGACGGTCGGTCTTCACATAGTAGAAAATGAATCCCAGCAGCACCATCCCGATCACAATATGAAATGCATGCAGACCTGTCATAAAGAAATAGAGACCGAAAAACAGAACATCGCCGTATCCCAGCTGATCGAGATATGCTGAGCCGGGGAAAATGCCATGCTCGATCTTTGCACCCCACTCGAAATATTTATTCACCAGGAAAACGGCTGCCAGGAGGATCGTTGCAGCAATAAGGACCAGCGTAAGCTTCTTCTTGTGCTGCTGGATGGCTGTGATCGACATGGCGATCGTTGCACTGCTGATCAGCAGGATGATCGTATTGATGGTACCAATGGGTACATCGAGTTCCTGGCTGGCCAGGTGAAAAGCTTCGGGGTGCATGTACCTGTATACGGCATAGGTGATAAACAGTCCGCCAAACAGGAGCAGCTCAGTAAAAATAAAGAGCCACATACCGAGCTTTGATCCGATGTCGTCTCTGTGCGCATGTGCTGACATAAGCCTTCTTTTTAGTCGAATTTATAGGTTGCTTTATCGATGGTGGGAATCTCGTCGAAATTCTCCAGCGGGGGTGGCGATGGTACATGCCACTCCAGGGTGGTGCCTCCCCATGGGTTGGCAGTTGTTTTCTTACCCGACCGGGCCGATTTGATGAGGTTGATCGCGATGATGGCGAAACCGGCGACCATCACCAGGGCACCGAGCGAAGAGATGATATTCGGACCGTGGTAATTGGGCAGATAGTCGAAGTACCTGCGCGGCATCCCCGTGATACCAAGGTAAAACATCGGTCCGTACAGGGTTACAAATCCGATGAAGAATATAAGCCAGCCGGTTTTGGCCCACGACTTGTCGTACATTCGTCCGTACATTTTCGGGAACCAGTAATGGAGTGCTCCGAAAAATGCAAATCCCGTTCCGCCGAACACGATGAAATGGAAATGTGCCACCACGAATGCGGTGTCGTGCAGGTGGACATTGGTTGCCAGTGCTCCCAGCACCAGGCCGCTGAAACCACCGATCATGAAAACAAAGATAAATGAAGCGGCCCAGAGGAATGGTACATCGGTTGAGATGGATCCCTGGTACATGGTGGAGACCCAGTTGAATACCTTGATGGCACTTGGGATGGCTACCAGGAATGTGAGGATGGAAAAGGTGAAAAGCGCTGTTCCGCTCATGCCGGAGGTGAACATATGGTGGCCCCAGACAAAATAACCAACAAAGGCAATGGCCATCGTGGAGATAATCATCGCCCGGTAGCCGTAGATCGTTTTCCTGGCAAAGGTGGGGATGATCTCGGAGATCGCGCCCATGGCCGGCAGGATCATGATATACACTGCCGGGTGTGAGTAGATCCAGAAAAGGTGCTGGTAGAGGATCGGGTCGCCGCCTTTGGCCGGATCGAAGAAGCCGATATTGAATACCCTTTCGCCGATCACCATCAAAAGTGTAATCCCCACGATGGGGGTGGCCAGTAACTGGATCCAGGCGGTACCGTAGAGGGTCCACGGGAAAATCGGCATTTTCAGCCAGGACATCCCCGGGGCACGTAACCTGTGGATGGTTACCAGGAAATTCAGACCCGTCAGAATCGAACTGAAACCCAGGACAAATGCACCCAGTACCGCGGGCAGCATGTTCGTCCCGGTTTTAAAACTATACGGCGCATAGAAAGTCCAGCCGGTATCGGGCGCACCGCCGCCTGCAAATAGGGAGGAAACCACAAGGATGGAACCGGCCACATAGATGTACCACGAAAGGAGGTTCAGCTTCGGAAAGGCCACATCCTTCGCGCCGATCTGTATCGGTAGCAGGAAGTTGCCAAATACGGCCGGAAGGCCCGGTACCACGATCAGGAAGATCATGATCACACCGTGCACGGTGAATGTGGCATTGTAAGCCTGTGCACCCATCATGGTCTTCCCGGGTGCGATCAGTTCAAGCTTCATCAATAGCCCCAGGGTCACGCCAATAAAAAACCACCCCATGATCGAGTAGAGATACAGTAACCCGATCCGCTTGTGATCCGTGGACAGGATCCACTTGAAAATCCCCTTCCTGCCACCCGTTTCCTCCAGGTAGCTTTTTGGCGTGTCATGCTGTTTTTTTTCTGACATGTTATTGTGATTATGTAGTTTTCTTGCGTTTCTTCAGGACCAGTACAAGGAAAACGATCAGGGCAATAAAAATCATCAGCGTACCGGTGATCTTCGTAATATTCAGAACATATTCCTGTCCTTCCGGATCAAATGAATAGCAATACTGCAATACCTTGTTAATGGTCGGGCCGACTTTTCCTTCACTGGCATCGATCACAGACATTTTCAGTTCGAAGGGAAGGAAATAGATGCCGTTCATATACCGGGTGATCTTTCCTTCCGGAGAAGTAACCACCAACGTGGCCGAATGGATGAAATCGTTGCCTACTGCCTTGTACCTGAACCCGACAGCATCGGTGAGCTTCGCGATGTTGGCACTGTCAGCCGTATAGAAAGTCCACCCCTTTTCCGCCTGCTCCTTCTTCTCCATCAGGTTCTGGTAATTGTTCTTTTTTCGCTCGGCAAGAAAGTTTGCTTCGCGCGGATCAAAGCTGATTGTGATCGCCTGGTAATCCTCCCCGATCACCATATCGGACTTATCAATCACCTCCGCCAGTCCGTCCATGAGCGGGGAACAGATTCCCGGGCAACGGTAATACACAAAGTTGAGAATCGTGGGCTTGTCGTAAATGTCGCGGAGGTAGACGGTATCACCTTCAATATTGAAGAGAAATGCATCGAGGGGAACATAATTGTTGAGCTTTTCCTCAACTCCGATTTCGAGAGATTGCTGGGCCAGGTCCTGAGCCTGCAGACTTATGAAAGCAGGCATGAATACAAGCAGAAAAAGGGTTTTTCTCATAGGATTTAAATGGTTGTTGGAAATTTACATATATAAAATGGTATTTTCGTAAAGGATATATGGGTTTTTTAGATTACCAAAATTACAAAAAACTCCCATTTTGTGCGGAAGGCGCAGGATTGGAAAGAGATCAGGGCAGTTATTTAGAAATATTAAAAATAGCAATTTCATTTCTTATTTTTACTCATACTATATAAATCACTTGTTATTTTTGTCTGAACCATTCGCCACCTTAACGATAATTGCAACATGTTGAAAAGAATCTTCCTCTTCTACTACAATGGTTTCAGGACCATGACATGGGGGCGTTCCCTCTGGGCGATTATTCTCATCAAACTGTTCATCATGTTCGTCATCCTGAAGGTTTTTTTCTTTCCGGACATTCTCAAGCGTGATTTCAGTTCGGACGAGGAGCGTGGCGATCATGTGCTGGAACAATTAACAAATCCCTTAAATAATGATTGAGTCATTTGACACCTCCCTGGTGGACTGGTCGCGGGGCCAATTTGCGCTGACCGCTATGTTCCACTGGCTGTTTGTTCCGTTGACCCTGGGATTGTCATTTATCGTTGCTTTCATGGAAACGATCTATGTCAGGACAGGGGACCTGGAATGGAAACGCATCACCAGGTTCTGGATGAAAGTATTCGGAATCAATTTTGCCATTGGGGTATCCACCGGTA
>Ga0180436_10002674_pt1 | contig 16712 bp, 13 predicted proteins | sample SS_ome_2_FD_132434 | JGI IMG/M metagenome (GOLD analysis project Ga0180436, IMG submission 132434) | Hypersaline lake sediment archaeal communities from the Salton Sea, California, USA - SS_3_S_2 metaG | ecosystem: Environmental > Aquatic > Non-marine Saline and Alkaline > Hypersaline >...
CCAGGTACAACGGTGGTGAGCGAAAATTGTGATTGATTGAAAAGGGGTGACAGGCGCCGGCATCATCCCCTGCATTCGACACCACAGCGCCAAGTCCACCGAACGATCCCATGGCTGGCGGATTTAAATTGTAGCTGTTTGCAAAGAGGGCGTCCGGCAATTCATAGGGTTGTGCACTTTGGATGTCGCAGGGCATGGGACCATTTGCACCACAGCAGCCCTGTGGGGATTGAATCTTCATGGGCATTGCATGCTGGGTAGGCATCTGTGTGTTCGCACTGCAACAGCAGCGCGTGCCACAATCGGGTGCCGCCATCAACCCGGTTGCAAACAGGCTGGCACACAGCAAAGCCGAAACACATATTCGTAGAGTTTTGGCTGCCCAATTCATAACCAACACAATAATATATACCACATTGTTCCGTCAATAGAAATTTTCATAAATATAACTAACTGAAATGTTTTCCCAAATAGGATTTTAGATATGATTAATCTCTTTAATTGGTTGTCCCTCCTCTCAAATCTCTGGATTAATGTTTTTTTAACCAATCCCTTATAAAGGGATAACCCGACCTTTCTACTTTCATATCGTCAGTTGCACATCATTTAAAACGCTAAGCTAATAGCACCTGAATTCAGTTATTTTACGGGCTTTTTTAGGCACCGGAGATCTCGAATTGTTCCACAATTATAATATCCTAAACTATAAGGAGGTGATTCACAGATAGTCATCAATTTTAAAGATCCAAATTCAATAAAAACGAAAAAAGGAGATTAAGAATGAAACTGTTTAAGAGTGTAGTTAAAATGAGTATTGTGGCACTATGTTCTGTCACACTGATGGCCGGCAGCGTGTCGGCCGATGATGATTTTGAAGGATACAAAAACGTTATTGTACTAGTTCCCGATGGATGTGACGAAACCGTTCAAACCCTGGCTCGCTGGTACAAGGGAGAGGACCTGCAGGTCGACAAGATGGACAAGGCCTCTCAGAAACAACACATGGCCAACTCAGTTATTACTGGTTCGGCGGCTGCGGCAACGGCTTTTGCTACCGGCCATAAAACCACCGTTCGTTTTCTGGGCATTGGGCCGCGCACAGACGATCTGCTTACTGGTTTTGTACCGACCGCCGATCCTTATGCACCGGTTGCTAGTATCCTTGAGGCTGCAAAACTTAAAGGAAAGGCCACCGGCATTGTCGTAACCTCTCGTGTTACCCATGCCACCCCGGCTGCCTTTGCCAGCCATATTCAAGATCGTGGATGGGACAACGACATCATGGAACACATGGTATACAACAATGTGGACGTTGTCTTTGGTGGCGGTGCCCGTCATCTGATTCCATCGGGCGATTCTTACACCACTACTTTTGGAGACGTATGGGGCGGAAAACGAACTGATGGTGAGAATCTGATGGATGTTCTTCTCGATCGTGGGTATCAATTTGTCGACAGCAAATATGGCATGAGTCGTATCAAGGAGGGTAAAGTCTGGGGTCTGTTTGACGACAGCCACATGGATGCCGACATCGATCGTTCGAGGCTCCACCCCACCCAGCCATCCATTGCCGAAATGACCGCTAAGGCGATCAAACTTCTTAAAGAAGATGATGACGGTTTCTTTCTGATGGTGGAAGGTTCCCAGGTCGACTGGGCCGGTCACAACAACGACCCTATCTGGATGGTCACCGATTTTATAGCTTTCGATGACGCGGTTAAGGTTGCCTGTAATTTTGCAAGAAAAGATGGTGAAACACTGGTTTTGGCATATCCGGACCACAACACGGGTGGTATGAAAATTGGCCACAACTATACCACGATGGGGTACACTGAAACGACCATCGAAGATCTGGTTGGTCCACTCAAGGGCATGACTATGTCTGCCAACGGCGTTGTGTCGATGATGGAAGGTGATTACTCGGCTTTTAACATCATCTCTAATATCGAAGAACACTGGGGTTTAGATATCGATCCAGAAGACGAGGCGAAAATCGCTGAAGAAATCATTGATTATGCAGATGTAGTTGGTATGTCATATTCGCTGGCTAATGTAATCAGTAAATACTATACGGTGATTGGTTGGAGCACACACGGCCACAACGGTGAAACAGTGCCGGTTTGGGTTTATCCAGGTCATGCACCCGTTGGCACCATTGACAACACCGAATTAGCCTTTATCGCTGCTGACGCTATGGATGTGAAGCTGAATAAAACAACGAAAAAACTCTATGTGGATTTAGATACAGCAACGTTAGATTATGAAATCGTTGATGACGGCCTTGGCAATCTTACAGTGGAAGTTGCTGATGCACAGCTCCCGATCAGCAAGGACTACATGATCAATGCTAAAGGCAAAATGATTAAATTGCCAGGTATTACAGTCTACGCTCCGGCTACCGGCAAGGTTTACGTTTCCAAGAAAGCATTGAGGAAACTGAAACTGTAATTGGCATAGTAGTTCTTATATTTCTTAAATACCAAAGGGAGAGACACCATGTTCGGGTGTCTCCCCTTACTTAATCAAACCACTAAAACATACTGTCAATTTAATTGCCAAAGGACATGGGGTATAGAAAAACCGCATCCTCAGAATCCAATTTCCAACCTACGAAATCATGGTCCATAATCATATCAGCCACTCTCTGGACAAATCGTTTCGATTGGATGGTGGTCTCTTCCACTGAGGACGTATAGGCCTCGCCGGTGTATTCGACTGCAACCCGAAAAATGACATCCCCTGCGTTGATGTCTTCCCCCTCAGACTTCATCTTTCGAAACAAATATTGTGCATAACAATTGACAGGCACCATATCATGAATAATGCTTTTTTCGGTCCTTGGGCCGGAGAGGACTTTCAGTCCCTTTATTCTGCTGGGGACCGTATCCATACAGTTTACATGATCAAATTTGGTATGTTTTTTGGCGGAAGGATTCACACAAGCAATTATAGGGAGTAGGATTAGGATAGCGAGAAAATATTTACTTGTGTACAATATTAAGAATTTGTAACAGTTCTTGTTGGAAGTGGTCATTATTTTGATTCCTTTAACCTTAACGTAAGCAGTTTTACTTGATGAAACCTTTCTAAACCGCTTTGGTTATTCATTTCACTATTATTGACTACATAGTTAAACCGTCTAACAACTATTTATTAAATCTCTATTAGATGCTTAGAACTATTTAAATCGTAGTAGACTTGAAAGGTTTTGATATGGATTGGCTAGGATAGCTGGATTCCCTTTAATTTAGACTCACCTGGTCAGCGTCGTCATCAAAGAAACCACTGGCAAAGGTTAACCCGGTGTAGTTTTTGCGAATCCAGGTTTGCATGGAGCGGATCAAGGCGGGATCGTGGAATTGAATGTACTCGCCCAGACAACTTAAATCTTGTTGGATGCGCCAGTATAGAAACATGTTTGCTACCCTTTCCTAATAATCTGCTAACTGCATACGCCTTACTACTTATTATTCTCGTATGAAATTTCCACTGAAATGATGAAAACGCATACATTTTGGTGCCGGAATATAGCATCCATATCGAAATCGGGATCGGGACCGAATTCGGATCCGGTTTTTTCAGACCGACAATTCGATTCCGATTCCGATAGCGATTTCGATTCCGATTTTTGCGGCTAGTCCGCGATAGCAAGATGCACTAACACTTAGCCTGATTCTTTATATTTCTTTGTTGATCAAAAAGGTTGCATCAGCTGTCAGCTGCTGGGCTGACTTCTCACCAGCTACCCGCTTCCGCCAATCTTGGTAATTTTTCACAGCCGCATACGTATGCATTGCTCGTTCGGCTGAATCAAAAAACGGAATACCCGCTTCACAAAATTGGGTTGCCAGGTCCTTGTCAAAGCCAGGAATTTTTACCACCAAAACGGGTTTGCCGCAAGTTTGGTGGACGTCTATCAGGCCAGCGGTATAAGCCTGATTGATTTCAGGAGACATACCGGCACCAATCACTACCAGGGCATCCACATCCGGATCCGTGGCAAGCGTTCGAGCGGATTCAATATAGATGTTCATATCGAGCGATGCCATCAAGCCCACATCCACCGGATTTTTGGCGCTTGTACCGGTGGGCGGTATGATTTCTTTTAGCGCCGCTTGCGTATTTGGCGACAAATTGGCCAGTGTCAGCCCAGCCTGCCCACATGCTTCCGACGCCGATACTGCCAGGCCGCCGGGACCGGATAAAATCCCCATGCGCCCGCCAATATTATCCGGCAGCAGTGAAAATGCCATCAATGCGTCCATATAGGCCTCAAACCCGGTAACGGCTACCGCTCCGCTCTGCTGGATCACGGCCTGCCAGATCTTTCGGGTGCCGGTCAACGCGCCGGTATGCGAAACCGCCGCCTGAGAGCCCTCGGGTGTCAGACCCACCTTCCAAAGAATAACCGGTTTCTTTAACGAAGTCAGCCTAAGAGATGTCAAGAGTGCAGGACCATCCTTGATGCCTTCGATATACCCGCCCACAATCTGTGTGTCCGTGTCGTGCCTGAGATAATCCAAAAAATTGACCACCGAAAGATCACATGAATTGCCCAGGCTGATAACTTTGCTGAAATAGATTCCCTTTTCCCAGGCGATTCGCCCCAAAATGTTGGTCAGGGAACCGCTGTGGGAAATCATGCCCACAGGCCCGGATCTGCGCGAAAGCTCCGGGAAAAAGGACAAGCCGGACTTGGGGACATAGAAACCCATGCCGTTGGGACCCACCAGGCGCATATTGCCCGAACGGGCCAGGGAAATCAATTGCTTTTCCAAGTTGATGCCTTCTTGGGTGTTGGTTTCGCTGTATCCCGACGTAAACAGGACCGCCCCTTTGACACCTTTTTTTACGCAATCCTCGATCACCGGCAGGGAGTATTGGCTGGGGACCAGCACGATGGCCAGGTCCACCGGTCCGGGTATGGCCGAGACTCTGGGGTATGATTTTAGTCCGTCGATTTCTGATGTTTTCGGATTGACGGGGTAAATGGGTCCCGGGAATTGTTGATCCTGAAGCGCCATTAAAAACAGCTTGCCGGTTTTGAGACCCCTGGGTAAGCCTACGATGGCCACAGACCGCGGATGCAGCAACTCCTCAATTTGATCGATCGTATTCAACATAAACACCTCATTGGAAGTGACTAAAGTGATCTAAAGTGCCTACAGTTAAAGTATTCTACCTCTTTTATAGGTTATATCACAGTCAACGACCACCGACCTTGTCGGTGGCTTATGATTAGAGTTAAATCGTCCCTTTCAGTTCCCGTGGTGGCTTTGAATTTATTTTCAACTTCTCCCCATTGCTCCAGATCTGCACCGCGCCATCCTCATCCGTCCGTAAAATCCGGCAGCCTCTGTCTGTATATCGATTCAAGACCTCAGGTTTCGGCATACCAAATCGATTCTGCCATCCGCAGGATATGACTACAATTTCCGGATCGACCGCACTTAAAAACCGGGGAGTACTCGACGTATCGCTGCCATGGTGGGGTGAGATGAGAACTGTGCTTTTCAAATCGTGTTCACCCGCGGTTACCAGCATCCGTTCACCTCTGGCCATAATATCACCCGGAAACAGAAACGCCTGCCGCCCATGAGTTACTTTAATTACGATGGAATTATTATTTCTGTTTTGCTGACGCCGGGACAGGCCTTCGCTTAGAAAATCACAGGGCGGGTGCAGGATCTCTATCAGACCGCCTTCAAATTCCATATCTCTATCCAAGATCCGATAAGATGGTGTCTCGATATCGTGTTCTTGTAAGGCGCGCATGAGTGCTCGATATCCCATGGTATCGGCAGGCTGATTGTTGGTGATTGCTTTTTTCACCTTAAATTTCTTACTGATATATATCAAGCCATTTAGATGGTCGCTGTTGGGATGTGTTAGGACCATGGTATCAATGCTAAGAATTTTTTTCCGCAACAAATAGGGGGCGATGATGTTTCTACCTGTATCAAATGCGGCTGTGCCTGAAAATCCGCCCCCATCAATAAGCATGGTTACACCTTTCGGCAGCTCAAGTAGCGTTGCGCCGCCCTGGCCCACATCAAAAACGGTTACACGCAGATTACGATTCCAAAACCGTTGATACAGCCAATAACCCCCATCCAAAAGCCAGCCACAGGCAACCAGAACAACCATGATGTAAGCCCAAACAAATCGTGTTTTATCAGATTTAGGCCTACTTTTTTGTTGGTCCATGATGTGATAAATCCAGATAAACCCGCTAAGCAATGTCAAATAGTAAAGACCGATTTCAAATAAACTGGGTGTAATCGTTTCCAGCGCAGCCCAGGGCATATGTGAAAAGAATTCGATGATGATCATAGCCTGCCCCAGAATCCAGTGGCAACCCAGGAGAAAAATATTGGCTACCGGTTGTATGCTAAAATGAAAAAATACACCCAGTAGGCCCAAAGGTACCGCCATAAAACCCACCAAAGGAATCGCGATGATATTCACCATAAGGCCAATAAGCGAAATCTGGTTGAAATAAAACATGGCCAGCGGTGCGGTCCCTAAAATTGCAAATCCACTGACCACAACAAACATAACAAATTTGGTGACTACCCGATGCCCTTCAAGCCGATCCTTTAATACGGACTGCATTAAAACCATACCCCAAACGATAGCGAGCACGGCAACAAATGAAAGTTGAAACGATATGGAAAACAATGCCGGGGGATGAATGATCAGAATTACCGCACCGGCAATACAGATTGTATTGGTCAAATCCTGGTCGCGGTCCAACAGAAGGGTCAGCAGAAAGACCGCGACCATTAAGACTGCCCTTTGGGTTGAAGGCGACATGCCGGCTAAAAAACCATAAGCCAGTACCGGAAGAATAGTCAATATGGCAGCGACTTTACGTGTCCAGCCGACCTGGAGCAGTAACGGAACCCATGATAACAGAAAGCTAAACAGCGTATAGGCTGCCGAGGCGACAATACCGACATGCAATCCTGAAATGGCCAGTAGATGCCCCACGCCGGATCGATTGAAGCTTTGGCGTAATTCATTGGAAATATCGGACCGATCTCCAACCAAAAGGGCTTTGGAGATAGCCTTGATATCCATCCCGCTATCGCTTGGCCAAACTGTCTGACCATCAATCCAGTCTGCCACCTGCGATCGGCGTTCATTCAGATCGAACCGGCGTTCCGATTTTATCCCCGGAAGATGGACGACAAGTTGGTTGGACTTGGCATAGCTTCGTACCCAGATTTTTTGGTATGCCATGTAACGCTCATAGTCAAAGCCGCCCGGATTGTTGAAATTGCGGATGGAGCGAATTCGGCCGAAATAAGAAATCCGATCCCCTTTTGAAAGCGCAACTGTATCTCCTGCTATGGTCAGACGCACCCGACCCCGGAGGGGCATAAGTTGATCGGCGCTTTCCAGCGATTCAATCTCCATGACCAACCGGGTTCGGTCGTGACGATAAACCGGTTGGCTGACGACTTGTCCATGGATTTGACCGGCCGGAGAATCAATATAATGCCGGACATGATCTGATTGGAACCGGGGCGCCACCCAGGGCTGAATGGCCAAATATCCCAGACAGCAAAAAAACAAAATCGGTAGGACCAATACTAATTTTTTTCGAATCAAAAAGAAGGCAAGAAAGGTACCAACTGATATGCCCAGCAGTAAAACCCACACACCGTATCCGGGGCAGGCCTCGCCCAGGAGGATCCCGAGGATCATCGCAACTGTCAGGGGAATCAAGGGGCGGTGGATGGGTTTGGGCATTAGACTTATGGTATTGAGGGTTTCGAATTTAAGTAATTAAAGATCGAACACCCAACGTCCAACATTCAACATCGAACTATCATGAAGAAAGGTCAAAATACAGAACTCAGAATTTTGAGTTCTTAATTAGCAGGCAGATGATTACCATGAAGCATCTTGGCTACCTGCCGTTTAACTCATTCAAAGTTCGATGTTGGACGTTCGATGTTAAATATGTACTTTGATCGCCTAGTGTTTTATACTTTCTCCCGGCGAATAATCGCGCCTAGCCCGGCCAGTTTTTGATCCAGGGCTTCATAGCCTCGATCCAAATGGTAGACCCGGTTGACCTCGGTGCCGCCCTTGGCTACCAGACCGGCCAGAATCAGGGACGCACTTGCTCTGAGATCCGAGGCCATCACCGGCGCTGCCGATAGCGCCGGGACCCCCCTGATCAAGGCCGTATTACCGGAAATGGTGATGTCGGCACCCATCCGCTTTAATTCACTCACATGAATGAATCGGTTTTCAAATATGGTTTCGGTAATCATACTTAAACCCTGGCCCGCGGTCATCAGGACCATGAACTGGGCTTGCATATCTGTGGGAAAACCCGGGTAAACCTGGGTTTTAACGTCGACACTTTTGATGCAATCCGGTCCCTTGATCCGGATGGCGGTTGCATGAACCGAAATATCCGCACCGGCCAGTTTGAGTTTGTGCATGACCGCTTCCAGGTGACTGGGATCACATCCCACCAGGGTAACATCACCCCGGGTCAGGGCTGCCGCCGTCATCAGTGTACCGGCCTCGATGCGATCCGGTATGATGCTTGCGTTTACCGGGTTGAGCTGTGAAACACCAGTGATGGTTATAACGCTGCTGCCGGCATTTTTGATGTCGGCCCCCATGCGGTTCAAAATATCAGCCAGAGCCACCACTTCTGGCTCACAGGCGGCATTGCGTAAAACGGTTTGACCGTCGGCCAGAACGGCCGCCATCATGAGATTCTCTGTTCCGGTTACTGTGGGAATATCGAAATATATTTCGCTACCCTGTAGGCGCGAGGCACGGGCTTCCACATAACCGTGTTTTAAATCGATTTCGGCTCCCAAGCTGGCCAATCCTTTGAGATGCAGGTTGATGGGCCGAGCACCAATAGCACAGCCGCCCGGCAGGGATACGCGTGCCTTTTTGAGACGCGCCACCAAGGGACCCAAAACCAATATGGACGCCCGCATCTTTCGAACCAGATCATAAGGCGCTTCATGGTTGTTGAGACCGTTAGAATTGATGCGGACACTGTCGCCTCTGGCCTCCACCTGCGCACCCAGATTGCTCAGCAGTATTTTGGTGCTATCGATGTCCATCAATTGGGGTACATTTTCAAAAGTATTCCAACCATCTGTCAAAAGGGCGGAGACGAGAATCGGCAAAGCCGCATTCTTGGCTCCGCTGACCTGGACCTCTCCTTTTAAAGGCCGGCCACCTTCCACAATGATTTTATCCATGGAGCAATCTATCCCTGTATAGGTTTTTTGATTATAAATTGTGCAGCTATTGCATGTTTGGTTTAAAACATAAAGGCTTGGAAGGGTCAAGGTGTGAAGTGGGATTCAGGAAGTGGATTTCAGGCATAAATCCCCCCGTCGCGAACCCTCGACGGGGAGATTCAGAGGGGTGCAAAGCTGTCCCGGTTCATTCACCTTTTTTTAGATATCCTGCAGCGTGCTGCGGGGAACTTCATTTTTTGCACTTGCCCCCCACAGTCGGACTCGCTAGCTGAGTTTGACGCCGCGACAGCAGGGTAAGCAATCGCTAAGGCTGTTCAAGCTTGATTTCACTAGTGGCCCGATATCCCATGGGCATTTTTTTAAAACGCCCCCCGTGAATAATGGGATCGCCCGTGTAACCCAGTGCCTTGAAATCAATATAATCCGTGGCGCCGATCAGATGCCCCACATCGCGGCCCTTGGACATCATGTAGCTGAAATCGGTGCCCTTGTGCGCTACCTTTTCAAAATCGACATTGCGATTATCCTGATGGCATCGGTCACACGTTTTTTCGGCTTTAAGACTGCTGTGGCATTGGACACACGACAGGGCGGATTTGGCCGGCATGACCTCATGGTTCAACCCCCAGTACATCCAGGTTTCTTTCCAGACATATTCCCCGCTATAGGGCAGTCCCACTGCCTGCATGCCATCGGTGAATGCTTTTTGCCAATCCCGATGTTTCCAGTAGGCGGTCTTATCCGCCTTGTTGCGGGGAAAAAGATGGGGCACCAGAATATATTTGTTTTTGGCATCCACGGCTTGAATCCCTTTCATGACCTTGAAAGGTGAAATCTTGGAATTGGGATCTTTGATCGAACCCACCGGCTCCGTAAGGTTGGTCACCGGCGCATTCAAATCCAGTTTATCGCCCATAATCACCCGTCGGGTGAAACCTCCGGCCCACCGATACACCGGCTTGGCAGACTCCTTCCATTTGAACTCACCCTTTTTCCAATGGTAGTCCGGCATGCCGTATTTATCCTTTTTGGCCTTGCGTTTTTTGTCTCCGGCCTTGGACCAGTCCCACCAGACCTTGGTGGGTTTGCATTTGGCATACACGGGGGAATGGCAGGTGTTGCAGTCAATGGTCTCACAGTGTTTGTTGAGGTGATGATCGATTATGGCATTGCCGTAGTGCGGCTTCTCTGAATGGCAGTTGCTGCATGTGAAGACACCCTCTACCGGTGGTGCAGATGAACTACGTCCGCTGATTTTGTGGTTCCGTGTTTTGTGACACTCGGCGCACTGAAAGTCCAAGCCCCCCATATGAATATCGCAAGCACGTTCCGGGTATAGGAGTTGGCGCGAAAGATCGGCATGTTTAACAGCTTCGCCCCCACCACCGTTAAAATGGCATTTGCCACAGGTAGCCCGCGTGGTATGCCCCACATTCTCAGCCACCATTTTCAGATCAACACTTTTATCCGGCAGCCCGGCCGCCGTGGGTGTTTTTTTATACGTTCCCGTCGTATCATGGCAAACCAGACAGTCGATTTTGGTCTTATCTGTAAAGTCAAAAGATTTGTCTTTCCAACCGTAGCCTGCGTGACAAGATGTGCAACGAGCCTCGTTGCTAATGGGGCTAATTCAGAAATTGTTCAGCGTGGTTGTGGCTTTACCATGCTGAACCTCCTTTCTGTGCTCCATGGTGTAGGGTGAATGGCCCTTCCACAGCCAGTGCACCGTTTTGAGCATGTCTTCCCCGGCTTCATTATGGCACCGTAGACACTCCTGGGTTACCTCGGTCGGTTCCGGGTTGCTTGCCAGTTTGACCAGCTGGTTATGATCAGGAACATTCTTTTGATGGCAGCCGCCGCAGTCGATGGGCCCCTGGTTCATCTCTTTATGGCAGTCGATACAATTGATATGGTAGGCGGCCTTCAAACCGACTCGATCGGGATGATCCGTACGAAATGAATCTTGATGGCAGGCCGAGCAGCGCGTGGTTTCCAAAGCCGCAGGATCCGTGGGACGGTAGTGATGGCAAACGGCGCAATCTTTGATACTGGCAGCGTGTTTACTGTGCATGAACCGCACCGGTCCGTATCGATCCTCCTGACGGCTGATGATGGGGCTGTTCAGCAACACATATTTGTGCTCGATGTCCTTGGTATTTAAACCCTGCTCCCGTAAGTTTTGCTGGCGACAGAGCAGGCACTCATCGATGACGGTATCCACAAAAGGTACGATCTCTTTGGCCCGCTCTTTGGCGGCTTCATGGTCGGGTGCCTGCCAGGTTTTTGCGGCCGGATCTATTTGGGGGGCGGTGCCAGCCGTGGACTCACCTTGATTGGATGCAGCCTGGGCATCATGAACCGGAAAAAGTGATACCCGCTCGATCCAGAGGACACTCAGAAGGCCTGCAAGTAAAAATAAAAAAATCAAGAAACGACTCTTTTTTTTCATGAAGATACCTCCTGGGGCCTGGCGCTGAGCACCGGCAAATACGTAACCAGCAGTCGATACAGCAGCATGAGCGCGGAAACAAGTCCAACGGTGACGATGATCTCACCCATCGCCGGGAAGTAGTCGGCTTCGCTGACCGGGGGTTTATAGCCCACCACAAAAACATTCACACGATTGAGCAACACCCCGCCGACAATCATGGTGGACGCGATGAAGAGAAGACGACGTGAACGCCTGACCTTCTCAGATACGAGCATCAACCAGGGTACGATGATGCCGAGGAACATTTCTAGCAGAAACGCATTGCTCTGCTGATTGAAATCAAAAAGATAAACGTAAGTCCGGCGGACAACCATATCGCCGATTTTCAGCGATGCATACAGGCCCAACAGTATCATAGTCCAGCGTGCAAGCGGTGCCAGAAGATCCATCTCGTTTTCTAATTTCATGGAGCTCGTAATCAGGGTAGTTTCGAAAACCACCATGGGATAGCCAACCGTTATCGCGGACACCAGAAACAGCAAAGGCAGAATGGGTGTATACCATAAGGGATGCAGTTTGGTGGGGGCCACCAGCATGAGCGAACCCAGGCTGGATTGGTGCATGCAAGAAAGTACGACTCCGGCAATGATAAAAACCCAAATGAATTTATCCAGGATTTTATCAGCAAGCACCAACAAAAATTCAATGACGCGGTTAAGTCCGGCCAATGGCCCGGGCAGGCGGACCCGTCCTTTGAATTGCTCTACCACAATCGGAATGAACTCAATGTAGAGCACATTCAGGTAAAACATGACACACATGGCCACCTCAAACAGGACCGAGTTGAAATTCCAGTAGATCATGGGCTTCCATATGGCCCAGGAACGTCCGATGTCCACCATGAGACCCAAAACCACAAAGGTGTAGCCCAGCATGGCGGTCAGCAGGGCCGGCCTGACTACGGGTTCATAGAAGTGCCTTCCGGTTACATGCGCCAAAAAAGCGGTTGTGAAACCGCCGGCTGCCAATGCGACACCGGAGGCCACATCGATGCCGATCCAGATGCCCCAGGGACGTGCCGTGGTCAGATTGGAAACGTATCCGATACCGCCGATAAATCGTGCCAGAATGGCCACTGCGCCGGCCGCAGCCAGAAAAGTGAGTACAATGACCCCGGGGGTCCAGAATTTAGATCGAAGGGGATAGGCTCGATGCTGCATCAGTTCCCTCCTTTTTCATTTTCCGTCCGATCCTGATTGCCCCTGGAGACCCACATGATGCCGCTTAGGACCGTAAACAAAGCGATAGGAGACCAAAGATAGCTAAACAAAGAATGTTGAATTTTCTCGGCCAGCGCCGGTGTGGGCGTGTCCGGAAGATCAATAAATCCGAGTTTTTCAAAAGGAACGCCGGATATGTACATCCAGGACGTGCCGCCCACCTCTTTTTCGCCATATACGCGGCTAATATATTTGGACGGGTTGGCTTTAATCCGCTTGTGGGCCAAGTCGAGCAGCGTAGCGCGTTTTCCGAAAGTAATCGCTTCCACCGGACAGATGGCGGCACAACCCGGCAACCCGCCGGTCCTGCTGATTCGATCATGGCAAAAGGTGCACTTCATCACGCGCGGGGTAATGGGATTGTGATATTCATAAGCCGGGATTTCAAATGGACAGGCCACCATACACTATCGGCAGCCGATGCATTTTGAAGCATCGTAGTAGACCGATCCATCCTCCTTTTTCGACAAGGCCCCTACAATGCATGCGGAGGCACAAGCCGGATCCTGGCAGTGCATGCACTGGATCTTTACAAAGGTAGGGATCAGTTCACCCTGCTTGTCATAGGTTCCCGGAAAGTAGCGATTGACGACCGTATAGGTTTTTTCATCCGGTCTGCGTAACTTGTTTAGAACCGTCGGATCATCAAAGGAGCGCTCAGGCGGTGGGAGATTGTTGACTTCACTGCAGGCCTGCTCACATTTGCGACACCCGATGCAACGCGTTAAATCCACCAGACACCCGAATGCCTCAGCCGGTGCCTTTAGCGAGCGGGCATTGAGCGGTTCCGAACCGGCAGTTACCGTTGCACCGGTGGCTCCCATAACCTTGAAAAAACCACGCCGGCTTAATTTCATGTGACCTCCTTGATTACCCTTTCCAATACCCAACCCGAATCTACCGCCGATCTTAGGCCCTTACCATCTCCGCTTGATGTTTAAATTATAGCGCTCATTCTCTTCAGCATAGGTAAAGCAATAGCCGGGAGACTGCTCGATAATCAGGATAAGATTTTTCAAAACATCCGGGTCATCGACAATGATTTCAATTTCCTGGCCGGCATCCATCTGCGTGATGCTCTGGTTGCCCTTAAGTAGGTTAAAGGGCCATTCATGGTGTGTGAAATCGATTATCTTCTTGGCAACCATCTGATTTACCCCACAACGATACATGCAACCAGCAAACAGGGAAATCATGAGCAAGTTTTGTGCCACGAAACCTTGACGAGTTCTTCTTATCTATCTATTCGTATTTATTATATTAAATTTTTTTCCAGTCCGGTGCTCGGATCCATCAATATTCAACGGTCACAAAATTTATGTTGAAGTGTTTAAACACGTGTTTATTTTTAAACAATACACTAATTTAAATATTCCGCTTACATGCCGACGGGGAATGAATTCGGCCTGAAATTGCGATAAACGATAAAGAGGCCTACAAATGGTAGACATCCATATCGACGGTTTTTGGAAACGAATTGTCAACACCATGAACGAAGGACTATTGCTGATCGGCCAGGATGGCACGATCCTGATGGTGAACCAGGCCTTCGAAGACTTGACCGGCTATACAGTTGAGGAAGCCGTCGGCAAGCCATGTACCATTTTGCGCTGCGATGCATGTGAGACGCTCCTATCCAACGACAGCCCGCACTGGTGCGATCTTTTTTCCCAGGAACAGAGCGATATCAAACAATGCCGCTGCATGATTCTGAAAAAAGACGGTTCCTGGCTGCCGGCCCTAAAAAATGCCTCTGTTCTGCGGCAGGACGGTCAGTGTATCGGGGTTGTCGAAACCATCACCGATATTTCAGCATTGGATGAGCTCAGGGAAAAAATCAGGGAGTTATCCGAGCAGGTTGAGGGCGATGGTGGATTTCACGGGATCATCGGCCAATCCGAGCCCATGGAGAAGGTATTCCACCACATCCGCAAGGCCGCCCAGAGTGATTTACCGGTCATTATCTATGGCGAAAGCGGAACCGGCAAAGAACTTGTGGCCCAGGCTATCCACGATATGGGGTCCAGAAGCCAGGGTCCTTTTATTCAATTCAATTGTGCAGCCCTGAATGAATCCCTTATCGAAAGCGAGCTGTTCGGTCACACCAAAGGGGCATTTACCGGCGCTGACCGGCACCGGATCGGGCGTTTTGAAGCCGCCCATGGTGGGGACATCTTCCTGGATGAAATCGGCGACATTCCACCGGCGATTCAGGTCAAGCTGCTCCGGATTCTGGAATCAAGACAATTCGAACGGGTTGGCGACCATCGCCCCATTTCGACTGACGTGCGCATCATTACCGCAACCAACCGGAACATCGGGGAAATGATAGCCAAGAATTTATTCCGTGAAGATCTTTTTTTCAGGATCAACATTTTCCCGATTCATCTGCCCCCTTTACGGGAACGCATAGACGATATCCCCCTGCTGGTGGGCGAATTTATCAGGGAACTGCAGAAAAAAACGGGCAAAGCGATCACCGGTCTGTCCCGGCCGGTAATGGATATGTTTGTGGCCTACCACTGGCCCGGAAACATCCGCGAGCTCAAAAGCACCCTGGAGTACGCGTTTGTCCTGGCCGAAAGCGGTCTGATCGTCGCCGATCAACTCCCGCCGTTTTTGGGCAGCCGAAACCTCGGCCGGCAGCCGCTGCAAGGCCTGAAGTCCCCCCAACCCCGTGATCAAAAATCGGAATTGATCCAGGCGCTTCGCGAAGCAGGCGGGAACCAGTCCCAAGCTGCCAGACTGCTGGGGATCAATCGCGTTACCGTGTGGAACCGTATCAATAAATACGGCATTGATCTGAAAAAAATTGATTGAAAGCACTGCATGCGATTCAAATCCACGCACCAGGCGTATCCTTCTTTCGCCATCGAAAGGGAACACGGACAAACGCTCTATTCGACAACCCATACCGAGCATTTGCGCGCGTGGTTGACTATCTTGCTTGAGACACTGCCAAAAAGAAACTCCTCACTTCGGGAAATTCCCTGCCTTCCGACCACAATGGTGCTGGTTCCGGTTTCATCACGCTCCGACAGAATGCACTCCGCAATTGAGGGACAATAGCGGACAGTTGAACGGGTTGATATGTTGTCCGGGGCAAAACCTTTCATGATCAATAACTGCCGGTAATCTGCCAGCATGATGCCCACTTTTTTCTTATACTGCGTAAACCATTTTTCTTTATCGGCAGCACTGGGGAAATAGTCTTCTTCCGGTTCTGGAATGACGTGCAGAATACAAACCGTAAAGCCCGCCAATCCGCCCAAAATTTGTCCAACGTATGAAACCGCGCGGCGCGCATTATTCGATTCATCAACCGCAATTAAAATGTTTTTATTAAAAACTTTTTCCTCCATTTCAGCTTTCGTCTCACTCTTGCCCATGTGTCCCCCATATTTTTCGGCTTATGCAAATTGTCGTAAGTATGTTCCCTTACAAAAACCAGCGAAAAGACCTGAGCATAAGCGGTTCAGATGCCCGATTCGCGTTTAAATGCTTCGAGGTCGTCAATCAATTGTGCTGTGTTTTCATAAAACCAATTGGCTCCTTTTGAAAAATGCATCAAAACCTGATTGAGCGATTCTGGAATATATGGGTATATTTTTTTCAAATTGGCTACCCGGTTATGAAAAACAATGTTTAGGTCATCATCTCTCAGTATGTCGAGATGGGGGCTGCTGTGATTTTTCAAATCAAACAGCAGCACATCACCTCTTCCGGCAAGAAATATCAGGATATTTCCCA
>Ga0180436_10002675_pt1 | contig 16701 bp, 14 predicted proteins | sample SS_ome_2_FD_132434 | JGI IMG/M metagenome (GOLD analysis project Ga0180436, IMG submission 132434) | Hypersaline lake sediment archaeal communities from the Salton Sea, California, USA - SS_3_S_2 metaG | ecosystem: Environmental > Aquatic > Non-marine Saline and Alkaline > Hypersaline >...
CGCCCGCGTTCGACGCCACCGATGTCATCTGGCGGGCGAGGCGACTGGCGCTCTCCAGGTCCGGCGAGAAAGCTCCGGAACCGTGCTTGATGTCCAGGACCAGCGCGTCCAGGCCTTCGGCCAGCTTCTTGGAGAGAATCGACGAGGTCATCAACGGCGGCGAGGATACCGTGGCCGTGACGTCCCGCACCGCGTAGATGCGGCGATCGGCCGGCGCCAGTTCGGAACTCTGGCCGACGATGGCGACGCCCAGTTCACGCACCAGCCCCCGGAAGCGATCGATGCCGAGTTCCGTCCGGAAACCGGGAATGCTCTCCAGCTTGTCCAATGTGCCGCCGGTATGCCCCAGTCCCCGCCCGGAAATCATCGGGACGTAACCGCCGCAGGCGGCGACGACCGGTCCCAGCACCAGGCTGACGAGGTCACCCACCCCGCCGGTTGAATGCTTGTCGAGAACGGGGCCGTCGATATCCGGCCAGTCCAGGACCGTGCCGCTGTCCCGCATGGCCAGCGTGAGGCGCACCGTCTCCTCCTCATCCATGCCCTGGAACCAGGTCGCCATCGTAAACGCGGCGATCTGGGCATCGGTGACGTCGCCGTCGGCGACGCCGGCAACGAACGCGCTGATGTATTCCCCGGAGAGGGCTTGCCCATCGCGTTTCCTGCGTATGATTTCCTCGGCTCGAACCATGCTCACTCCAGGCCTGTCCGCCGATATTCTACTTGCTTTGGACGCTTGCAGGCCGGCTCAGGGAGCAGGCAGGCTGTCCCGAAAGGCGAAATAGACGCCGAGCAACAGGATGATCAACAACGCGTATCGCAGGACGGTGCTCCAGCGAACGAACACCCCTCCCCTGGGCGCGATATGGGCGGAATCGATGGCGATCACCGCCTGGCTGGCCTGCTCGGCGCTCAACAGGGGTTGTCCGATCCGTCGCAGGGTGGGTATCAGGCGTTCGGCTTCGAGCACGCCGTGGGGCGCGCCGTGGCGGAAACCGGCGTGGCCGACGACGACCACCATCGGGCGGAATACACGGCGCGGCAACTGCAGCAACTGTTCCAGCGCTTCGGCCTGCAACCTGGCCTGGTGCAAGGGATTGTCGAACAGGTGTGTGCGGCCGAAGTGGCGCCTCTTCCACCGCTCCTGCACCTCGGTGCCGGCGACCAGGCCGGGTGCGTACACGCTGCGAATGACGAAAACCCCGAACCGCGAGACCACCGCGTGGTCGATCGAAACCGTGCCGCCGCCAGCCGGAATGACCAGGTCGTTCAGCACGGTGTAACGCCCGCGGTCGAGTCCCTGGGCGAGAATGCGGCGGACCCGGGACGGCGCGATGGCGCCCCGCTGCCGGGGCGAGGCTATATAGAAAATCAGCAGTGCGAGCGGTACGATCCAGGCGAGGTGCAACAAGGCCGGCAGCCGTTCATCCGCACTTCGAGTAGCCGCAGGACAGGCAGGTAGCGCAGTTGTCCATGATCACGACGGCCTTGGTGTTGCACTTGTTGCAGAGCGTGGCCGAAGCGGGATAGCCCGTGTCGTTCTCTAAGTCAGCCGTTTTTTTTTGAGCCGCGTTTTCTGCTTGCGCCCGTTTCTGGTCGAGGATCAGCTGCTGCTGCTCGGACAACTCCTCTTTTTCCATCAGGCCGATCTTCTGCAGATGGTGCTCGATGACGGCGCCGATGTCGGCGATGATGGACGGCATGAACTTGCCGCCGGGCTTGAAATAACCGCCGCGCGGGTCGAACACGGCCTGCAGTTCTTCAGCCAGGAACGTCACGTCGCCGCCCTTGCGGAACACGGCCGACATCAGCCGGGTCAGGGCCACGATCCACTGGAAGTGGTCCATGTTCTTCGAATTGATGAAGATCTCGAACGGCCGGCGCTGCTCGTGTTCCGTGCCGGCATTCAGCACGATGTCGTTGATCGTAACGTACATGGCATGGTCGTCCAGCGGCGTCTTGATCTTGTAGGTCGAACCTTCCAGCGACTCCATGCCCTCCGGGCGCTCGATGGCCTCGGTCATGCGAATGATCGTGGCGGACTTGCGTTCTTCTTTTTCGGCCTCGGCCTTCTCGCGCAGCGCCGCTTCCTCTGCTTCCTTCACGACTTCGTAGCCGACGATTTTGTTCTGGATCTTGATGGCCATGGTCTCGTTACCTGAATCTGTTGTCTGGGTAAGAAAAGAGGTGTACGTCCTTGTACGTCACACCTCCGTTACTGTTGACGGTTCCCAAATCCCTCTCCGTCACTATCTCCCTGGTTTGTTGTTGTTATGACATCCGTGTGTTTTCACAACACACTTCCTTGTCCCGGATCCGGCCGTGGCCGGAATCCTCGTTTCCCCTTGTCCTCTCCGGTTCCTCGATCCGGACCGGCTTCCCCGCCGGCCTCGCCTCAGAACTTTCCGTAGTACCCTTCTTTGAGCGCGTCGAACAGATTGGCGGCCGTGTGCTTCTCGCCGTCGTATTCGATTTCCTCGTTGCCGGCCACTTCCACCACTTCGCCGTCGTCCAGCACGAAACGATAGCGCGTGTTTTCCAGATCCTTCTCCTTGACCAGCACGCCCTGGAAAGCCTCCGGGTTGAAGCGGAACGTCGTGCAACCCTTGAGCCCGCACTGGTGCGCGTAGGTGTAGATGTCCTTGAAGTCCTCGTAGGGGAAATCCGTCGGCACGTTGGCCGTCTTGGAAATCGAAGAATCGACCCACTTCTGGGCCGCCGCCTGGATGTCGACGTGCGCTTTCGGCGTGATGTCGTCGGCGGTGATGAAGTAGTCGGGCAGCTTGGCACCCGCCTCCTCGGCGTAAGGCATCGCGTCCGGGTTCACCAGCGTGCGGTAGGCCAGCAACTCATAGCTGTACACCTCGACCTTTTCCTTGGTCTTGCGGCCCTCGCGGATCACATTGCGGCTGTAGTGATGCGCGAAGCTGGGCTCGATGCCGTTGGACACGTTGTTGGCCAGCGACAGGGAAATGGTGCCGGTGGGCGCAATTGACGTGTGGTGGGTGAAGCGCCCGCCTTCCTCGGCCAGCGCCTTGGCCAACTCGGGTTCGTGCTCGGCCAGCCGCTGCATGTAGCGGCTGTAGCGGGCCAGCAAAACCTTGCCTTTCACCTCGTCGCCGACCTTGTAACCGTCGGCCTGCATTTCCGGCCGGTGGCGCAGCATGTCGCCGGTGACCTCGAAGGTCTCGTCCATGATCGGCGCTGGCCCTTTCTCGCGGGCCAGTTCCAGCCCTTCCTCCCAGCCGGCAACGGCCATCTCGCGGGCCACGCGCTCGGTGAATTCCAGCGAATCGGGCTCGCCGTATTTCATGCCCAGCATCGTCAGCGTCGATCCCAGGCCCAGGAAACCCATGCCGTGGCGCCGCTTGCGTTCGATTTCGTTGCGTTGCCGTTCCAGTGGCAGGCCGTTGATTTCGACCACGTTGTCCAGCATGCGGGTGAACACCTTCACCAGCTTGCGGTACTCATCCCAATCGAAACGCGCGTCCGGCGTGAACGGGTTGTCGACGAAGCGGGTCAGGTTCACTGAACCCAGCAGGCAGGCGCCATAGGGCGGCAGCGGCTGCTCGCCGCAGGGGTTGGTCGCGCGGATATTCTCGCAGAACCAGTTGTTGTTCATTTCGTTGATGCGGTCGACCATAATGAAGCCGGGCTCGGCGAAATCGTAGGTCGAGGACATGATCATGTCCCACATGCGACGGGCCGGCACGGTCTTGTAGACCTTGCAGGCGACCAGGCCGTCGTCGCGCACCACGTAACCCTCGGTGTTCGGCCATTCGCGCCAGACGATTTCGTTCGGATCCGAGAGGTCGAAACCGTCCGCGTCGCTCTCCGGCAGCGGGAAAGCCAGCGGCCAGTTGAGGTTGTACTTCACCGCGTCCATGAACTCGTCGGTGATCAGCAGGGAGCAATTGAACTGGCGCAACCGCCCGTCCTCGCGCTTGGCGCGGATGAAATCCATGGCGTCGGGGTGGCCGACGTCGAAAGTCGCCATCTGCGCCCCGCGGCGTCCTCCGGCGGACGAGACCGTGAAGCACATCTTGTCGTAGATATCCATGAAGCTCAGCGGACCCGACGTGTACGCGCCCGCGCCGGACACGTAGGCACCCTTCGGCCGCAGGGTCGAGAATTCGTAACCGATACCGCAACCCGCTTTGAGGGTCAGGCCGGCTTCGTGCACCTTGTCGAGGATGCCATCCATCGAGTCCTTGATCGTGCCGGACACGGTGCAGTTGATGGTCGACGTCGCCGGCTTGTGTTCCTGCGCACCCGCGTTGGAGGTGATGCGACCGGCCGGAATGGCGCCCCGGCGCAAAGCCCACAGGAAAGACTGGTACCACTTTTCGCGGTTTTCGGGAGTCGCTTCCACCTCGGCGATGGCCCGCGCTACCCGCTTGTAGGTGTCGTCGATGGTCTGGTCGATAATCTCGCCGGTTTTGGACTTCAGACGGTACTTCTTGTCCCAGATATCCAGCGATGCTTCCTGCATCGCAATCTCTTTAGAATCAGTGCCAATGGATTCAACCTGCACGCTGCTCATCAATTGTTCCGTGTAATTGTTTGGTTTTGTTCGATTATGGAGCACAAGTTATTGTGCGTTATTTTTATTATCGACACAAGATGTTGTGTCGGCGACCACAGAAGATACGCCCCGTCCTGCGCCCTGTCAAATGGACTGACTAGGAGTTAGAATTGCGGGGAAATGACATTATTCTTTTTAATTTCATTATGTTAGAAAAATCTGGTACCAATTCGCCATGCGCCGGGAAATGGCTGGAGCGCGTAAAACCGCGGTACGAAAGGCATTCGGTTCGTCGCATTTTGCGCCGCTCGGGGATCGGGCGGTGCTGAACGTCGTCCTCTACCAGCCCGAAATCCCGCCCAACACGGGCAACGTCATTCGCCTCTGCGCCAACACGGGCACGCGCCTGCACCTGGTGGGTCCGCTGGGATTCGAACTGGACGACGCGCGCCTTAGAAGGGCCGGTCTGGATTACCACGAACTCGCCGACGTCCACCGCTACCGGGACTGGGCGCAATGGCGGCAAACGCATCCCGGGATTCCACTGTGGGCGTTCTCGACCCGGGGCTCAGCGATACACACCAGCGCGTCGTTCCACGACGGGGACGGCTTGCTGTTCGGGCCGGAGAGCCGGGGCCTGCCGGACGGGTTGCTCGAAGAGATCGGACAGGACCGCGTGCTCAGGTTGCCGATGCGTCCGGACAGCCGTAGCCTGAACCTGTCGAACGCGGTGGCTGTCGGGCTGTTCGAGGCCTTGCGCCAGATGGACTTTCCGGAATTGGATTGAGCCGCATGGCCCGTTCGCGACCGCTGTGGGGCCTCTCAGACCGCCTCTGGCTTCTGTTCGCGGTTCAGCAGTTCGCGCAGGCTCTCGTACGGATCACGGCCCTCGTGGATGATTCCGTAGACCTGCTCGGAGATCGGCATGTCGACACCCAGGCGCCCGGCGAGTCGCCAGATTTCCAGCGATGTCTTGACGCCTTCCACCACCTGGCCAATTTCCCTGACCGCCTCGTCCACCGACCGCCCCCGACCCAGGGCGAGACCCAATTGCCGGTTGCGGGACAGGTCGCCGGTACAGGTCAGAACCAGGTCGCCCATGCCCGCCAGGCCCATCAGGGTTTTCTCCGAGGCGCCCATCGCGCGCCCCAGCCGCATCATCTCGGCCAGGCCGCGGGTGATCAGCGCCGCTCGGGCATTGTGACCCAGCCCCATGCCGTCCGCCATGCCGGTCGCTACCGCCAACACGTTCTTCACTGAACCACCCAGCTCCGCGCCGACGATGTCGTCGCTGGTGTACGCCCTGAACTGGGCGCCGTGCAGGGCTTTCGCGATGCGGGCGCAGTAGGCCGGATCAGTGCCCGCAACGGTCACGGCGGTGGGCAGGTTCGCCGCCACCTCCTTGGCGAATGACGGCCCGGTCACGACCGCCAGCGGTCTTTCGTTACCGAAAACGGATTGCGCCGGCTCGTGCAGGAAGCGCCCGGTGCCCGGCTCCAGGCCCTTGCAGGCCCAGGAAACGCCCTGCCCGTTTTTGAGCCAGGGCCGGATTTGCGCGATCAGCCCGGCAAAGGCGTGCGAGGGCACCACGATCAGGATCTCGTCCGCCATGCGAACGGCTCTCTCGAGGTCCGGCTCGATCAGCATGCCGTCCGGCAACGGGTAGTCAGGCAGGTGGCGCGTATTGCAACGTGCCTCGGCGATGGCCTCGATGTGCGCCCGGTCCCAGTCCCAGAGGACCACGCCGGACCCGGCGCGCATCAACTGCATGGCGAGCGCCGTACCCCAGGAACCGGCGCCCAGGACGGCGAACAGGAGTTCGCCGCGGGACGCTTCGGGATTGCGGCGGTCGCCGGTCACGTTTCAGTCGTTGGTTTTGAAGGCGGCCGCGACCGTGTCTTCACCGACGTCGGCGCCGTTACCGGCCTGGCCCTGCTCGGCGGACATCTGCTGCATGCGCTGGGCGTACAGCTGCTCGAAATTGATCGGCTGCAGGGTCAGTGGCGGGAAGCCGCCGTCCGACACCAGGGTCGTGATCGTGGTGCGTGCGTACGGGAACAGGGTGTTCGGGCAGAAAGTGTTGACGATGGCGTGCTTCTGCTGCTCGTTGAAACCGCTGATCACGAAGATACCGGCCTGGGCGACTTCCGCCAGGTAGGCCGTCTTCTCGCCAATGGTGGCGGTCACGGTGATCGTGAGGACGATTTCCTCGGCGCCGTCACCCAGCGGCTCGACCTTCTGTGCGAGGTTCAGCTTGACCTCGGCCTGGCCCTGCTCCTGGAAAACCTGCGGTGCGTTGGGAATCTCGAAGGACACGTCCTTGGTGTAGATTTTCTGCAATGCCAGCTGCGCGCCGGCTGCACCTTCGGGCTGGGGCGTAGCCTGCCCCGGGTTCTGTTCTTCTGTCATGCTTCTGTCTCTTAGGGTTGGTTCGCCCCTGGCGGGGCGTAAAAAGAAAAATTATCTCATTATTTGGTCGTCACCGGGTACTGGTCGCTGCGCCAGGCGCCCATGCCGCCTTTCAAAATGGCCACCCGCTCGGCGCCCATGCGACGCAGGCTGGCCGCGGCGCCGACGGCTGTCTGACCGCTGCGGCACACGAGCAGCAACTTGCGGTCCCTGAGTTTCTCGATTTCCGCGTCCGGCTTGGCTAGCCGGGACGGCTGGATGTTACGCGCGTCCACGATGTGGCCCTTGTTGAAATCGGCCACCGGTGAAATGTCGATGACCACCGCGTCGTCGTCGTTGATCCAATGCACTGCCTCGGCGGGCGAGAGCTCGGCGACGCCGCCCAGACGGCGACGGACCTCGGTCCAGATCAGCAGCAACAGCACGGCGAAGAAACCGCCAACCAGCAGTGGGTGGTTCGTCGCGAACTCGAGAAAGCGGTCCATTTCCTGGTCTCTTTTTGTGGAATAATAGCGCTTCCCAATCGCCGGGCCGGCGCGGCAACTGGCCGTCCGCTTCCCGGTTGATGAAAGCCAAAAACCATCTGGTGCCGGTGGGGTCCAAATGCAAGTCATCGGGGCCACCGGGCAGGATTCGAGAGTATACCCATGAACGACAAGAACGCGCATACCCCACTGGTACTGATGATCCTCGACGGCTGGGGTCACAGGGAGGAGACGGAATTCAATGCCATTCGCCTCGGCGACACGCCGTGCTGGGACGAAATGTGGCGTGACGACCCGCACACCCTGATCGAAACTTCGGGCGAAACCGTCGGGCTGCCGGCAGGGCAAATGGGTAATTCCGAGGTGGGCCACATGAACATCGGCGCTGGCCGGATCGTCTACCAGGATTTCACGCGCATCGCGCAGGCCATCCGGGACGGCGAGTTCCAGCAGAACCCTGCCTTGCTGGGCGCCATCGACACTGCCCGCAACAGCGGCGGCACGGTGCATATCATGGGGCTGCTGTCGCCCGGCGGCGTCCATAGCCACGACGACCAGTTCATCGAAACCGTGAAACTCGCGGCCGAGCGCGGCGCCCCGGCCATTGCCGTCCACGCCTTTCTCGACGGGCGCGACACCCCGCCCCGCAGCGCCGAGCCGTCCATCCTGAGGATGCAGGAATTGGTGGACGGGCTTCCGGGCGCCCGCTTCGCGACCCTGAGCGGCCGCTATTACGCGATGGACCGCGACAACCGCTGGGACCGCGTGGAACGGGCCTACCGTGCCATCACGCGGGCGCAGGCCGAGCACGGGGCGGCATCCGCCCTGCAGGGCCTGCATGACGCCTATGCCCGCGACGAGAACGACGAGTTCGTCAAGCCCACGGTCATCGGTGGCGGAGCCGACGTGAAGGACGGCGACGTCGTGTTGTTCATCAATTTCAGGGCTGACCGGGCGAGGGAATTGACCATGGCGTTCGTCAACGATCCCTTCGACGGATTCAAACGTGAGCGTATCGACCTGGCGGACTTCGTCACCATGACCGAGTACATGGCGGGCCTGCCCGTGTCGGTCGCCTTTCCGCCGCAAACGCTGGAGCACATCTTCGCCGAGGAGCTGGCGAACCACGGCTTGCGCCAGCTTCGTATCGCCGAGACCGAGAAGTACGCCCACGTGACCTTTTTCTTCAACGGTGGGGAAGAAACGCCGTTCCCGGGGGAAGAACGCATCCTGGTTCCCTCGCCCAAGGTGGCCACCTATGACCTGAAGCCGGAAATGAGCGCCCCGGAGGTCACCGAGAAACTGGTCGAAGCCATCCGTTCCGGCGAGTTCGACGTGATCATCTGCAACATCGCCAATGGCGACATGGTCGGCCACACCGGTGTCATGGAAGCCGCCCTGCTCGCGGTCAAGGCCGTGGATGACTGCCTGCGGCAGGTCCGCGACGCGATCGACGCCGTGGGCGGGGAAATGCTCGTCACCGCCGACCACGGCAACATCGAGTTGATGCAGGACACTACAACCGGTCAGAGCCATACCGCGCACACCACGTTTGCCGTCCCGCTGGTATTCCACGGGCGGCCGGCGCGGTTCAACGGGGCCGGATCGTTGCGTGACATCGCCCCGACGATGCTGGCCTTGCTGGGCCTGGAACAGCCCGACGCCATGACCGGCCGATCCCTGCTGGACATCGGCGGTGCCACGGACTAGGGCCTGTTTACTGACCGCGCTGCTGGCCTTCGGAGCGGCCGCCGCCGACACGGACCCCGAACGTATCCGCGTTGAACGCGAAATGCAGCAGTTGCTGCAGGACATCGCGCGCCTGCAACGGGAGCTGCAGTCCTCGAGAACCGAACACGCCGCCGAACAGCAGCGGCTGCGAGCGCTGGACCTGGCCATCCAGGACGTCAACCTCGAGTACCGGTCCCTGGCAGAGCAGAAATCCGCTCACCAGGCACAACTCGGACGGCTCGAAACGCAGCGAGACGAGTACCTGGCGAGCATCGACCAGCGCCTCGCCCAGCTGGCCGAGCAGGTGCGTTCCGCGTACCGCGTCGGCGCCCCGTCTCGAACGCGCCTGCTGCTCAACCAGGACGACCCCTCGCGCATCGGCCGCATGCTGGCCTACTACGACTACGTCAACAGGGCGCAGGTGGAACGCGTCGCCGGCCTGCGCGAGGCGCTCGCGCGGCTCGAGGCGTTGCAGGCGCCGGTGGACGCCGAGATCGAACGCATCGCGGAGCTGCAGGCGGAACAACAGGCCGTACTCGAGGAGCTGGAACGGCAGCGCGCCGACCGCCTGGCCCTGCTCGAGGCCATGTCGCTCGAGATCGGCGACCGCGAGAGCGCGCTGACCGAACTCGAACGGAACCGTCGGGACCTGCAGGAACTGATCGACCGGCTCGCCGACATACTCGCGGACATTCCCGAGGACCTCGAGAACGAAGCCGGTGTCGCGGCGCGCAAGGGCCGCCTGCCGATGCCGGTCAGCGGGCCGGTCCGCCACGCGTTCGGGCAGGACCGCGGTGCCGGGCTGGACTGGCAGGGCTGGTTGATCGGGGCCGAGGCGGGCGCCGAGGTCCGGTCGGTGGCGCACGGGCGGGTTGCGTTCGCGGACTGGCTGCGCGGCTACGGCATGCTGCTGGTCATCGACCACGGGGACGGCTTCATGACGCTGTACGGGCACAACGAGAGCCTGCTCCACGAGGCCGGCGAGTGGGTCAACGGCGGCGACGTCGTCAGCACCGTGGGCAGCAATCCGGGCGGCACGCAGGGCGCCTACTTCGAGATCCGGCGCAACGGCAAGGCGCTGGACCCCTCGGCGTGGCTTGCAAGATAGGCCGCCAACGGCAAGAATTCCCGGCCATGGACACGATCAAGACCTTTTCCGGTTTACTGCTCGCTTCGGTGCTGTTTCTGTTGCCCGGCGACGGGCTGGACGCTCAACCACAGGAAGACGCCGGCGACGTCGAGCACGCCCAACTGACGCTGGACGACCTGCGCACTTTCACCGACGTCTTCAACCAGGCGCGTCGAAACTACGTGGAGCCCGTCGAGGACAGGACCCTGCTCGACGCCGCGATCCGGGGCATGCTGACGGACCTCGACCCGCATTCGTCCTACCTGACGCCGGAAGAATATTCCGAGCTGAAAGACACGAGCAAGGGCCGTTACAGCGGCATCGGCGTGCGCATGGACGTCGGGGACGGCCGCATCGTGATCGACGCGGTCATCGACGACAGCCCGGCTGACCGGGCCGGCATCAACCCCGGCGACGTGATCACCGCGGTGGAAGGCGAAGCCGTGAAAGGCCGCTTGCTGCCAGACGCCATCGGGCAGATGGACGGCGACCCCGGCACCGACCTGCGGCTGACCGTCCTGACGCCCGACGGCGAAGAACGCGAGCTGCTGATGACGCGGGAATACCTGCTGATGCCGACCCTGGGCTTCGAATGGCTGGACGACGGGTGGGGTTACTTCCGCATGACCCAGTTCCACCAGGAAAGCGCGAATCACCTCCGGGACGCCCTCGATTCGATCGCGGCGGACGGCGCGGTGCTCGAAGGCCTGTTCATCGACCTGCGAAACAACCCGGGCGGCGTGCTGCAGCCGGCGGTGGAACTGGCCGACGGATTCCTCGAAGGCGGCCGCATCGTCCACGTGAAGGGACGCAACACGAACATGCAGATGGAGTTCGATGCGCGCCCCGGCGACTGGCTGCCTGGCGTACCGGTCGTGCTGCTGGTCGATCGCGGTTCCGCATCTGCATCGGAGGTGCTGGCGGGCGCCCTGCAGGACCATGGGCGCGCCCTGGTGGTGGGCGAACGCACGTTCGGCAAGGGCTCGGTCCAGTCCGTGCTGCCGCTGCGCAACGGCGGCGCGATCAAGCTCACCACGGCACGTTACTACACGCCGAACGGTCGCTCGATCCAGGCCCGCGGCATCCTTCCCGACGTCGAGGTAACGTTCGACGACTCGGACGAGACGGACACGCGGCGCCGGGAGGCCGACCTTCACCACCACCTGGACATGGACGGCATCGAAGACGGCGGCGGCACGACCGTAGAGCCGATCGGCATGGCATTCCCCGTTGAAAAAATCCTGGAAGTACTGGATGCGGCGGGTATGCTGGAGTCAGCCGAACCCGAGAGCGGCGACGAATCCGCCTAGCTGGAGGAACGGTTCGGTGGCGTGACCGGGAACGGCGTCACTTTTTCCCCCGACTCCCGGTCGCGAATCAGGCACTGACCGCGCTTCTTCACTTCTTCCACGCGCAGCACGCTCTGGATGGGCAAGTGCAGCACGCTGGCGTGTTCGAATTCCCGGCGCATCTTTTCCTCGGTGGGATCGACGACCAGCCCATCCGACGATTCGAAGACCAGATCCGAGACCTCGACGAAACCCCACAGGCCGCTGCTGGCGACGCCCTCGCTGAAGAGTTCGTAAACCTTGCCGTTGTTCAGGAAAACAATCTTGTAAAGTTTTTTGTCCGCCATACCGTCACCGAACCGCCGCGCCCTTCTGCTGCCGCACCAGCGCGATACCCCGGGCCGCCAGCGCAAAGCTGATGCCCAGTACGAAACCGGCCAGGTGGGTCCACCAGGCCACCGCAGCATTTATGGGGCCGAACGCCGTGTAAAGCAACTGCAGGGTGAACCAGGAACCGATCACGAACAGTGCGGGCACGCGGGCGAACTGCAGGTACAGACCCAGCGGCAGGAACAGGCCGATGTGCCGCCGCGGGAACAGCCCCAGGTAGGCGCCAACGACGGCGGATATCGCCCCGCTGGCGCCGATGATGGGTGTATCGAGGCCCGGCAGGCGCAAGGCGACGATGAGGTTGGCGAGGGCTCCGCCGGCCAGGAACACCAGCAAGGTGCCGAACCAGCCCAGCTCCTGTTCCACCTTGACGCCGAACACCCAGAAGTACAGCAGGTTGCCCAACAGGTGCAGCCAGCTGGCGTGCAGGAACAACGCCGTCAGCAGGCTCCAGGCCGTGGCCCGGTCATGAGCGGCAGAGCCCTGGAACAGGCCGGCGACGGCCGACGGCCGCATGCCGCCGATATCGATCAGGGCTTGCTGCATCAGCGGACTCAGGCCCGAGTAGACCGCGAAGGCGAACAGGCAAAGCAGGCTGACCAGGGCCGTGGCGTAGGGCGGGTGGCGCAGCCGCTGCGGCCGGTGGCTGGCGAAGCCGCTGTCCAATGGATTCAGTTCCGAACCAGGAATCGGTAATTCCGGTATTGGAACACGGCGCCGTCGCGGCGGATTTCATCCAGCAAAACGCCTTCCAGCGTGTCCTGTTCGAACAGACGGCGACCGTTGACCAGCACGAAGCGGTCTTCGGGGCTGTCGGCGTAAACCAGCACCGTGATACGGAGATCCGGCATGCTGTCCCGGACGTTCTGCGGCAGCTCCCAGAAGCTGACCGGTCGGGGCCCGGCTGGGTCCGGCCGAACCGGCTCCGCCCGTCTCTCCGTCGAGGGGGCAACCGGCGCTTCCGGCTCCTGCGCGGCGGGGGCGGTTGCCGTTTCCCCCGTCTCCGCGCCTTCCGCGGGCGGCGGGCTCTGGAACTGGTTGAACGACTGCGCCAGTTCACGCTTTTGCCGGTCCTCACCGGCGTTGGCCGCAGTCTCCGCAACCGGTTCCTCCCGTGGCGCCGTGTAGGTCGCCAACGGGCTGCTCGCCGCGGGCGCCGCTTCTTCCCGCGCAGACCTTGAAACGGACTCGCCCGTGGACCGGCTCGCCACGGCCGGCTGCTCTGACACCACTTCGGCGGCCAGGCCTTCGGGCTTCTGGTACTGGCGCCAGCTGAACGTGGCGATGACCACGGCGGCGACGGCCACCAGCAAGATCGGCAGCCACGGAGCGGCCGCGACGGCGCCCCGCCCCGGTGAAGACTCCGACGGCGCGTGGATGTCGGGAGCCTGGCCCAGTTGTCGTTGTTCCTCGGATTTCTTCAGCGCATCCAGCAGGATCGACATGTTCACCCCTCCTCCGCCTGGTCGAGAGCCAGCCGCGGTTCCGTGATGGTCGGCGCCATCAGGTAAAGCAAGGTATTCGGGCCGATGATGCCATCCGGCGCCAGGCCCCGCTGGCGCTGGAAATCGAGCAGCCAGGCTTCGAACGCCGCATCGAAGGCGCCTTCTCCGTTCCAGGGGGGCGTGGCGAACGACGCCATCTGCATCACGATATCGACGGCCGGCCCCGATTCACCACGGCGGATATCGAGCGGCCAGTCCGGGGCCTGTGGCCAGGCCACCAGGTAGTCACCCCACCAGGATTCCTCGATTTCACTGCGCGCGACCACGCGTTCGCTGGCCGGCGCTCCCACCACCACGTCCTGCCCGCTGAAGCCCGTCAGCGGCACCAGCCGCGTCTCGTCGTCACGCAGGACCAGCAGCACCGGCAGTCCGAGTTCGCGAATGCGCGCCCAGCTGCCGGATTCCCGCAAACAGGCGAAACCGGTGGCCGGCACGCCGTCGCAGGCGGACTGGATCGCGAGCGCCTTGCCGGGGCTTTGCCACAAGTCGGCCAGCGAACGCCAGGCGGCTCGGTGCTGCTCTGCTAGCCAGCTTCCGTCCAGAGTGGGCCCGGGATCGCTGACCAGCGTCTCGGTCACGTCCGCTGCCGTGCCCAGTGCGGGAGCCGGCACGGAGTCAGGTTGTGCCGCAGCCGGAGCCGCAGGGTCGCCGACCGGCCCGGTTGTCGGAATTCCACCCGCTGCGGCGGGCTCGTCTGCCGCGACCTCGGGCGACGGGGCATAGTCGAAGCGGTCCAGCCAGGCCGGGCCCCAGGTCATCAGCGTGACCACGACCAGCAGCAGCGCGGCCGCGGTGGCGGCCAGCCCCCGCCAGGGATTGGAGCGCACGCGGTGCTCGCTGGGCTGCACCTCGCTGGCCGCCGCGTGCACCAGACGCGCGTTCACCCGGCCGGTTTCCCTCGCGTACGCAGCCGCGAGCGCGCGGTCGGCGATGATGTTGATCAGCCGCGGCACGCCGCAGGATCGTTGGTACAGCGCGCGCGGCGCCGAGCGCGTGAACGGGTTGCGCTGCGCGCCGGCGACTTTCATCCGGTGGCGCACGTAGGCCGCGGTTTCCTGCTGGTTCAGCGGCTCGAGGTGGTAGCGCGCGGTGATGCGCTGGGCCAGCTGCCTGAGATTCTGCCGCTGCAGCAACGGCCTGAGTTCCGGCTGCCCCAGCAGCACCATCTGCAGCAACTTTTCTTTCGGTGTTTCCAGGTTGGTCAGCAATCGCACCTGCTCCAACGCTTCCGGGCTGAGGTTCTGCGCCTCGTCGATCACCACCACCACCCGGTGCCCCTGCGCGTGCTGGGCCAGCAGGTAGGCATTGAGCGCGTCCACCATGGACTTGCTGCTGTCGGTGATGCCGCCGGTTTCAATGCCCAGTTCCTCGCAGATCGTGGCCAGCAGTTCGCGCGGCGTCAGCAGCGGATTCAGAACCAGCGCGACGTGGGTGTGCTCGGGCAACTGTTCCAGCAGACAGCGGCACATCGTGGTCTTGCCCGTGCCGACTTCTCCGGTGAGCTGGACGAAGCCGCCGGAACCGCCCTGCCCGACGCCGTGCAGCAGGTGCGCCAGCGCATCCCGGTGCTCAGGGCTGAGGTAAACGAAAGCGGGGTCCGGCGTAATCGCGAACGGCGCTTCGCTCAATCCAAAAAACTTCAGGTACAAGCTGGCGATTCCTTAGTTCGTGTAAACAGGCCCTAGTCGTCTTCGAGGTCCATCAGGCCGGCGTTTCCGCCCACCGCCGCCGTGTTCACCGTCAGGGTCCGTTCGGTGGCGAAGCGGAACATATAGTGTGGACCGCCGGCCTTCGGACCGGTTCCGGAGAGGCTTTCACCGCCGAAGGGCTGCACGCCGACGACGGCCCCGATCATGTTGCGGTTAATATAACAGTTACCCGCCCTGACCCGTCGCGCGATGTACCGTTGGGTGTGGTCGATGCGGCTGTGGATGCCCAGCGTCAGGCCGTAGTTGGTCGCGTTGATTTCCCCGATGATTCGGTCCAGGTCGCGCGAGCGGTAGCGGACCACGTGCAGGATCGGGCCGAACACCTCCTTTTCCAGCGCCCCGATCGAGTCGATTTCGAACGCGCAGGGTGCAATGTAATGACCGTCCAGGCCGGAGGGGACGGGTGTGCGGGCGATCAGGCGATGATCGCGTTCCATACGCTCGACATGGGCCTGGAGCCCGGCCAGCGCCTGCTCGTCGATCACCGGGCCGACATCCGTGGACAGGCGCGTGGGCTGGCCGACGACGAGTTCCTGCATCGCACCGGCCAGCAGCTTCATGGTCGCATCGGCGATGTCGTTCTGCAGGAACAGCACGCGCAGGGCCGAGCAGCGCTGGCCCGCGCTGTGGAACGCGCTGCGGATCACGTCCTGCACGACCTGCTGCGGCAGCGCCGAACTGTCTACCAGCATCGCGTTCTGCCCGCCGGTTTCGGCGATAAACGCGGCCAGCGGCGCGTCGCGGGCAGCCAGCGCGCGGTTGATCACGTGGGCCGTATCCATGGAACCGGTCAGCGCGACACCGGCGATCCGCGGGTCCGCGGTCAGGCGTGCGCCGACGACCGAGCCGCGACCCGGCAGGAACTGCAGCGCCTCGCGCGGAACGCCCGCCTCGTGCAGCAAACGCACGGCCAGGGCAGCGATGGCCGGCGTCTGGTCCGCGGGCTTGGCCAGCACGGTATTGCCGGCGGCCAGTGCCGCGCTGACCTGCCCGGTAAAAATGGCCAGCGGGAAGTTCCAGGGGCTGATACAGGCGAAGACGCCCTTGCCGTGCAGGCTCAGCTCGTTGGTCTCGCCGGTCGGACCCGGAAGGCGGGTCGGCAGCTCGAAGCGCTGACGTGCCTGCAGGGCGTAATAGCGCAGGAAGTCCACGGTCTCGCGGATTTCGGCGACGGTATCGTGCGGCGTCTTGCCCGCCTCGCGGGCCGCCAGGGCCATGAACTCCGCCGTGTTCGCCTCCACGAGGTCGGCAGCGCGTTCCAGGATTCCGGCCCGCCGGGCGCCGCGCAGGCGATCCCATTCGGGCTGGAACGACCGCGCGACGGCGATGGCCTGATCGACTTCCCCAACGGTCGCCTCACGCACGTGACCGATGACGTCGGCGGTGCGGCCCGGGTTCACGTTGTCCCCGTGGTTCTGCCCACCGGGGACCGTTGAACGGAACGCCAGGATCGGCTCCACGTCGTAACGCTTGCGGGCGAAAGCCTGCAGGGCGTTCGACAGTTCCAGCACTTCGCTCTCGTTGTCGAG
>Ga0180436_10002676_pt1 | contig 16701 bp, 12 predicted proteins | sample SS_ome_2_FD_132434 | JGI IMG/M metagenome (GOLD analysis project Ga0180436, IMG submission 132434) | Hypersaline lake sediment archaeal communities from the Salton Sea, California, USA - SS_3_S_2 metaG | ecosystem: Environmental > Aquatic > Non-marine Saline and Alkaline > Hypersaline >...
GGAGATGCTACATCTATTATACAAACATTATTTTCTCCATTAATAGAGAGTTAAAATGACAGAGGACGAAAGACTAAATGAAATAGATTTAAGATTCAGTTACAATTTACCTATAAAGTGGAAAGTTGGATCTGATTGGTATGAAGTCCGATATGAACCGTATGGAAATGATACAAGTGGTGGAGTTTATGTTTATGTAAGAAAGAATGGAGGATCTGAAGTTCAAGTTAGTTATACAAACGATGAATGGTATGATCAGTCTATTATGAGTGTATCTAATGTTAAACAAAGAATATATGATAATACATAAGGTTAGTAAATGGCTAATAGATTTACAAATAATTTATATTTAAACGTACTTGATACATCTCCAAATAATATAGCTGGGTTAATTAGTAGGGTACTTTTTGAAATTTGGACCCAAACTGGATTATCTGGTGTTACTAATAAAGATTCGTCTGGTAATTGGGCGACAACAATTTCTAGCGGATCCGGAGCATCTACTCCAGCAACATATACTGATAGAGTTGTTACTTCTGGATTTGACTGGACAGCAGGAAGTTATGTTCATAATTATATAACTCTTAATATTCCTGATGTCGGTGGTGATGAAGACGAATATAGCGGCGTTTATCGAATATTAAGTGTAATTGATGCAAATACAATTACTGTAGATACAGATCAAGGTGTTCATGATGATGGGTTTCCGACAGCTGGATTATCTAGTATCAGTTGGAGACACTTTGGAAGAACTACAAGTTACTTTCCATCTAATACAAGTGATTTTGCTGTTGTTAGACATCCTTATTCAACTTCTGGATATATGAATACTTTGTTTGAAACTAGTTCTTCTATTAAGTATGCAATTATGAATATTGGTCCATTCGATAATTGGAATGCATCTACTCATGCTTGGGATGACTCCAAATATACTTCAGATAAATATATTTTTGATAGTAGACAGAATAGAGATTATGCGTATTTGACTTTACATACTACAGAAAGTCGTATGACTGGTATGATTTATGTTCAGAATTCAGGAGGTGGTAATAGAAGGGTAGGGTTTATTTATTTTGGTGAAATTACTCCTCGTAGAGCTTCTGTTGACGCTAATCCGTCTATCATTTTAGCTGGAGATATACAGAATACAAGTATTAGTAAAGTTATTGGGTATAGTAGAACAGCAAATACTATTTATAATGGATCAAGATGGTTAGGATATGATGATCTGACAACATTAACAGGATATATAGTTGTTGAAGCTATTAAATACACTGATGGATCAACTTATAATTATCTTGATGACGTTGGTAGGGTATACTCAGATTGGAATGGTGATGTTAACGGGACACCTCCAATATTAAAGAGTGTAACATCTACATTTCAGGAAGAACGCGGTAGATTAATTGATGTTGAAATACTTCCTAGAAGATATCCGGAACTAACTCCTTCTACATCTGCCAAAACTAAATTGCATCTTTTCGGTGGTTTAACTCTAAGCGTGTGGAATGGATCTGATGTCCATAATCCGCCATTAATGACACCATAGGTTAGCTTATGTCTAAAATATTTGCTAGAGAAATGAGGTTTAACCAAACATCGCCGACAGATCGACATGCTCCGTTCTGTGAAAAAATAGCTGCATTATTTTGTATTAATGTTGCTGGTTACTCTTTAGTATCTCAAAGTGTTAGTGGTGGTAAATCTTTTACTACAACAGAGAAAAATGGCACTGGTGCTTCTTTTACAGCAAGTACATTTAATTTAGTTGATTCTTCAAATCCATTTGTGTCAAGTGATGATGGTAAATGGATGGTTGTTAAAGATAACACTAATCCACTTAATTGTGGTGTTTATTGGGCTAATTATGTTTCTGCTTCAACAATGTCAATCGATTTCAGATCTGGTCCTACTGAGTATCCTATTACACCTTCAAATGTTGATTGGTGGTTATTAGCTGAAGGTTATGACGTTCCTTCAACATCAGGTGATTATATTAGGTTAAATCCGCCAACTACAACGAAACCGTGGGAGATAGAATTAAGTGTTGGTGGAAACAATAACACACATTTCAGATGTAGATTAGCAGTAGATGGTAATTGGTCAGGTTCTAGAATATTAACAATGAAAAATTGGAGTAGAGAGAATCTAGATGTAGATTATGGGTACTTTTATATTAATGCAGAAACAGATGGTTCTTATATTCATTTTTGGACTAATCATGGATCATCGGGAGTACCTAAAAATAATGCTGGTGTAATTAGTGTTTCTGAGTTGACTGCTCAAAGTTCTGGGCATACTGATTATGATCTTGTTTGTATAGTTGGTTCGGAACAGTCTACTCAGGATTGGGATAATTTTACAGCAGAAAGAGATGATCTAAACGATTTTGATTATGGTAATGTAAAGATATGGGTCGAAAAAAGAAATATGGAAGAGTCTGGTATACTACTAGACTGGTCTCAAGATAGTAGTGGTTGGTCATTAAGTGATTGGGCAAGTCAGGAACAAAATGCTAGAACTGGGGAATGGGATGGCTATAATGAAATTAGTGTTCTTGTAGATCCATTTTATACAAATGATAATTTTGAACGAAGAGGATACGTAAAAGGTACTTATATTACTTCTAGAATAGTTACTCAAGGTGCAATAGACTTAAATGGTAATACTAGAAAAGCTTATCATGTGGATGAAGGGCTTGCTTTAGACTGGTCTGGTCATACACCTCAATTTTAAGAATTAATTAATGGTAGCAATAAGAACAGCAGAATTTTCGACAATAGCTACAGCTAATGTACCTATCTCTAATAATGCGTCTTCTAGAGTAAATGAGTTTTCTACAGTTGCTACTGCTAATGCTCCAGTTTCTGGTAAAATTGAGGTAAGAACAGCAGAATTTTCTACTGCATCAGTCGCTTTTGCTTCGGAACCTCCTCCTTATATAGATAATAAAGATCCATATAATGGCGAAACTGATGTTGCTATAGATAAAAGTCCTCAATTTGATCTACTTGATGATGATAGTGGTATTGATGTTAATGAAACTAAAATTTGGATTAAGGAAGGTGCTGGTAGTTTTGTATTAATTTGGGAAAATGACGCTCAAGTTGGAGCAAGTTATGTTGTAACTAAAAATCCATTAACTTATGGCTATCAATATGTAATAAATCCTGTTTCTGATTTTTCTAATTCTACTGTTATACAAATTAGATGTTATGGTGAAGACTCATCTCCTGGGGAATACTCGGTTGACGAGACTTGGAGTTTTACAACTATTGCGTTACCGACTCCTCCTTATTTGATATCTGAACCTGTTTCACCTAATCAACATGTTACAGTTAATCCTATGGAGTGGTCATCAGGTAGTCCAGCTGCACAAGCTGATACGACAATTCTTACAATCGGTGGTAAAACAGCTGTTGTTAATAATGTTATTCAGTCTGATTTTACGGGTACTATTACTATAAATGCTAGTAGTGGATATGATATATCGTTAGTCGCAAATGAAGATTTTTGGGAAGCAGAATACTCAATAGATTGGAGTATTACTCTAGATAATGGTACAGTAGCAATATTTACAGGGACTATTGTTAAATATGTTACATTACCTTATGAAGAAGCTATTGTTACTAGAGAAGCTACCTTTTTAAGTGCAATTGATCTGCCTCTTAGATTCGAGTCAGATTGTGATGTTGTGTTTACTACAGATGAAAGAGCTATTAATAATAATATGGTATCATCTGTTATGGTATACAAAACAGGACTCCCGTTAATGGGACATTTAGGAAGTAAAGTTCCTCTTCTAGTGTTTGATCCTAATGATGATACAATAAGAGAACAAGTTGTTGAAGAAGTTACAAGATCTGTTAAATTAGGCGAACGTAGAGTTACTTTAGACTCAGTTGCTAGAGTCTTTGTTTCTAATGAAAATGAACTATCTATAGGATTTCCTTATAAAATAGATAATAGGGAAAATTGGGATGAAGTAATTTTTAGAGTCCCAATACCAAAACTTGATTAGAGGTGTTATCGTGACATTACCTTTAAAAATTTTTATTTATGTTGCATTGCCTATTGTAGGATTTATTTTAGGGCACTTTTTTACTAAATACTTCGGATAATGGCAACTGTTTATATAGAAAATATTTCATTTCCAATTAGATTTACGTCTAATTGTAATGTTAAATTTTCTGATAATGAAGAATTATTGAAAGATAATATTAATCTTACATTGTTTATAAATGAGAATGGTGTTCCTTTAATTCCGTTAGGCTTAGGGATAGAAAGATTTGTTTTCGATCCTAATGATGATGTATTAAAAGATTTTCTTGAAATTAGAATTAGAGATAGTATTAATGAAGATGTAGCAGGTGTTTTTGTTAGAGATGATATGATTCACATCAATGATGAGAATACTTTTAGAATATTTGTTAGATATGTTAATGAATTGATTTCTAAAGATGAAACTTTAATTATACCAACAGATAAAGTTATTGAATAACTAGTGACTAGATATAGTAGGTTTTATAAAAATGGCAATAACTCAACCTAAGAGATTATCTTATACTAGAAGAGATTTACTTAGTTATCATTCAGATATAACTAGATATATTAAGGAGTTTATTCCTAGAATAACTGATTCTAGTGAAATGAACTCTGGTAGAATATTTTTATCTATTATAGAAGCTTTAGTCGATAATTTAAATTATTCTTTAGATAATAATTTTCTAGAGAATAATTTAGAGACTGCTAGACAGAGAAAAAATATATTAAGATTATCTCGTGCTTTGGGTCATCAACCAACTTCTGTTTCTGCTGCTACTGTTGATTGCACATTTAGTATGATTTCTGGCGTTGCTCCAGGTGGAGGAAAAGCTATTCCTGTTTATACTAGATGTAGATCTAATGAAGCACCTAATGTTGAATTTCTAACTTTAGCTGCTACTTCTATTCCTGAAGGCGAATCCGAAATAACTGATATCGGTTGTGTTCAAGGGATCTTAGTATCTGCAGAAGTATTAACTTCTTCGTCAGATGGAACACCAGATCAAGAATATACTTTATCTAATGCTAAAACACCTCATTCTTATATTGAGATAGAGGTAGATGGTGTTAGGTGGACAGAGGTTGATAATTTTGTTAATTCTGATGACGATGATCAACATTATACTTTATCTTTTGATGAAGACGATTATACATCGGTTAGATTTGGGGATAATGAAAATGGTTTAGCTCCTTCAACCGGATCAACTATTACTGTTACATATATCAAGACAGAGGCAGATGACGGCAATGCAGCTGCTAACTCAATAACTAAGATAGTTGGGTCCCTTGCATCAGAGGTCTCGGTTACAAATCCTTACAAGGCATCAGGTGGAGCTGTTAGCGAAACGAATACCTCAATCAAAGAAAGTGCTCCAGCGGCTAGGAAAGCGTATGAGAGAGCCGTCACGAGCGAGGACTATGAATCCATGGCTATGGAAGTAGAGGGGGTTTACAAGGCGTTTGCGGTAAGCTCAGAAGGTGCTCGAACAGATGTATATATTTTGCCTGATGGGGGAGGGGTTGCATCGTCTGCCCTCCTCGATGATGTTCAAACAGAGTTAGATAATAAAAAGATACAGGGTACGATTCCTGTTGCTCAATCTTTAAGTCCAGCAAGTATCTATATTTCGGTTAATGTAATTACATTTAATAACAATATAAAGAAGTCTACTGTTAAACAAAAAATAGTCATAGAAACAGAAGATAATTTAGACTATACAAAGTTAACAAGAGGGAGAGGTTTTACTATATCTGATTTAGCTGGTATTTACGAGAATATTGATGATGGAACTATTATAGATTATATTGATTTTGTAATTTTGACTAGAATACCAAGAATTGTTAAAAGTAATGCTAGTGCACCAGACTTTGTAGGAAGAGTACAATTAACAAGTGATATAGGTTATGATGAATATTTAGTTACAGCTACAAGTACAACAGCGTTTACAGTTAGTAAAAACGGTACAGTTCAATCAACAGCCGGTATAGTAGCAACAGAATATACAACTGATGATAATGAAGTTACTTTTACATTAGGTGAATCGGGAGATACATTAACAGCTGGTGATACTTGGATCTTTAAAACATCAAAATATACTGATAATATCGTAATTGATAGCGATGAGTACATGCAGTTAGAATATAGTTCAGATCTTAATATATCTGTATTTTATCCAGGTGAATATGATATAGCTAATAAGACGGCTTTATAATGCAACCAGATTTTATAACTAGTATTGAAGCAAGTACAGCGTTAGAAACCCCACAAATACTATTAAGTTGGGAATTTGATACTACTTTAGTTACACCATTATCTAGTATCTTATGGTTGTGGGAAAATATTTATATTCGTAGAAGTAATATAAGATACCCTGAAGATACTAGTGAAGGGGATTCTGTATTATCAGAAGCTTATTCTGATGATCCTACAACTACCTTAGCTGATACTGGAGTTGATGATTTAGATGAATATTATTATTCTATATTTTTTAAGTATATTGAACATAGTTCTAGTACTATAGGAATTAACCAGGATATCTCTAGATTAGGTAATAGAATAGCTGGAGTCTCGTTTGATTCTCAAGAAGTTGTTGTTTCCGGCATTGATGGATCCACAACAGCTAGTTCAGCTGATTTTGATTCTAGTGGATCAACTTTTTTGACTGATGGTATTCAAGCTGGATTTTATTTTGAAATAGATGAAGGTGGAGCTGATGATGGTGTCTATAGAATAGTTTCTGTTAATTCTGAAACACAAGTTACATTAGATTCTAACTTAACTTTAACTGCTTCTAATGTAGATTTTAATATTTATGATTATCATAAGAAGTATTGGATAATTGGGAGAGATTTTAAGAATAAGCCAACTATTTGGTTGTGGAATACAGCTAATGAATTAGTAGATCAAAAAATAGATTTGTCTGAATTATTGAGTAGTGATGAAACAATTGTTTCTTTTACTATGGCTGATATAATTAGTTCTACAAAATATATAGCTTTTTGTACTAATTCTAGATATATTAGAATTCCTGTTGTAGACGAACCAGAAGACTCTGACGTAATAGAGGAATTTAACTTTTCTGGCAAATTAACTCCAGGATTTTTAGTAACAGGATCAACTTATAATGGTGGATCTGTTTATGTATTAGACGCAAATAACCAAGAGATTAAAAAAATAACTGAATCTACTGGAACTGTTACTAGTACCTATGATCTATCTGGTATTGATGGAATAGATACTACTATTTTTGGTTTAGGAACAGATGATGGTACTTACCTTTACGTTGGAGCTAACAATTATATTTACGGGTTTCTAGAATCTGTTACGTCTCCAGATTCTAGTGATATAGATTATTTAATGTATGCTAGAGATATTTTAGATAGTGATCTAGACTTTGTAGTTGATCTTGAAGGAGATAGATTTATAGCTGTAGTTAATGATAGATATAACCTATTACATACTTATGATGAAGAAGTAGGTGGGGAATATCTTTGGCAACAACCTTTTGTATCTGACGAAAACACAATAGCCTTGTATCATTTAGATGAAAGTAGTGGAGCACCTCAAGACTCTAGTGTGTACGCTAATCATGGGACTAATAATGGGATGACTCAATCTGATGAAGACGGGAGATATGGAGGAGCTGTTGAAGCTGATGCAGTGATAGAGTATGTTGACTTTTCGGCTATTAGTGGAGAATTTGATGATGCTGAAGGTTCTGTGTCCCTATGGTTTAAGATGAGTGATCCAGATAGCATTGATACTGGTACTCATATTATCTTTAATGCTGCAGTTGATGCAAATAACTTTGTTAGAATAAGATTTAATAGTGGTAATCTAGAATTAGAATATATGGCTGGAGGAACATCTAAACAAGTTGCTGCTACTATACCTTATCAAGATGAAGAGTTCCATAATTATTTAATTACTTGGTCTGTTAGTAGTGATGAGGTTAAAGCCTATGTTGATGGAATACAGTTTGGTTCTACATTAACTAGTCTAGGAACTTGGGTAGGAGCTGTTTCAACTGTTACAATAGGAGATTCAACAGCAGCTGCATTAGGTTATTACGATGAGGTTCATATTTCAGATATAGCAAGATCAGTCTATTCAAAGGTTGAGTTATATACTGATGCAAATAAATGTCATGCATTTTCTGGTAGAGATTATACAGAAACTTACGATAATTCGTTAGACTTTCATTATAAGGATGAGGTTTTTACTGAGAAGTTTTTTGGTGGTGATTTTTATATTAGAAATGATTATGAAAAAGCTAAATTACATCCTCCTAATAATGTAATTGATGAAAACTCTGAAGTTATCTTTAGAGACTCTGAGTTACCTACTTTAGGTGACGTTGGTAGACTTTCTAGGTTAATTGGTCTGTTTTTGGATCGAATATCTGATAATAGAGAAGAGTTTTTAAACATATTTGATTATTATAAAGTTGATATAGAATCTATCCCAAAGGTTGCTAATTATCTAGGCATAGTAGGCTTAGATACAGAGAATTGGAATGTAGATAAACAGAGACGATATCTAAGATTAATGCATATTATTCAAAAGAGAGGTGGCAGACCAGATTCTTATATTGCATTAGCTTATTTACTTGGATTTGAGATAGTTACTACTGTTCTTAATGCAAAAAGAAGGTGGGATAGTGTACATTATAATGCTAATTTCGATTCTAGTGTACAAGCAATTAATTTTGATGAGATGGGTTCGTTTGATACGTTTGATCAATACTTTCCGTTGTCGTTTTTAAAGTATAGAATCTACACTAGGTCAACTAGGTCTATCACTGGATCAACATCTATTCCAGCGAACAGGTTATTGACAGATACATCGGCTACTTTTAGATCTACAGCTAAGATTGGTAATTTAATAACGATAAAGGATCTAACAGATACTGATGATAATGGTGATTATATTATAGAAGAAATTCATTCTGACACAGTGTTAAAGGTAGATCAAGATTGGCCAACTGGTAGTTTATCGAATCTACTTTATACGAATAGTTGGGAGGTACCTTTTCCAGATCCGTATATTGATTTTCTTTTAAACAGATTTAGAGATATTGCACCAAATTGTATGAAACTAATGCATATTGATGATGTTATTTAAAAGGAGTTTGTAATGAGTTTTTATGACGATCAACCAAATTTATATAAGATAGTTAAATATATTGTTAATAACTGTGAAAAGATATCAACTAGAAATTTACATTATTTATTATTTATTTCTGATTTAGAGTATAGTACACTTGATAATGGTAATTCATATACAGAAGGTAAGTATATTAGATGCGACAATGGTGTTATACATAATCGATTAAATTCATGTTTAGCCTATATGGATGGAATTGAGATAATTGTTGAAGATACAGCTTGTTTTAATGTTAGCAGTAAATTATATACAAGATGGCCTATCAACAACGTAGATAAAAAATTTATAGAAATTTTAAACAACAACATGTTAAAATTTGGTTACAAAAGAAACAATTTTCCTATTTTAAAACATGCTATTTATAACTTATCATGTGTTAGTCATTCTAATCTAGGTGATATTCTTCTATCAGATAGGTTAAGTAAATAATACAATAGTTAGAGTTAAGGATAACAAATGTCAAGAACAAGGTACTTTGATTATAGGTCTGAGGACAGTACTTTAAATCTAAATAATCAACTTAGGTCAATAATTCAAGCTGGTGTCTATTTAGGTTATGATGTTTCATTAGGTGGAAGTTCGGGATTATGGCTCAAATTTACTCATGAGACTGATCCAGATGATAGCACCAAAATATTAGGAGCTATAAGAACTCCTGACGGTGTAGTAATTACTGAAGACGCTAACCAAGACGATGTTGTACAAGGTAGTTTATCTGCTGGAACACCTAATATTCATTATGTAGTGGCTTCCTATATCTATAATCAAGCACTTCCTAATAATGATGTTACATATTCTGTCAAACAAGGGACTAGCGGATCTCCCCCAACGCCTCCGACTTTAACTGATGATGAGATCTTATTGGCTGAAATTGATGTTCCCTCCGGAGCAACAGGTTACAACTCATCAGGTGTTGATATTAAGACCGTTGCTAAGAAAAATGCATTTGATATCAATGAGTATAACTTCTGGTCTAAGTTCGAAGATATTCTGGATTCTGGAATATATGAAGGAATCGAGATGTCTGAGGGTTCTTCTGACTTAGATATCGATCTATCTGCTGGTAAATGGATTACTAAAGAATCTGCTAGAATTACTGAATCTTCAGATCAATCTGATCTATTTACTATGACTAATCCAGGAACTGATAAATATAAGTTATCTTGGATTATAGGATTACATAAGAATGAAGATCTAGATCCACAACCAGACGTTGATTATTTATTGGTTGAAGGAACTGCTGTTTCTTTAGGTTCAGAGGCTTCATTACCTTCTGATTCTGCTATTGTTACAGCAGCTGGATCTGTTGACACTAAATATGATGATATTAGTTATGCTAATAAACTTGGTTATGTTAGATTAGAAAATAGAAGCGGTACTTATTATAGTTTTTATTTTAGAGGTGAGACAGTATTACAACAAGATTCTATTACTGTTTATGGTGGAGAAGATGAAGCATTTAATAGATCTGGTAAATACTTTGGTCATAATGGTCTACAACAAGCTATTTCAGATATTTATGCTAAAGATAAAGATGGTGTAAAACAACCTTATGTAATTAAGATTGATGGGAATATACATTTAGCGGATCAATATCTAGAAATTCCTTCTCACGTTAAATTAATTGGTTTAGGAGCACCTTCTAGAATATCAAGTGATGAAGGAACAGATGGTGTTCTTAGTTGTCTTGGGTTTAATGCAACTTGGGATACGTCAAATAATACTGTCGCTCAATCAGCATGGGGAGGAGGATCGCCCCCATCTGGTTATGTAGCTCGTACTTTTGCTGTCCAAGCTACATATCAAGTAGGTCATGATTTAGTTGATAGGTTGTTTAGCACAGGTGATCGTATTCGTGTTTATTCAGATTCTTCTGGAAACTATTATGATGCTGAATTTAGAGAGTATGATACGTCTTCGGATAATTGGACTATTAGAATCTATATCGAAGATGTTTATAATACAGACGGTAATCCGCTAGATCTTGATTTAACTATCTGGAAACAAGATGTCCATCTTCATAATCTAGAGATAGATAATAGAACTACTACAGGTAGTGGTGTACTAAAACTTGATTATGTTGAACACTCTAGTTTTAATGATCTAAGAATTGATTATGCTTTATTTAGTAATATTTTAGACTCTAAATTTGGCAAAATAGAACTAGATGATGGTTCCTCGTCAACTTTTACTTCACTACAAAGAGTTGTATTTGATTATTTAAAGATTAGTGGCGTTGTAACATCTGATATAAGTTTAGAATTCATTGATTCTTCAATTAATAACATAGAACTATCTAATGAAGATTCTACTAGTGACTTAATTGTAGATGTAGATAATTGTAATGTTAATAAGATAAATGTAGTTAATGCCTCTTCATCGGAGTTATATATTAAAGGTAATCATTCATTTATTTCGTTTATTGGATCTGTAAATAAACTATGGTTTGATGATGCTGATTCTTTTTTGTGTGGGATGGTTAAATGTTCTAATGACCTTGAAATTAAGTCTAATAGTAGTGAAGTTGTTTTAGGTTATCTAGAAATTCCTGATGCAAATACATTTACAAATAATGGGGGCAATAAATCTTACGTACTCCAAGCTATTGCTAGTTATGATGATGATAACTTCTTAGGAATTAATGAATATCCGCATAGCGACAAGAACTTAAAACTTGTATCTGATGCTAATTTTTCATGGTCAGTAACTACTGGGATTCTATCTTGGGATACTACTCTAAGATTTGATCTACCATGGACGACTGGATATAATGATCTTGCTTCTGGTAGTGCAATATTATCTACTGATGGAGATAGACTATATGTAGATATAGATAGAACTGTTACTGCAACGTCGTCTCTTTCTGCTTTTGTTCGGAGTAAGGCATCCGCGAATAGCGATGCATTTTATAAGAATAGATTTTTTATTGCAGTAAGAAATGTGGATGCTGTTTATTTATATGATGGTACAAGAATTGAAGATGGGCAAACTGTTAAGTTAGGTCAAACTTCTTCACAGACATTAGACGTATATAATAACTTTTATAGAGATTATATTGTTGTAGATGACAATGTTGGATTTACTAATCAAGTTGTTGCTATGCCGAATACACTTTTTGTTTATACTCCAGCAGATGGTAAGTGTACTTTTACTAGTAGTGTAAATTTAGCAAATGTGCAAGCTGGAGATTTTATCATATTAAAAGAGACTGATTATCTCCCTGGTGCGGCTAATAGAGGAGCTTATACATTTGAGGAGATTTTAGCTGTTAATGATACTGCTAATACTGTTACAATAGCTAAAGGTTTATATTTTACTGAAGGGGTTGCTCATGTATGGAATGCTGCAATTTGTAGAGGCAATAAAGTTTGTGACAATTACTTAAGAACAGATTTTAGTTATGATGCTAATGGAACTAATCCTGGTAGAATAACTTATGCAACTGGTTTAGGTTTCTCACAATATCAAGTTAAACCAGGTTATATCTTTATAGATTCAGCAGGTAATAAACACCTAATCATAGAAAGAGATCCTTCAGGTAATGGTGATTGGGTAAGAATAAGACCAGACTCAAAAACTGTTGATACTAGTTCACCTACTTCTACTGATCACGGTTCAATTGAACTTAATAACAATCCTAGAAACCTTCCTATGGCAGATCTTAGAACAGCTTATGGTGCTGAGTTTGTTCCTATTCAAGGAATTGGTAAAGAAGATAATAGCGATGATAGTCTAATTAATAGAACTAATTTTGGAGGTAGTTATAGATCATATTTTTCTGTTCCTTATGATCCTAGAGTTAGATTAATGGTTGACAATAGTAAAGCTAATTCTGAATTATCAATTTCTACTGCTTCTCATACTGCAACATATTATGTAAATGAACCCTACCATGGTGCTTATTTTCTTGAAATTACAACTTTATGTTCAGGAATAATATTTGTTTGTAATACTGCTGAAAATTTTAGTAATGGTAGTGTTTATTTAGATGGAGAGGACCTCGGTCAAGTTCTTCATAAAGATGGTTTTGATGGAGCTAACGCTTATGGTCAGGTTTATAATAGAAGAGAATTAATAGTTACCAATCAAGATGGTACGTCTGATTCTCAATTATTTACTAGATTATTTAGGTTACCTACAGGAATTCATCATATAGTTGTAACTAATGGTAACTTTTCAAATCTTATAGGTTTTTACGTAATTTATCATCCTCATAGAGATGATACTGATTTAGTTTGTTATGAAAATCCTGGTAAGGCTATTCGAGAAGGAGATTTAATATCTTATAGTCAAGCATTGAATGTTACTGTTCCGAGTTCTTCTGAAGATTTTGATAAAGGTGGCAAAATTATAAGATATATAGATAAAGATAATGTTAGAAAGTGGGCAACTAATTTTATTTCAGGTTATTCTAGTACAGGAACATTTAATACTGGAACAAGTACAGTAACATCTGTTTCAACTGAAATTCAATGGAGAGTTGGTGATATCATATTAATTATTGATAGCGGAACTGCTGATAAATTTTTAAGGGTGATTACTGGAATTAGTGGTACTACATTAACTATTGATTCAAATGGTCCTGTTTCAGCAACACAACAATTTTTTTATTATGGTCATTGTATGTCTGGTTCGTCTGCAACAGGTAATATTGTGGGAACTGTTGAGAGAACTAATGAAACTGTTTCTGAACATTATAAATTAACAGATTTTTGTGCTCCTGGTGAATTAGATTTACAAAGATCTGCTGTTGATAATGGTGCAGGATCTCATGGAGGGTCTGATGGTTTAGGTGTTCGATTGAGTGATTGTACTACAGGAATACATGCTCATGTAGGTGCAACTTTTTATAAAACTAATAATACTTATGCTTTAGAGTTAGAAAGTCTTAATGATTTTTTATATATTGTTTTTGTTGGTAGTGGTTTAAGTTTAGGAATTTCAGCTGATATAGGTGCTGGAACTGTTGAAGTATATTTAGATGGTTATAAAATAGATGAGTTGTATAGTCCTTTTATAAATGATCGTAATGGTGAATTGTATATTTGTGGCGAATTGCCTTATGGTCAACATATTTTAAAACTTAAAACTACTGTAGCATGTACTTATTTAAGATTTTATTCATTTACAGTTTATCAGCCTAGTAAACCTAGTTTTCCATCTACTGATGAACCAGTATTAGAAATAACAGAGACTAATTTATTAGCTGAATATGAATCTTTGTTAGGTGTAGCTTCTCCGGAAAATGGAATATCTAATATAGTGATAGGAACTATTAATTATGAAGGAGTTAATATTATAAATCCTAGAGGTAATAATATAACTCCAGCTGTTAGAGAAAATTTTCAAGATGGAGGGGATACAGTTGCTATTACTGATTTAACAGTTGACTGGCAAGCTGCTGCTGGAACATCTGTTGATACTAGATCTGCTTTTGGTTTTTTTGGTTCTGAATTTGTATTAGTTACAGAAAACATAGATGTTAATTCTAGTACAATTTATGTTGAGGTTCTTGCTCATGATGGTGTTTGGAAAGATCCTTCTACTGCTGAAAGTTCTTTAGGATTTACAGTTACTGGTCCTAGTTCTTGGACTTCTAATGATACAACAAACGGTAGAAGAAGTACTAATGCTTGGAGTTTTAGTACATTAGCGTTTCATGCAATAAGATTTAGGGGAGGTACTAATCTACAAGATTTGTCAATAGATAGCATTGAAATTAATTGCCCATATCATATTAATAGATCCATTATTCCTATTACAACTGATAAATGGTTATCTTTTCAGAATTCAGGTATTGATAAAAGAAATTTAGTGCCTTTTAGATCTGATATGTTACATAATGCTAATGTTCCTATTTTACAAGGATTTGTAGCTTATATAGTAGGAACTTCTAATACATGGAATACAATAGATCCTTTTATTTTTTATAGCAATGGTGGATTAACTAAGTTAGAAGTTAGTGCAACTGTTGAAACAACTGGGGCTGTTGCTGATACTACGGTTACAATATTTGTTGATGGAAATGAGTTTAGTGATTTTTCAACTACTTTATCTGTTGCTTCAATCCAAAATGTCTCTTTGTCTCTTATTATAAATCTAAAACCTGGATACCATTTTGCTTACTTGAAAGCTTATAGTACAGTTGATGAAGAGATTGGTAATGTAAAATGGTCAGTTATTAATATTCAAGGTGGAGTGAATGCATTAGTTTCTCGATCTGGTGGTGTACCAGCATTAGGTTCTGGTGACCCCAACGAAAGTAATTATTAGAGGTGATTTATGCTAGAAGCTGTAGTAAAAAGTTTAAACATTAAACTAGCTACATGTCCGTATTGTAGTAGACAAAGACCTTATTACTTAGACGATAGTAATAGCCCTATACCTCTTTTGATTCCATTCTATAATATTTTACACGAATCAAGGGAGATGCACGTTAATAGCGATTCAGGAAATTTGATAAGTTCTTTTATAAATAAGACTACACTTAAAGATGATGATGCAAGTTATCAGGATGATGAATTGGTTGATAAAGTTATAGAGATAATTGATGAGAACTTAAAAGTATTAGAAACTAATGTCGTTAAATCTAATACGAAAGACACAATTGTAGTAAGTAATAAGTTCAGTGGCCAGAGGTTCTATAAACAATATGTTAACAATATTGTATTCTACAGGTTTAAGGGTACTAAGGTTATGGATTCTAAGAAAGCTAAGAAGTCGTTGTATAGTAATAATGTATTTATGTGTGAGTGTGGAGAGAAGTACCTAGTAGAAAAAATGTAGGTTGGTGCCTTGTAAGTTAAAAGTAACTAGTTTTTGATAAGTTGTATTAAAAGTAATTTTGTATAACACGTTTCTTAGAATTTATCTACTATAGAAAGTAAGATGAACGAAACTGAAAAAGGAGATAGAAATGAAAAAATTGCCAAAAACAACAATTTTAAAAGAATATTTTGGGACCCCAGATAAACCAGTCACTTTAGAGGAACTTAAGGACCTCATGAAGGCGGACAGACCTGGGTATGACGAACTTGCTCAGCTGGCAGCGGAAGAGCTTGGAGTTGAAATTCTTCAAAAGACGTCCTGAGTTCACAGAATCGATTCTAAGGTGCCTCTGACCGAGTAAATGGGTTATCGGTAGTCTAGATTTGGAGGCTCTTAGAATCGATTTCTTGTACTGTGGTCTATTGTAGTACTGTGTATACTGTATGAGGGGTATAATGGAAAGTTTGTTGGTTAGATTGTCAGAGGAGTTTAAAAGAAGGCATCCATTATTTAGTGATAAAGATGAAGAACCTAGTTATACAATTAGTTTACTTTATGAAGATTTAGTAATCGAACAATGTGAAAATATACTTATCAGGTATTATTTGCAGCAGGTTGATCATGTATTTAGTTAAACATTACTTTAAGATAGTTCAGAATTGTATTTATTTAATATATGAATTTGTGAGGATCAATTGTAAAGGAGAATGAAATGGAAAAAA
>Ga0180436_10002677_pt1 | contig 16701 bp, 18 predicted proteins | sample SS_ome_2_FD_132434 | JGI IMG/M metagenome (GOLD analysis project Ga0180436, IMG submission 132434) | Hypersaline lake sediment archaeal communities from the Salton Sea, California, USA - SS_3_S_2 metaG | ecosystem: Environmental > Aquatic > Non-marine Saline and Alkaline > Hypersaline >...
CTCTTTCATCACATGAACACGTGCTGCACAATGGATCACGCATTCAACACCATCCAGTTTTTCCAGCCAGTCTGTCTCTGCACCAATATTTCCTACAGATGTTTCCTGTGAATCAGTTTTTTTTCTTACGGCGCGTATTACATCATGCCCGCAAGCTTCAAGCTGGTTACTTAAGTTTTTTCCTATAAACCCATTTGCACCAGTGACCAGAACTTTCATGGCTTTATAAATTCCATAATCTTCAGGGGATACTTCGAGAGAATTTTAAATATATTGGTTTTTATCTTATTCTCACGGCAGGCTCGAAGCACTTCCTTATTCAGACGTAATGTATTCTTCCATCCGGCCGTACTGACTCCCCCGACTGCCATTCGAATCAGCACTTTTGGTAAATAAACAGACTGGATTTGTCCTGACCTAAAAACCCGGGCAATAAATTCAAAATCTGCTGCTATTTTATAATCTGTTTTATAAAAACCAAATTGCTTGAATATTTTCTTGCGCAAAAAAAGCGTAGTGTGTGCCGGCATCCAGCCCCATGCGAGTTTATCAGGGGAAAAACGCCTGGAACTGTAATGCCTTACCACATTGTCAGGATTCTCTTCACGATAGAAGACGGTATCTGCATAAACCGCATCAATTTTCGGGTCTGAAAAAACTTCTGCGACATCAGATAGAACAGATGAATCAGCAAAAATATCATCTGAATGGAGCATACCAATGATGTCACCTGTAGAACGCTGAATACCTTTGTTTATTGCATCGTAAAGACCATTATCTGGCTCACTGATCAGGATGGTGTTATCCGTCATATGTTTCCTGACAACTTCCTGTGTTCCGTCAGTTGAAGCTCCATCAACGATGATATGTTCCACATCAGAATACGATTGCTGATGCAGACTCATCATGGCACGTGCAATGGTTTTTTGTCGGTTGTATACCGCTGTGATAATGCTGATTTTCATGAACCCTGAGATGCTTTTGAACAAGCGTCAGCAAGATTGGTAAAATTTTCTGCGAACTGCTTAACCCGTTGGTTTGCTGACTCACTAGCTTTAAGTAACGCCTCTTCTCTTTGGGATATGCCCATTGGTACAAAGTTTTCCAATGTCTGCGCAAGAGATTCAGCTGAATGGCGGTCAAAATATACCGCCTCGTCTCTCATCTGTTCTTTATGCACATCTAGATCAGAGAGAATCATTGGAACACCAAGTGATCGCGCTTCTTCAACAGTAGTGCTCCATCCTTCAAATAACGAAGGGTTAAGCAAGGCACTACACGCCTGCATAAGCAAAACCAGGTGGGAATAAGGCACCATACCGATAAGTCTAAATGAATCATGCAACCCGGCGCGCTCCAGTTTTGCCCTGAATTCTGGAAAATATTCAGGTGAGCGAGGATCGTTCTGTTTACCAGAAGCTACCACGACAATATTTTTACCGTGTTTTTTCAATAGTACCAGGGCATCGAGTACAAGCTCATGATTCTTGTGACGCCAAAACTGGTTGGGCATATAAAAAAACTGCTGCGGCAAATCATACAGAGCTGCAATTTCTCCTGGAGAATGGTCATAATTTTGAGAAACTGGCGGTATTGCAAAGTGAACTGTTCTGCAACGTCCGCTTGTTGAGGGATAATACTTCTCACAGTCCCGACGCGCATCCTCACTGCTGAGCATGATAGTCCTATGACTCATAACCTGAAAACGAAAACCGATTTCACGCTTCAACAAGCCGAATTTCGAAAAAAGATATGGCAGTTTTTTATGCTGGAAATCCGGAATCCAGGCGATGGCCGGCAAGCCAAGACGCCATCCAAAATATTGTGCAGATTCAAATACCACGTTTATGCGGTATTCATGAAAAAGCGTCCGGATCGGTTTATAACGTCCCAAAATGATGGCATTAATCAGCAGGGTCTTGCGATGTGATGCATTGAGTATGTTGGTTTTTACGATTTCAATATCGGGGATTGCTGCAAAGGATGATAGATACTCCTCCTGACAGTCGTCCCCGACAAACAAAACGGGAGTAATTCGCTGTAACTGGTGGCTGGCTAAAATGGCAATCAGGTTTTTAAGGTAGTTATGTCCTCCCGTCCAGCTACTTCCGCCAATTAAAGTAAAAGCCATGCGTATCATGGTTAGCGGGCCTGCTTTAAAAACCATGTGACATAGTCAGAAATACCCTGGGGCAAAGAGATATTGTTCTCAATACCCGTTTCACGCATTTTGTTTACATCAGCAACCAGGCTGAAGGGATCCCCCGGGCGGGATACACCGGAAAAAGTTACTTCAGGACGATGTGATGTTACTTCGCTCCAGAAATCCAAAACCATGGTAGTTATTTCACCAACCGATGCAGCCGTTCCAGAAGCCAGGTTGATTACTGGTGCGCTGGAACTGGCGAGCATATTTACCCTCTCAAGGCCGATGATAACATCCCGTATATCAATCCAGTCACGCAATTCCTTGCCGGTGCCGCCCAGTTCAATATTGCTGCCGGCAGCAAGCTTATTGCAGAAATCCCATAACAGTTGTTTTTTCAAGCCGCTGCCGTAAACTGAAAACAGGCGTGGTAAGACCACATTCATGCCATAGTTCTGCGCATAAGAACGACAGAGTTCTTCCATCATAAACTTGTGGCTGCCATAAGGAGAAAACGGTTCAGTACCAGCTTCTTCGGAGATTGGCCCTGAATGATTGGCCCCGTAAACCGCAGCACTGGATATCGATACCAGTTTTGAATTCGGGGAATGCTGTCTAAGCCACTCCAGCAGCTCTGCGGTAGAAGCAACCGTGCGCTTGAAGTCTTCATACGGATTTCGTATAGCTTCACCAACCGATGAGCCACCGGCAAGATGATAGACAACATCAGGAAAACCCGCCGAAGACTGCAGATAACCAAGGTTGTTGTTACTGATATCAGCATTAAGCCAATAAGAGACTCCCCACTCCATGGCTTCTTTCTCCGGCCATGCCCCATGGCCTATGCCGGAAACCCTACTACCCTGCCCGGCCAGGTACCTGGCAAGATGTCTGCCGATAAAGCCATAGGCCCCTGTAATCCAAACCGACGGCATCAGCTGTGCCTCACAGCAATAAAGGAATAAAGTCTACCGGGACGATGATCCATTGTTTCAAGCAGCCAGCGTAAAAGCGGCCATAATCCCGGCAGGTTGAGTAACAAACGGGTAATTCCTTTAAATCCAGGAAGCTTCTGGCCTACACGCTGAGACAACTCCTGTTTCAAGGATTCAAGAGAATAAGGAGCAAAATTCATTGGACTCTTCCAGGGGGAAAGCACTTCGAGTTTGGAAAAACCGGCATTTTCTATCGATGAAATGTACTCATCTAACAAAAACGCATTTTCCCCTCCGTAAAGCTTGTGCAAGGGGTGTTGCTCAAGAAAAATGGGCAAATCCTCCTTTTTCGAAAGAACATGCTCCCGAATCGCTATTAGCCTCCCCCCCGGTTTCAGCACCCTGAAAAATTCACGGCATGCCTGTTCAAGATCCTCTGTATGATGCAGGACCGCCCTGGCAAAAACCAGGTCAAAACTGGCATCACCGAAAGGCAGTTTTTCTGAAAATTCTTCCATTACCGTAATGGGTAAGTTTGCATCTTTGGCAAGCGAACGAATAGCTCCCGCTCCCACGATTTTACCTGGGTCGGGTTCCAAAGCCGATACACTGTAACCCTCTTTGGCAAGTGCATAGCTTGCTATGCCGCGTCCAGCTCCAACATCCAGGGCTTTTTTTCCACGAGGGTTATCCAGAAAGTCACGCACCGCCCGCCATTCATCACTCAGCCAGTAGCGTTCAGCGGCCCGGGACAGGGGATCATCGTAATAACAGTCATCAACAAGCTGCTTTTGATCAGGCTGAGAACGCAACCATTCAACGGCCTCTTCCCAACTGGCAAAGTTATTTTCAGGATTCATCGGATGTTGCTGGCTCCTCATCAAGCTTTCGAATGATACGTGCCGGGTTTCCAGCAACAACGGTAAAAGGCGGAACATCCTGAGTTACCACTGATCCAGCCCCGACGACGGCAGCTTTTCCAATCGTGACACCACGAAGAATAATTGAGTTTGCACCTATCCAGGCATCCTCTTCAATCTGAACAGGACATTCTCCCAGGTCAATGTCTGAAGGATGTCCTTGTAAAAGTATTTCCCTGAACTGGGCATGCCTCAATTTTGCATCAATGGGATGGGTTAACGAGTCAAATATATTGACGTTATGGGAAATTAATACACGATTACCAATTTCGATATTACCGGATGACCAGATGCGTGCATTTTCACCTACGTAACACCAGTGTCCGATTGAAATTTTTCCACCATGCGGGAACACCAGTAATTCACCGGCAACCAGTGAATTATCACCAATGGAGATGTAATGATTATTCCCACGGATATTGTGAATTTTTGCTGAGGGCCTCAGCCTGGTATTTCGACCAAGAACACAGGTTGCCCGCCCTGCTATTCGTTTTATCCAGTAGCCCAGGTTCAGGCGATTAATTTTAAACATGCAACACCACGGGCTCCGGCAGCATAGTCTGGAGCAAAATCTCCACCCTCATGCACATCAAAGAATTCAGCATCTATGATATCTTCATGCTCGCAATGATTCCAACCGCTCTCACCGTAGCCAAAGAAATCCAGTGTATGCTCAGTGGGATCAAAGGCTTTAATTACTTCTGAGACAGCCTGAAGATCAAACACCTGGTACCATCCATGCACACCCCGCCTTCCAAATGGTACAGTAATCAGGCACATACCACCGGGTTTAATAATTCGCTTGAATTCTTTTACCGCAGGAACGAATCCCAGTTTATCTGTTTCTTTTTTTGAGCTGTCACCTGTGTACAACAGGGTATTATCCAGACCGATGTGTTCAATTGTAGAAATGCTTGCAATCACATCAAATGTATCTTCTGCAAAATCTGTATTTCTCAAGTCTCCAAATACGTAACTGATGTCACGTTTCCAGAAACAGCGCTTCTCGGGTGCCAGCGTCATGATTGTCAGGTGTGATTTATCCAGGGGCAAACGCTCAAGAAGAAATTCGTGATTCAGGGCTGAACCGGCATCAAGAATTTTTCCGGGATGTTGGGGTAATTGAGTAAACATCCAGGGATACTCTACTGATCGCTCATCAATACGAAACCCATGAGCTTCGCGAAACCCTTTTTCAGCATCAGGTAAACCTGCATCAATCGCAGAACAGATGCTTCGCTTCTTCGCCGAGTAATATCCAGGAGTCCATGGTTTTCGACCTCTAAGCAGATAAAGAGGGAATAACAGCCAATCCAGGATTTCTTTTATTTTGAACAACATTAATCTTTATATCCTTGCTGTGACAGTGTTACTGCATCATCAGGCGACGAATGGAATCGACAATTTTGCTCTTCCATCCACCATTTTGTTTCCAGAGCGCATCACTTACCTGTTCAAGTCTTGCCTCATCGACCGACACCTTGTCTGGAAAGGAAATATCCTGTGATGACAATGTCTGTTTTGCTTTCGAAAAACTCTTTAACACTCCCCTGCCGTGTGTGCCACTGCCATCAAAACCCGTATTACGTACCAGTGAACAAGGCGGGAATAAAACCAGTCCTTTGCGCTTGAACACACTCCAGTACCAGCGAATAGCCCAGGAGTCGCCTATCCCATGCATCTGCCTGGATAACATGGTTGCAAAGTCATAAACGCCACCAAGATTAAAACGCTTGCGTAATTTTTGATCTGTATCAAGTTTTTCCCAACCAACCGCATTCGGATCAAAACTTTTCCATGCCCTTTTCCAGGTGGCCCATCCCCAGGAAACCGTCAGTGGAACAAACAAGGCTGAGTCAGTCTTGTGTAATTCAGTCACATCGTACATGTACCCAGAAACCTGGTAGACCTTCTCTTCATTTTCATATTTATTCAGGGCATTGTTCATAAAAGTCAGAAACGACGGGCTTAACTCCAGGTCATCTTCGAGCACAATAACGCGACCAAAACGCTCCACCACATTGCTAACGCCAGTAATAATCGACCTGGATAGCCCCAGGTTTTCATCACTGAAATGATATTCAGCTTCATCAGCAAAGAACTGTTTAAGCAACTGGCGTGTTTCATTGACTGCAGCAACATCCTCCTCATCGGCAGGTCCGTCACAATAAATAATTATTGGACTGGCTTTATATCCTTCACATCGAGCCAGACTTTCAAGCGTATTCCTCAAGTGATCGGTACGACGGTAGGCAAATATCAGAACTGGAGCAAGGTTTTTCACGTCGATTTATTCATTAAAACATTGGTTAAGTCAGGCCTGCGAGGAAATCAGTTTATAGAAGTGTTGATTTGATGTCATTTACTGTATTAATTGGTCTGTAACTCAAAAGGAATTAACAAGCCTCGTCGCTTTCTACGACCTGTCTTTTTCAATTCTTTTTAATCTGACGCCTTATAAAAAAAGCCAAAAACCTGAATGGAAAAGTTAAACGTTCGAAAATACCACTTACTCCCCACCAATATAAAACTTGTGCAGGTAGATAAGAAGGCGAACGAATTGAAAAATATCGATCCCACAACCTTTTTCCACGATAAGTACTACCAAAATCGCGAGACGAAAAGACCGTAGCATTGCAAGCAACGAGAAGACGCCAGCCTGACTTGCGAACTCTTGTTGAAACTTCATAGTCAGCCAAGTAATGTGGAAAAGTACCAGGCCGCATTCCTCCCGCTAATCTCAGGGCCTCAAGAGGGTAAAGTACTCCTCGACCAGCCAGTGCATCAACTTCCACAACTTCATTTTCCGCAAACGCTTTGAGACCTAAATCCATAACTGAGAAACGCCAAGGATCAATCAACGGACCCACTGACAGCAATTCATGAGGATACTCGTAATCACGAACAACGCTGCCAACAGCAGCAGGCGCATGCGAACGCGCTTCATCGAGTAAACATTGGATATAGTCTTCACGAATTTCAGTGTCGTTATTCATGAAAAGAACCCAGCCTTCATCAGAATTTTCAGTACCAAGGATTGTTTTAAGCCCCAGGTCTATAGCACCTCCCCACCATAGATTTCCATTACCTGTTAAAGTAAATACATCTGCCTGTGTTTTCAAAAACTCTGCAGTACCATCACTTGAACCATCATCGATGACAATCATTTCCAAGGACTCATCGAGGACTTGTTTGCGTAATTGAGTGATAATTCGTTTGGTCATAGCCAAACGATTAAAGACAGGGATTAACACATGAACAGTCATATAAATAATAGTAAGAAATGAGAGGTCTTTTATCTATTAGATAATTCGCTCATGACATGTCTTAAATGTTCAAATAGTTCATTATTGATGTTTTTGGGAATATCTTTAGATACACGTGGCAGTTTTTCAGGAAATTCGACATCAAAACCGAGAAAACTGGAAATTTTTTTCTGGCATTTCCATAAATCATCGTAGTTTACAGTTAAGACATGCTCAGGAGAGCCTTTGGCCCAGCTTTTGATCTGATTCTCGTAATTTAAAATGTCCTTTTGAAATAAATCCTTGATTTCTCCAGAGGAATTCAGATGATGCAGATGATCGTTAAACCATCTAGATCCTCTTTTTTCAGTCATTATTTTTACAGAAAGAGCTGATTCCAAAGGTTCGCCATAAATAAATATAAATTTTGCATCATTTTCATATTTTCTATCGAGGAGATCATGGGTTTTAAGGACAGGAACAGGACTGGAGTTAATATCCGATAACCTGACTACAAAATCTCCAACAAACTTTTTTAATAAAAAATACAGTTTACCGTCATCACCGACATTAAATTTTTTTCTGATCAGACCTGAAACAATCGCATTGAAAAGTAATGTCGAGCCACTTCTACCTGTACTTGCCACAACTATTTTCTGTTTAAAAAATAATAAAAAAACTATCTTCTTGATAGCTTTCTTTATAAACCTCATACACTTACCAATTTGATTATAAAAGAAAACGACTCTTGAGTTTATTCAAGATAATCCTAGGAATACTGATTGAACGAAATTTATAGTTTTCTTTTGAAATACGCTTATCCAGGATCAAGTTATCTTCAAAATGAAAGTTATTAATCTTATCCCAAAGGTAATCGTTTACAAATTTATTTGTCTCGCCGCAATGCACTCCTGTACCATCATGACCAATATTTTGAGTAAGTGAATATCTTGGATAAACAGTATAAACATCATGTAAGGCTTGATAAGACATACACCGCACATCTGCTGCATCAATATCACCGCTAACTTCACGCATAATCATTGTTAACACATCCGAGCCTGCTACAGTGAGCTTTTCCCTATTATTTGAATCAGCAACAAACGATTTATCTATCTGTTTGGTGCAAACATCAATGGTTCTTTCAAATGAACCAGATCCCCAGCCACAATATCTTGGAAGAATAAAATAATCTTTGTTGTAATTTTTCGGTATTTTAATAGGTGGCCGATAACCGGTTATACTCAATACTTTGGAATTGTTTTTATAAAACTCCAGAGCTTCATTCATAAATGATAAAAAGCCAGGTGCAGTGACAATGTCATCCTCAAGAAAAATTGATTTTTTATACTTTTTCGTAATCTCGAAATAGCCCTGAAAAGCATTTTGTGTTCCACCGTAATTTCTATCCCTTTCGATTATATTGACTCTCTTAAATCCTGTAATTCCTCGTGCATACTCACGAATCTCAGATACAAGATCAGAATCCTCATCCTTACTTGACGCATCACTAAAAATATTCAGTTCACTTTTGTCAGCCAGACGATTGTTTTGAAGAGCATTTATACACTGCTGAAAATGATCCAATCGCGTATAGACAGATATACCAATCGGCGCTAATTCCACTTTAACCTTCCATCAATCTTTTTTTATTGACATAAACAAGCATTTTGTAGGCATGACCTGGAAATACAGACTTCCAAATCATTAAGGTTGCAGGTCTTATTCGCGGAAAAATCATGCCTAATCCCAATGTACCCAGGGCAAATGTCAGTACAGTAGCGATAGATGCACCAACTATCCCATATTTCGGGATCAAGATAAGGTTTAAAGATATATTAAATATTACATTTATTAATTGAGAATACATTCTATAGATTTGCAAATTTTCAGATATCATCCAAATAGACCATGGAACACCCATCGATAAAATGACAGTCCCCCAAACACTCCAGGCCAAAGCACCTGCAGAATCAACATAAGATGCACCAAATAAGATATTTATTATTTCAAACGAAAAGGTAGACATAAAAAAAGCAATAAGCAGTGAAAAATAAAAAAGCAATGATGTAAGTCCCATCAACATTTTGTGATATTGATCCCTATTACTATCTCTCAATTTAACAAAATATGGCATTAAGGTATTACCGACTATAGTAGGTAAAAAAAGCCAAAATGTTGATAATGTAACAGAAACCGAATAAAGACCAACATCAGACATTGCCATCATATCTTCAATCATTAATTTGTCTATATTCTGATGTATTGTGATTAGCAGCATACTTATTGCTAAAGGCCAACTGTCTTTAATAATTTTTAAAGCAATTTTTTTATCAAAATACCATTCACTAACTTTATTACCACTTCTTTTATAAAAATAAACAAGAATTAATCCCATCAATAAAACATCTAATGTATTAGCAAAAGCAAAGTAAATTACTGTTTTTTCATTTATTATAAATAGTATTTTTAAAAACACACTAACCAGCAATGAAATATTCGATGCTATTACAGTTAATTTTGAATTTACTTTTGCTTGATTATATAAATCGACAACACTGAAGGTTTGAAAAATAAATATTAAAGAGCTTATAAAAACCATAAAGACGATTAAATTGTCATCGGCCTTTAAAAAAGAAATACACAAATACACAACAAGAACAGAAAGAGCTCCACCAATAAAAAATATTGTTGAAACAGTTCCCAAATATGCATTAAATTGTTCTGGGTATTTTACAAGCTCTCGAATCGCTATCTGTTGGATACCACCACTTGCCAGAAATGCAAAAAAGGATATAAAAGCAGCTGAATAATTAATAATGCCAAAATTTGATGGGCCCAAATATCTCGCAACCCAGATACCAACAAACAAACTTGCAAAAAGCTTTAATAATCTATCAAAAAATAACCAATTAAAATTAAAAAAATATTTCCACACTAGGTTTTATTCTCGTGAGGTAGCATAGAATATTGTTTTTCTTTACCTAGAAAATTACATAGCTTTCCGTATGCTTCATCGTCTTCGATATTTAATACCAAGAGATTATTTTTATCTTTAAAAAAACTTTTAACTTCATTGATATGCGAAATGAAGTAAAAATTACATAATTCGTAATCGAACAATGGCTCATCATTATCAACATACGATTTCCCTGCATGCCAAATTTTTTTCCCTAAAATGTAATCAAAGGATGGGTATCTATATTTTAAATTCAGAGTATCCTTCACTTTAATAACATCTTGAACAATGAAACCTTCGTTATTTAATCGTTTTTCCATGAATTGGTTTAAACTGTTAAACCATTTATTTTCATCTCTTATTGTAAGTATGAATTTGGAATCAGGATACAACTTATAGAGATACCTAAATAACCCTCGAGTAGCAAATGGTAAATCCTGAAATACCTCAGCTGTTTTAAGATATTTCTTTAAACCACGATAATTACCACTAAGCACATCTTCAGATAATATCTCTGCATCAAATTGATCCGCAACAACATAACCAAAATCAACTAGGGCTTTTTTTACTGATGTCGTACCGGTTTTGTTTAGACCAATAACAAAAATCTTTTTTGGGTACTTATCCTGAATAATAGAGTTATATATAAATAAAATAAATAGATACAAGCGTCTAAAGGCACCCCGCTTTTTTATTAAAAAAATGCAAAATTTCTTATAAATTTTATACAGCATCGTCATACAGTTGTTTCTTGTCAACTTTGCCGTTGGCATTCTTTGGAAGTTCTTCATGGATCTCAATTACGCTGGGTATCATATATTCAGGAATGATATCTGTTAGATCGGCCTTGATGGTTGATTCATCAACATTTTCATGAGTTGCAATAAATGCGATGATTTTTCCATAATTGACGTTGACCCTGATATACAAAACAGCTGATTGGCTGATATAGCCTAAACCATTCAGGGCTGATTCGATTTCCTCGAGCTCAATCCGATAGCCCATATGTTTAATCTGATTATCTACTCTACCGGAAAACCAGAGCAGCCCATTTTTTTCATAAACCAAATCTCCCGTTTTATAAATTATTTCCCTGTGAGAAAGAACCTTTGGGTTTTGAAAAAAGCTGTTATTGGTACGTTCCTTATCATTAACATAACCAAGTCCTACATTAGGACCTATCAAACAGAGTTCACCTTTTTCGCCTGCTTCTACTTCAGTAGAGTGCTCATTCATTATCAGGTAATCAAAATTCGGATTGATCACACCAAGCGGTGCAAGTTTATTCATGTCTTCAAAATCTGTATCGACAATGTTATAGGATGAACAAATACAAGTCCCTTCGGTTGGGCCATAAACATTAACCAAGGAGGCACGATCTGCATACAGCTCATACAGTTTTTTCAACTCTCCTTTGGGAAAACCTTCACCACCAAAAATAATCAACCCGATACTGGTCATATTAGATTTAGACAGAACCCGCATTTTCAGTAAATAGACCAGCAATGAAGGCACACTGAACCAGACTGTACATTTTTGTTGATCTACGGCTTCAACCAGTGATTTCGGATTTTTCGAAGTCTCTTTACTAATAGGAACCAGGCATGCACCACTGAAAAGCGCGGTATAAAAATCAAATACCGAATTATCAAAATAAAGCGGGCTTAATTGCGCAAACCTGTCTTCAGGAGTGATTCCGAACCTCTCTATTGTCCAGCCAATGAAATTCAACAAGTTCTCGTGAGAAATAAGTACACCTTTGGGTACTCCTGTACTTCCAGAAGTAAACATAATGTATGCTGGGTGACTACCCACTAGTTTGTCAGTAATGACACCGTTAGATGTCGGCAGGTTTTTAAATTCAGTTGTATCGCTGATATCCTTAAGGGGTAGTTTTGACTGAGATGCGATATTGCAAAGAGTTTCCGAAGGAGAATGATCAGAGATCAACAACTTTGGTTTACACGATGCAATTATCTTGCTCAGGCGTGCAGCCGGGTTGTCGCTATCGAGATTAACGTAGACAGCTCCAATCTTTAAGCAGGCAAGCATCAGGGCATAACCGCTGGAGTTTTTTGTATTAAAAATGGCGACTACGTCTTTTTTTGAAATACCTTGATTTATTAAAAAATAGGCCAGTTGATTCGATAAAGCATTCAATTCACGATAGGTGATTTGTTTTTGATTGGTAGCAAGGGCTTCTTTATCTCCATGTTGATCGACAATATCGTTAAAAAATGTACCGAGATTGAAATAGCGCTTCATTTTTCTTCCAAAACTGCATAACCGAAACCACTTTGTCCAAAACCGTTCCCATTATAAAACATATAAATACCATAAGGCGTTTCTACTACATAGGGATAAGCAATCATTTTACTGTCCCAGCCTTCTTCGCTAACGTCAATACCGGCCAAGGCATCATCTCTATGCCATGTTTTCAAATCTTTTGAGCATGCATAACCAATGCGGTAAGCATTCTCCCCATCTCTGAAATCGTTTATCCCTCTGTAACAGAACCACATGTGGTAGGTATTATTTTTATATATAACCGTTGGCCTGGTTGATGATTCGAGCGCCTGCTTTCTATTAAATATTTCGGTATTTTCATGATCGAAATTGATACCGTCAATCGAGGTAGCCGAAACAATATTGTATTGATGCTCCAAACCACCATTAACATTATGCCAGTCACTTCCCCTCGCATACCAAAGGTGATAGAGATCATCCTTTCTAATCATCCAGGTACCAGTAGACGAATAGACTTCATCCAATGTCCTATCTAAAAATGGTCCCCTAAAAAGCTTTTTGAAGCTTTTTCCTTCATCTGTGCTGGCTGCAAGTCCCATCCAGTTACTATAAGGAATACTGCATCTTCTACTCCAACCCACATACTGTAAAAAATGCTTGTTTCCTTCTCTATAAATGAAATTAGGCATAATACCATGCTCATCAAACATACCCGGTTCACCAAGTTCAAGAATAGGTTTTTCGTGAACATATAAAATCTGCATGGGATTTTTTATATCCAGGTCAATATAGGTGGTCATACTTAAACCTGGTTCTGGTCTGACAGCGATATATACTCTCAACCTGTCTTCCAACATCAAGACTGTCGGTATCTGTGCGTGACTTTTAATGAAATCACTTGGTATATCTTCAGCTTGAAAGATCCGGCACTGCTTTAGCCATTTCACCCTAAAACACTCCCCGGCTCAATAAACGAGACATCCTGGTTAAAATCTTTGAATTTCAGGAGAGCATTTGTCTTTTTTATAAGCAATTTTTTCTCATAATTCAAAACCACCTCGTTATCTTTTCTGTCTTCAAAACAGGAAATTGCGTAGCCATTATTCACAAGTTCACAATCAAAAACCTTAAACTGTTTATTATCATAGAAAAAAGTAGCTCCCTGAGAGTAATTGGAGAAAGCCTTGATCTGTTGGTAGATTGCATCTGCTGAGCAGGCAAAATCTATGATTAAATCTTTGTTATTTTTGCTGTAATAGATTTCATTACCCTTCTCAATTTGCTTGTGATCAACCTGGAATTTATTATGCAAAGCAATTTGAAAAGCCTGTTTTTCTGCCATAAAGGTCAGTTGGTACAACAAAGCTGCGTCCAGGTCTTGTGAATAGGGAATTTCTACCTGCGATACAATGCCGCCCGAATCAATTTCATCATCCATTATGTGGCAGGTTGCTCCACTATTTCGGGCAAAGAATAATGCACCAGGCTGGGGGTCTGCTCCTCTTAAATCAGGCAGATAGGATGGATGAATATTTAAAAATACTTGATGACTTTTTTGAATTTCTGATACCGGCAGAATATATGGACATCCGTTGGAAAGAAAATAATCAAAATCAGTATTCGATATCAGATTTAACAGCTCTTCTTTTGAAGAAATCTTGACAAAATCGATTTTTTTTTTCGTCAGTTCCCTTTCAAGATAAGATCCTTCAACTGCAACAATTTTCTCCAAGTGAAGTCCCTTTATAATCATTTCTTTAAGAACATAAAAACGATTGCCAACAAAGAAAAACTTTTTATCCATTTAGAGCACCAACCCTCCATCGACTTCCAGCACTTTGCCGTTAAAATAATCGTTCTCAATCGCGAATTTTATAGCAGTAGATATATTCTCTGACTTTCCCAATTGTCTTAGGGGAGTTTTATTACGCATTTCGTCAACAATAGATTCGGAAATAGCTGCATGAGTTGAACCAGTATCCATAAAACCTGGTGAAACAGCGACACTACGAATACCAAAGCGACCAAGCTCTTTCGACCATACCTTGGTCATCGCAATTAAACCTGCTTTTGCGGCAGAGTATGCGGTTTGGCCTATATTGCCATTAGAACTGATCGAACTTATATTGATTATTACTCCCTTAGTGCGATTCATTACCATATGCTCAACAACATGCGAGGCGAGTAAGAACGGAGCAGTCAGGTTCAGGTCAATCACCTTTTGCCAAAGATCAACACTATGGCGTTTTTCCTTCGACATAATATTGATGAGCGGTTCACTGTAAAGTATTCCAGCATTGTTTATCAAGACATGTATACTTTTGAAATGACTGACTATTTGTTCAAGAGCTGTTTTCAATTCACTTTCGTTGGTTATGTCGCAGTTTAACTTCAGAAGGTTTTCATTTTCCTCCATCAGATCCAAAGACTCTTTTGAATTATCCAATACAACCACACGCGCCCCGCTTTCAAGCAACTCTCTGGTGATATGTTCACCCAGTCCACTTGCCCCACCAGTGACAATGACAACTTTTTCACGAATCTCCATTACGAGGTCTTCTCCAATACAACAGACTTAATGGTTTTAATGTCTTGCATTGCCATTATCTCTTCCATCGTGAACTGAATGTCAAAACCTTCTTCAATGGATGTAATAAGGTCCATATGGGTTAACGAGTCCCAGCGATCTACATCTTGCATGGTAAGAAAATCATTTATTTCTTCAGGTTTAAGCCTGAAAACATCGCTTAAAATTTTATTTAGTTTATCCATAGTATTTATTCCTTGGTTGCATAGGTATTCGGCATCCAGGAGTTTGGCATTGTGTTAAATTGCAGCTGTAAAAATCATCCCATCTTTGATCAAACTCTTACTCTCAAACTATCAAATTTGATAGTTTTTTCATTTATACTCCGGAAAACTGAAGAAAACGCTGACTATCAAGCCGGTATTTCTCTGCATCACGGGATATATAGACCTCTTTCGGATTTGTACTCCGGGTTACAAGACAGTTTGCACCGATAAAAGTCTCATCTTCAATAGTAATATTGTGCCCAATTGTGGCATTTATCCCCAGAAACACCTTGGAACGGATTACTGTATCACCAGCTATCGACACACCCGACGTAATCCAGCAGTTATCCTCAACGGTACAGCCATGTGCGACAACTGCATTACTCCAGATAAAATTGCTGTTGCCAATTTTTGCATAAGGCTGAATTGAGACATGATCAAGAATGACGTTATTTTCTCCGAGAACGACTGAATCATGTTTCTGTACGGAAGGGTGTGTATAGGTGATAAATGAATAGCCTTTTTTCTTTGCCTGCTGATATTTCTGAGCACGTATTGCATTCATTCCCACATATCCTACCGTGATCAGCATACTGAATAAACTAGGTGGATATTTATCCTGAATTTCTTCAAAAGCGATAACAGGCAAGTCCTCGATGACAGTATCCTCAATAAGATCCTTATCAACAGTAAACGCAACAACATCAAAATCACTCTTTAAAAACTGGTAAATGATTTTTGCAATACGCCCATTACCATACAATATAAGTTTATCCATCGGCGTTCTCTTTATATAAATTCGTGGTTATTTAACATTTTTTTAATCTGATTAGAATTATTAAACATCATGATATCAATGATCGATAAATTAGGCACAAACTCATCAGTGAATTGCTTGTATTTAGTGATTTTCGTATTCAAAAAATACATCTGTATACCATTCTTTTTAAATTCCGGCTTCTCATATATAGACTGACCACCGATGGCGTTTATGTACGTATCAGCATTGAGTATCTTTGTAATTTCAATGATTTTATCCTGTCCTGACAATTTATTATCTTTATTCAGATCACTGGAATATATAAATTGTGTTTTCAAGCCCAAAAACTCGGAAATTTTCTTTATTGACTGGCCCAAAAAAACTGCCAGGTTATTCTCTTCATGTAGAAGAATATTTCCCAAAAGCGGATAAATATCACAAAAAAAGGGGGCTTTTTTATAGGCCATTTGAATAGTCTTTAAAAGTTTCTCACGATTCCCTCCCACCTCTATCTGATTAATCAGCTTATTTTGACTGGACTTGACAAGCTCCAAAGAAAACAGGTGTTTTTCATTGTTAACCAGAATCGAATTGCGATTGATAAAACTTCTATTGATAAAATTAACATCATCAAATATGACAAAAGTATCTACAGCATGTATCAGTTGAAAATATCCAAGATACGGAAACAAGTAA
>Ga0180436_10002681_pt1 | contig 16694 bp, 14 predicted proteins | sample SS_ome_2_FD_132434 | JGI IMG/M metagenome (GOLD analysis project Ga0180436, IMG submission 132434) | Hypersaline lake sediment archaeal communities from the Salton Sea, California, USA - SS_3_S_2 metaG | ecosystem: Environmental > Aquatic > Non-marine Saline and Alkaline > Hypersaline >...
AGCGTCACGCTGTTCGAGCAAACGCCCATTTTGCAGGCCTTCGGTGACATCCAGTCCCAAGAAAAATCAGACGGAATTTCTAACCAGTTGACTCTGTGGGACTTATAGCCGGACGCTAGTGAGGCATAGCAGGTAGTTTTTTCCGTAGCATTGGTCAGTGTCGATTCATACGGATCATATGCTTTTTGATCCGGGCCAAGCAAGCATCTGTTGAAGGAAGCCTGCCGGGCCGGACGTATGATCTTCCCGGTCCCTGCTGGCGGCAAGAGCACTGGAGCATGGCCCCGCAGCGGGGTTACGGCAATCACCGGGGCTGGTTGCCGTGGATATCTACCGCTCATCTGAACGGAATCGTGGGCATCGAGGAGTTCGACGCGGAACTCTACCGGTTGGTGACCCGTCAATGATGTGGGGCGCTTGAGACGAGACGACCGGTTGGTTTCAGCGGCGCGGCGGGGCCGACAGGCGGCGGTATTTTCTGAGCAGTTCGTAGAGCACGACGCCGCCGGCCGTGGCGACATTCAGTGAGTGCTTGAGGCCGAGCATGGGGATCCGCACATGCGTGTCGCATCGTTCGAGCGCCTCCGGGCGAATCCCGTCGACCTCATGGCCGAACAGCAGGCACAAGGGAAACCGCGGCTTCCAGTCAAACAGGTCCACCGAATGCAGGCTCGTCTCGATGGCCGCAATCTCATACTGGTTCCGGCGGAGTTCGTCGAGCACCGGCAGAGGGTCCCAATGGTGCTCCCAGGGGACCGTGTCCTGTGCGCCGAGAGCCGTCTTCTCGAGCGCGTTGTTTGGAGGATGTCCGGTGATGCCGGTCAGGATCAAGCGCTCGATCCCGGCCCCGTCGGCAGTGCGGAAGAAGGAGCCCACGTTGTATAGGCTGCGGACATTGTCGAGCAAGACCGCCACCGGAACCGGCTTGAGGTTCTCGTACTGCGCCGAGCCAGGGGTGGCGCGGTACGGCAGCCGGCTCATGTTTGCTGGGCCACGAATATCCGGATCCGGGACACCGGCCGGAACCCGATGTACCGGTAGATTCCCCCGCCGTGCCGGGTCGACTGCAAGACCATCGGCTTCCCGCGCCCGTTGTTCCGGGCCTCTTCCAGGACATAGCGCGTGATGCACTCGCCGATGCCGCGTTTCTGGTAGTCCGGCAGCGTGGCGACGCTATAGAGCCCGATGACACCAGCGGCGTCGACGGTCGCCGCCGTCGCCACCGGCTCGCCGTCCAGGTAGCCAATGTGCGCCTTGAAGCCCGTCTCCCACGTGGCGGGCGAATTGTAAATCTCGACGGACGTCGAGAACGGAATCCGGAAGCAGACCGAGGTGATGTGGCAGAAGGCCAGCCGCGTGCTCAGATCGCCGACGCGACGGAACTCGAGATCCGGGAGCCGCCGTCTTGTGGGAACGACCTCCTCGGCCGTCATTCCGGGGCATTCCGTGACAGCCGTCAGGCCGCGGGCCGCGAGAACGGACTTGGCGCTCTTGCGGAGAGAAGGCTCGAGCAACTCATCAAAGAGCCAAAGGGACCAGTCCAGGCCGCGGGCGTCGTAGTAGACCTTCGCCATGGAGGCCCGGCGATCCAACTCCACCGGGTCGCCGCCCACCGGTTCGGTTAGAAAGGAGGCATTGAAGACCGGGGACCTCACCGCCGCGTTGGTGATCTCGAGCCCTGGCATTTGCCGGGTTTCACTCTCGTTCTTGGCGCGGGTGAAGCACTCCATCGCGTGCAGCAGATTGCTTCGGACCTCCGCAACGAGAGACATGGCGTGATTAGAGCAGACTGAGCGGGTCGACGTCAATCACGAGCGCCGTTGGAGACCACTTGCACTCTATGGCGTGCTCCCGCAGCCGGTTGAGGTGTTCTCGCAGCACTTTGCGGCTGGCCGCTTTGATGAGCATTTGGTAGCGAAACTCACGTTTCATGCGCGGGACCGGGGCTTCCGCTGGCCCCAGGGTCTTGAGCTCCGGCGGCGGCGGATTCACCAGGAGCGAGATCTCGCCGGACATGCGCATCGCGTCCTCCTGCTTCTCGGCCCGCACGAGCACATTAGCCAGCGCGCAGTACGGCGGATAGCGCATGAGGCGGCGGAATTGCATCTCCTTTTGAAAGAACTTGCCGTAGTCCTGGCTGGCGGCGAACCGGATGGCGTAGTGGTCTGGATTCAGGGTCTGGACGACAACCTGCCCGGCGATTTCGCCGCGCCCGGACCGGCCAGCCGCTTGGGTCAAGAGCTGGAACGTGCGTTCAGCCGCCCGGAAATCCGGCATGCCAAGCCCGATGTCGGCGTTGACGACGCCCACGAGGGTAACGTTCGGGATGTCGTGGCCCTTGGCGATCATCTGGGTGCCGACAAGAATGTCGTACTCATGAGCGCGGAAACCGTAGAGGATATTTTCGAAGGCGCGTTTGGTGGTCACCGTGTCGCGGTCCATCCGCGCGACTCGCGCCTCGGGGAAGTTGCGCCGCAGTTCTTCTTCCACGCGCTCGGAGCCTTGCCCGATGAACTGTACGTACTCGCTCTCGCAGGACGGGCAACGGGATGGGACGCGTTCGGCGTAACCGCAGTAGTGGCAGAGGAGGCGGCGGTCCCGGCGGTGGTAGGTGAGGGTCACGGAGCAGTCACGGCATTGGATTCGCTCTCCGCAGGCGCGGCAGGCCACGAAGCTGGAGAAACCGCGGCGGTTCATGAGCAGCATCGTTTGCTCGCGGTTGGCAAGCCGCCGTTCGATTTGCTCGAGCAGCCGCCGCGAGAAGGTGTCCTGTTTCTTCGTGGCGAGGAACTCCTCCCGCATATCGATGATCTCGACATCGGGCAATGGCCGGCCCTCGATCCGGCCTGGAATCTCCAGCAGCGCGTAGCGTCCCTTGCCAGCGTTGTGACGGCTTTCCAGGCTTGGCGTGGCGGAGCCCAGGACGACGCACGCTCCGGCCTGTTGGGCGCGCACGATAGCTACGTCGCGGCCGTTATAGCGCGGGTTTTCTTCCTGCTTGTAGCTGCCGTCGTGCTCCTCGTCCACTACGATTAGCCCCAGATTGCGGACCGGGGCGAATACCCCGGAGCGCGTTCCCACGACGACGGCGGCGTCGCCGCCCCGAATGCGCCGCCATTGCTCGGCGCGCTCCCGGTCCGAGAATGCCGAATGCAGGATGGCGACCCGGTCTCCGAACCGTTGATAGAACTGGCCCGCGACGGCCGGGGTCAGGGCGATTTCGGGAACCAGAAGCAACGTGCCTCTTCCCGCCGCCATGGCCGTTTCGATGGCGCTGAGGTAGACCTCCGTCTTGCCGGAGCCGGTGACCCCGTGAAGAAGGAAGGTTTGGAACTCTTCCAGTTCGATGGCGCTCTTGATGGCGTCGAACGACGTTTGCTGGTCGGCGTTGAGGATGTGCGCCGGTCTGGCGGGCTCATCCCGAATGGAGGCGCCTTCGATTCGCAACTCGAGCAAACCGCGGCGGGCCAGCGCCCTCGCCGCCGGGCTCGCGTTCTTGACCTTGTCCCGCAACTCGCCGAGGTTGTGGGAGCCGGGGTGGAGTTCCAGGAATGCGACCAGCTCGCGCTCCGCTTTCTTGAGTTTCACATCCGCCGGCCGGCCGCCGAAGCGCACCCGCAAACGGGAGGCCGAGGCCCGCAGCGGGTCGCGGTCCGTGTGAAGGTCTTCGGCCTCAATGAGACCCTTTCGGAGGAGTGAGCGGACTGCCGGGCCGGCGTTCTCGACTTTTCGTTTCAGCCAGGACTCGGTCAAAGGCCGCGCTTCGAGCGCCCGCAGGACTTCGACGGCCGGTTCGCCGCCGGACGCGCCCAGGAGCAGTTGCCGCGCGGCGTCGCGCCCCCGGTCCGTCAGCGTGTAGCGCTTGCCGCGGCGGATTTCTCCGGACAGAGGAGTCATCGTGCGCAGCACCTCGCCCAGCGGGGCGGAATAATACTGAGCGACCCATCGTCCCAGCCGGAGCAGTTCCTCATCGAGGACCGGCTCTTCGTCCAGCAGCCGCAAGGCCTCGCGAACCGTGGCCTCGGGCGGGTCGTCATGACAGGCGAGCGCCACGCCGGTTAGCTTGCGATGCCCGAACGGAACCAAGAGACGGCAGCCCGGTTGGACGCGATGCCGGAGAGTTAGCGGCAGGCGGTAGGTGAACGCCTGGTCCATCGGGACGGGTAGACTGACGTCACAATACTCTGGGCCGGTTTCGGGCATGGAGAAAGAGGACGCCGGAACGAATCCGGCGTCACTAGACCAGGATAGCGTTTAGCCGCGCGCGCGGCGGTTTCGTCAGGCCAAACCCTCGATAAGGCCATAGATTGGCCTCAGCGACGGGTACAGTCCTTTGTAGACTTGGTAGCCGCGCTTGTAGGCGTTCGACTCGCGGGCGCGGGGCTTGACCGAGCTAACCGTCTTGATGGCCGCGGAACAGGCTTCGGGGACGGTGGCGTAAGCGCCCGTGCCGGTCAGCGCCAGCAACGCGGCCCCGTACGCGGAGCCTTCCTGCGTCTCAAGCTCGACCACCGGTTTACCGAAGACGTCGGCGAGAATCTGGCGCCAGAACGGGCTTTGTCCGCCGCCGCCCGAGGCCCGGACCGACTCCACGGGAACATCCATCTCCTCGATCACCGCCAGGCAGTCATTCTGACTGTAGGAGACGCCCTCGATGATGCTGCGGACCATGTCGGCGCGGGTGTGCTTGGCGGTGATGCCGACCCAGCCGCCCCTGGCGCTGGCGTCGAGATGGGGCGTTCGCTCTCCCATGAGGTACGGCAGCCAGAAGAGGCCTTGGGAGCCCGCCGGCGCGGTTGCCGCCTCGGCGGTCAGCGTGTCGTAGTCCGTTCCGGGGGCAAACTGATTGCGGAACCACTGGAGGCTGAGTCCGGCGCCCTGCGTGACGCCCATCACGTGCCACTTGCCGGTTACCGCGTGGCAGAACGTATGCACCCGGCCGGCCGGATCGTAACTGGCCCGTTCGGTGTGCGCGAAGACGACGCCTGAGGTTCCGACCGTGCAGGAGACTACGCCCGCTTCCACGATGCCGTTGCCCACGGCGCTGGCCGCCTGATCGCCGGCGCCGCCCACCACCGGCGTTCCCGCTTCCAGACCGGTCGCCTTGGCGGCTTGCGGCGACACCGTCCCGGTCAACTCGCTCGATTCGACAACGCCGGGCAGGATGGAAGCGTCCAATCCCAGCCGCTCGACCATGCGCGTGGACCATTGGCGCATCACCACGTCGAAGAGAGCCGTGCCGGAGGCGTCGGAGACGTCGCTGTAGAACTCGCCGGTGAGGCAATAGCGAATGTAGTCCTTTGGCAGCAGGACCTTCTTCAATCGCTCGTAGGATTGCGGCTCATTGTCACGCACCCATAGAAGCTTCGGCAGCGTGAAGCCCGTCAGGACAGGGTTTGCGGTAAAGGCGAGGACGTTGTCCTTCCCGACCTTCTGGTTGATGTCGTCCACCTGCGGCTGGCTCCGTTGATCGCACCAGATCAGCGACGGCCGGATCACGTTGCCGCTCTTGTCGAGCATCACCAAGCCGTGCATCTGGCCCGAGAGACCGATGCCGCGCACCTGCTTGCCGTCGATCTTCGCCTCCTTGAGAACGCCGCGAATCGCGGCCTGGGCGGCCTCCCACCAATTCTCCGGGCGCTGCTCGGCCCATAGAGGGCGCTCCATCTTCATGTCTTCATGAGGGGCGGTAAAGCCAAACGCGACCTGCCCGTCCTCGCCGATCAGGAGGGCCCGGGAGCCTCCGGTTCCGATATCAAGTCCTAGCCAGTACATCGATCCATCCTCTTGTGTGACTTACGAATTGCTCTTCTCCTGCCACGGCAGGTGGGCCGCGCCGTACAATCCGGCTTCGTTTCCGAGCACCGCCCGCTCGACCCGGGTCTTGGTGTTCCGGTAGGTGAAAGAGCGGCGCTCGATCTCCTCGAGCATCGCCGGCGCGAAGTGGCTCCATGCGGGCAGCACGCCGCCGCTCAGCAGGTAGAGCGGGAAGTTGAAGATATTGATCAGAGCCGACAACGCGATGCCGAGGGAGACCCCCATTCGGAGGAAAATGTGGCGGGCCTGCTCGTTCCCGGCTTCGGCCATCTCGTAGACGTCCCGGGAGGTGACGTTCTCTCCCAGGCCCATCATGTAAGCCATTCCCTCGACCGCCGTCGCCGAGGCGTGCTTTTCCAGACAACCATGATTCCCGCAACCGCACGGGTTGCCGTTCGGAACCACCATCGTGTGCCCGATCTCTCCGGCCATGCCCACGGCGCCATGCATGATCCGGCCCTGGTGGATGATTCCGCCGCCGACTCCGGTGCCAAGAGTCAGCAGAACGAGAGAGTCCACGTCCTTTCCCGCGCCGATCCACGTTTCTCCGAGCGCCGCCGCGTTGGCGTCGTTCTCCAGAATCACGCGCGCGCCAAGCCTCTTCTCGATCTCATCGCGCACCGGAACGCCTTCGAGTTCCGGAAGGTTGTTGGCCCCGACGATGAGCCCTTCTTCCATTTGAATGAAGCCCGGAACTCCGATGCCGACGCCGATGAGGCCGTCCCTGTCAATGCGACCGGCGAGCGAGCGGATATTCCCGGCGATGTCGTCCAGGAGCGGACCCGCTCCCTGCCCCAGATTTGTCTGCGCGGAGGTCTTGTCGATGATCTCTCCCGTCGAGGAAACCGCCGCCGCCCGAAGATTCGTGCCGCCCAGGTCGACACCGATGGAGTATTCCGGCATGAAGCCTAAATCTTAGCAGAACTCCCCTTTGAGGCGGCGCCGGGAAGCGGTCGCGTCAGCCCTATGCGGGGATCAGACCCAATCCTGGACGATCTGGAAGCATCAGCTTGCCAGCTTCGACCGCGACGCCGCGGTAGGGGTCGTTGGAAATGAGGAGATTTCCGTCCAGGTCGGCGTAGTCCACCAGCGGGGAGAGGTGGGCGGCGGCGGTGACAGAGACGGAACTGGAGATCATGCAACCGAGCATTGTCTTCATCCCCAACGCTTTCGCGATCTGGATCATGCGGTAGGCCACGAGGAGTCCGCCGCACTTGTCGAGCTTGATGTTCACTCCGTCGTAAGCCTCGGCCAGTTCCGGGATTGTGCTTGGGCCGAGGACCGCCTCGTCGGCGATGAGAGGCAGTTCGACGCGGTCCCGCAGCCATCTCGTCTCCTCCACCATCGAGGCGGGCATCGGCTGTTCAACGAACTCGACGCCCCGGCCGGCCAGCCACTCGATCTTGCGGGCCGCCTCGTTCTTGTCCTTCCATCCCTCGTTGGCGTCCACTCGCAACGGCTTGTCCGTGACATCGCGCACCGCCCGGATCGTGGCTTCGTCCGAATCCAGGCCCACCTTAATCTTGAGCACGGGATACGGCTTGGCTTCGCGGACCTTCCGTCTGGTGATCTCAGGCGTGTCGATGCCGATTGAGAAGGTGGTGAGGGGCGCGCCGGCGGGATCGAGTCCGAAGTAGGAATACAGCGGAACGCCGAGTTTCTGGGCAACCCAGTCCATCAAGGCGATGTCGATAGCGGCCTTGGCCGCGTAGTTTCCTTCGATCTTTGAACTGACTTCGCCGAGCAGCTTGTCGAACTGGAGCGGTTCGCCCGGCTGGAGTGCCGAACGCACGCTCTCGACTGCCTTCTGAGCGTTCGTGGCGTTCTCGCGGTAACGCTTAATTGGCGCGCCCTCGCCGATGCCGGTGAGGCCGTCGCGGGTATAGTGGACGTGAAGCGTATCCCGGTAGTCGCTCGAGGACATCGTCGTGGTCCAGGTGTGGCGCAGCCGCAAGCGGACGATTCGGGTTTCGATTGCCGCTTCGCCCGTTGCAGCCGCCGCTGGGGCCGCAGCCGCGGCGAGAGACCTCATCCACGTCCGCCGGTTCACTCTGGCGCCGCCCCCGGGCGGCGGCAAGCGACGAGCAACTCCGACCAGTGTGGGTCACCCAGGCTGCTAATCTGGACCACCGGCTTCTTGTACGCGGTCGCATGGATGAATTCGCCGCCGCCGATGTACATCCCGGTATGCGTAATCCTGTCCACGGACTCGCCGAAGTAGAGGAGGTCCCCCGGCTCCAGACCGGCCCGGTCGGTGACCCCCATCCCTTCCCACCGGGCCTGGGGGCCGGAATCCCGTGGAATCCGGATGCCCCGGCGGCGGCACAGCATCTGCGTGAATCCGGAGCAGTCGTAGCCGAAGGTTGAGACGCCGCCCCACAGGTATGGCAGTCCGACGAACTGCCGGGCGAGGGCGATTGTCTCGCCGGCGCTCAGGGCGGAGTCGTCAAATCGCACATCGCCGCGCTGGATCCAGACTCTTCGTTCGTCCGGAAGACGCGTCTCGATCCACCGGCGCTCCTCTTCCACTGGTTCGGACACGACTTCCAGCCGGGTCTCGAACGGAACCGTGAGCAGCGGCTGGCCGGTGGTCACGTCCGGTTCGCGATAGAGATTGGCGAATAGGCTGCTCACCCAGAGGGCCCGCTCACCGTCCGGATAGCCCCGGTTCGCCAGTTCGAGGAGAGAGGAGTCGGCCGCCCATCCCTCGTAGGCGCCGGGCGTGCGAATTCGCTTCCATCCGGGTTGCGAGGCGACAACCGTCACTTCGGTTCCGTAGATTGCCTGGGAAACGACATCCGCTTTGGCATCGGGAGCGGAGTGCATGTTCGCGACCGGGACCGTGACAATCCAGGTTGCCGCCAAAGCCATTGTATGGAAGATAGTCAGACCAGTCACCGGGAACTGTCTGTGCCTCTAGTCGTTCAGCCAGCGAGCCGCACCGGCGTGCCGCCAGACCCCAATTCGCAGCGGCGCGCGCCCCCGCGCGGATGCCGCTACTCAACCGTGACTTTGACAGGTTGCTCGATCAGGCGTGGGTTGGCCCCGCGCGTGAGAACCATCAGGTTGTGCCGGCCGGACTTGACATCCGCCGCAATGCGGCATCTGATCGCAGTCGCCGATTGATCCACGATTTCCAGCTTCCAGTCAGTCTGCCCGTCCGTCAAGTAGATCTCTCTGACCATCTCCTTGCCGAGATTCTCCCCTTCGACGCTGATCTCGTCTCCGGCTGATCCGGTGTCCGGGGTTACCGAGACAAGGCGGGGATAGTCTGCCTGAGCTTCGGCAGTTGTCGGGATCGCGGTGGTAAGAACCAGGACAAGTGCAGTCAACAACACGATATGAGAGCTATTCATCTTAATCCACCTTCCACTGAAATGCTATTCCGATTCTGACTTAAATGCAAGTTGGCAAAGTAGTTCCTTCCAGACAGAAGACCCTGGCGGACGGCGTCTTCGGTTCGAGCCTCCGCTGTATTGGCTATTCCCGGGAAAAAGAGCGGTTGGAACGCTTCCGGGGAAAGGTTGGCGCCAGAGTTGCATGTTGGACCAGTACATGGATACGAGATCCACAAGTTACAACGGCTTGTGTCGGCTCGGCTGGCAGATTTTACCGGGTACTACGTGGAAAAATGTACACGATCCGTTGGCAACCACCGAGGCATCTCCTCCGCCTCACAATCTCCTCTTGGCATCTCGTATCGTTTTTTCTCTCTCTCCAATAGCCGCAAGCTCGGAGCCTGCCCTGTTCTCCTCGCAGGCAACGATTGAGGGCCGCACTCCTCCGCGGTCCTCACTTCGGAGGTCGGCGCGGCTTTGAGTCTCGTCGCGCCGGCACTCCTCTTGCTTTCCCCGAAAAGCGGCTATGCCGCTGCCAGCGATTTCCACGGTTCACTGGCGGGATGGCTCGACCGGAGTAACTAACCAACAAGGAGATATTCCCATGAATCGAATCGCAATCGTGAAGTCTGGCCTGATCGCGATCTCAGTGGTTTCCCTTATAGGTGTCTCGTGCGCTTCGAAAAAGTTCGTCAACAATCGGCTAACTCCCTTAGACAACCGCGTGCAGAGCTTGGAATCCGAATCGACGACGGCGAAGGGTGAAAGAGCGGTCGCCAAAGACGAACGGGATGAGATCCGGAATGCCGCATCCCGGGCCGATGAGAAGGCGGTCACCGCCGACTCGAAGGCGGTCGCGGCTCGTGAGCAGGCGGAGTCCGCGCTTCGCCTGGCGGGTGACGCCAACGGCCTCGCGATCAAGAACCTGGCGGACCTGGACGAAACCGATCGCCGGATCAGTTCGCTCGACGACTTCGAGGCATCCGGCTCCGCTACCGTGCTCTTTGGCTTCGACAGCAGCAGCCTGACCGGCGACGAGCAGCGTAAACTGGACGAGTTCGCTTCCCGCGTTGCTCCGGGGGATCCGTACATCGTGGAAATTCAAGGGTTTACGGACCGCACCGGATCCATGAGCCACAATCTCGAGTTGAGCCGCCGCCGGGCCGAGAGCGTGGCGCGGTATCTGACGAGTGAGCACCAGATCCCGCTACGGCGTCTACACATCATCGGACTGGGCAGCGAGAACCTGGCGGGCGACAACTCGACTCGCGAAGGCCGCAAGCTCAGCCGCCGTGTCGAGGTCAGGTTGTTTACGCGGGAAACGCTCGCAACGGCTCAGCGGGCACAATAGCGGCGCGGCGGCTAGCGCGACGACTGCTCGAGATCCTGCACCAGCAGTTCCGCCCGGCGCGCCAGTCCACGCGCGGTTACGAGGTCGATCTTCCGGGTCTCGGTTGTCTGCGTCACGAAGGCGCGCACCCGGGCGAGCACCTCCATTTGCTCTCCGGACAGCGAACGTTTCTCAACAGTGGCGACCGTCTGTTCGATGGCCAGCAGGCGTTCATCGATCTCGCGATTGTACTCCCACTCCTGTTCCTGGGTCAGCAACTGTGTGAGTCTTGGCAAGGCATCCGGTTCTGGAGCTGGAGGAGGGGCATCCTCCGCGGGCTTCGGCGGCGGGGCCTGTTCGGCTCTTGTCTTCGGCCCGGCCGGCGGCGGCGGGGGGGGCTCGTCGCCGGTTTCTAGCGGCGGCGGCACGTCGACGGTTGTCTCTCCGGCCACCTCTGGCGGCGGCGGCAGTTCTTTCGGCTCTTCCGTTGCGGGGGCGGCGGGCGGTTTCGCTTTAAACGGCGGATTCTCAGCCGGAGCCGTGGCGGCCGGGGGCGGAACCTTGGGGTTGCGGGTCGTCCGGAAGCGTCCGCACGACAAGGGCAATCCCAGCAAGAGGATGAGCGCCAACCATCGCGATTTTCGAACCAACATGGGCAGAGTTCCCGCTGGCGCTACCGCTGCCGGGCCACAGTCGTTGGATCGGAAGCGGAAGAACCTTTCCGGTCGAGGGGAGCGGAACCCTCAGAGGCGCCGAAGCACAGCCGGAAGGTGGTGCCCTGGCCAACGTCGCTCGTGAAGTCGATTGTAGCATTGTGCAGATGCACAACGCGGAACGTCATTGCCAATCCGATGCCCGATCCACCTTCCTTGGTCGTGAAGTACAGATTGAAGATCTTGTCACGGACTTCCGGCGGGATACCGGCCCCCTCATCGGAGATCACTAGTTCGAACTCCCCGTCCGGATTCGCCACCGTGATTACCAGCCGCCCGCCCGCCTTCATCGATTCGATGCCGTTCATCACGACGTTCAACACCGCGTGTTTCAGCAGGTCTTGATCGGCGTCGATTATCGCGGAGGGGACGGCAGGCTGGAATTCGATCGCCACCTCAGCCTTCTCCGCTTCCGGACGAACCAGTTCGGCGACCTCCCGCACAAGTTGGACGAGATCCACCGCCTTCATCTCGAGTTCCACGGGGCGCGTGAAGTCGAGGAAGGTCTTCACGACCCGGTCCAGCCGCCCGATCTCCCGCTCGATTACATCGACCGCCGGGCTGGCTTCAGGCATTTCAGTAAGCCTCGCCTTCAACACCTCCAAGTGGAGCGCAATGGCGTTCAACGGGTTCTTGATCTCATGCGCCACGCCGCCAGTCAGTCTGTTGATGGCGGTGAGACGGGTCGAGATATCGATTTGGCTCTGAAGCCGGCGGCGGGATTCGACGTCTCGCAGGGTGATCAAAGTTCCCAACTGGTGGAGCCCGGGCAGATTCTCCAGCAACTCGACGCTGACCAAGAGCCGCATCGGCGGTCCGCCGGGACGCTCCAACAGCGCCGGTCTGTCCCGGAACGGCGTACGCCGCTCCATGGCCCCGGCGATGGCGGCCCCAAGCGGGTCGTCGCTCGGGAAGATCTCCTCGAGCCGCTTGCCGATTATGTTCTTGCGCTCTCTCCCGAGGAGCCTTTCCGCCGCCCGGCCGGCAAGCACGAGCCGCTGATCTGGATCGAACATCATGACGGCGCCCTCGATGCTCCTTAGCAGGTGGTCCACATTGCCGCGCACCTGCATGGCGTCGCGATACTGCTCGCTGAGCAGGTTCAGCTTCGAACTCACCGCGGCGATCTCGTCGGACTCGCGCCCCTGCGCTTCGCTGGCGCTGGCAAAGTCTCCGGAGGCCAGGTAGTCGATCCGTTTCGCCAGGCGGTTCAACGCCCGCAGCACCATGTTCGAGAACAGAACAGCCAGCAGGATCGCGGCCAGCAGGGAGAGTCCCGATGTGTTCATGAGGCTGTTGATCTGCGGGGCCAAGGCGTCTCTCAGCAAGACGGAAGAAATGATGACGCGGATAGTGAAGATCGGTTGCTCCACGGACTGGATGCCGAGAGGGATAACGCTGGAGTACTCCCGCCGTTCGGTCAGAACCTCGTACAGCCGGCTCCAGAGAGTGCGGACGTTCCACTGTTCGAAATCGGGAAGGGAACGGTAGGTAAGACGCGAACTTGCGGGGCTCGAAGAGGCCAGCACCCGGCCCACACGGTCGCAGACCTGAATCTCCACCGCAACGCTGTAGCTGCCCATCAGCTTCTCAAGCAGTTCGGATATGGTCGGATCGGACTCCAGGACCTGCGTCCAGAGTTCGATCGTCTCCTCGATTGTCGTTGGCGGGGGGGTGGCTCTCCGGATCTCCTGCGTGAGACGGTCCGCGACAAGGCTGCGCACCTGAGTGGTGATGGACTGGGTTCGATCCAAGGCGTCCTGGAAGTCCGCATCGGCGGTGACTCGGAGAGTCGCCAGGAATTGTATCGCCACCATGACGGTGACCAGCGAGATGATCGAGAAGCGCAGGCGGTTCCGCAACGACATGCGCCTGACGCGCCACTGCCGGGCGCTTCGGAGCCAAACCCGCCACGGGAGCGAGCGCCTCATGTAGAGCCGAAGTCTCACAATTTCTGCACTGCCGCCGCGTTCTTGTCCGCCGGCCGCGGACTCTATGCCCGGGCGAGCCGATCCGGGACGCGGGCGTCCTCCTACGACTTGCGTTCCGCGGATCCGTACTCCTTCAACTTATTGAAGAGCGTCTTCAAGCTGATTCCCAGTATCTCGGCGGCCTTCGTCTTGTTGTTCTTGGTGTGCTCAAGTGTAGAGAGTATCAAAGCTTTCTCCGCTTCGCTCACATTCGTGCCTACTGGGAGAGTCACAGTGCCCGGCGCCGAAGAGGCCGCGATTCGTTTCATTCCCGCTGATTCACCGAAGCCGGGAGGAAGGTGGGAAGCTCCAATCAAGCCCTCGCCGGCAATGATGGCGGCGCGTTCCAGGGCATTCCTCAATTCCCGGACGTTGCCGGGCCACTCGTGGGCGCGAAACAGGTCCATCACCGCGTCGTCAACGCCGGTGACGCGGGTCGCGTTCTTGAGATTGGAGTCCCGGAGCAGCGCCTCCACAAGTTGAGGAAGATCGTCGAGACGGGCCCGAAGCGGCGGCAGCGGGATGTGAAAGACGTTGAGCCGATAGTAGAGATCTTCCCGCAGATCGCCCTTTTCCACTGCCTCTTCAAGACGCCGGTTTGTAGCCGCAACCACCCGGACGTCGACTTTCGTTTCGGTCTTGCCCCCGAGGCGCCTGACCTTGGAATCTTCGAGCACCCGGAGCAGCTTAGCTTGTGTGCCGACCGGCATCTCGGCGATCTCGTCCAGGAAGATCGTTCCGCGCTGGGCAAGCTCGAAGCACCCTCCCCGCCGTTCGAGCGCGCCGGTGAAGGCGCCCTTCTCGTGCCCGAACAGTTCACTTTCCATCAGCGTTTCCGGCAGCGCGGCGCAGTTGATGGCGACGAACGGGCCGCCGCTGCGCGGGCTGAGCTGGTGTAGTGCGCGAGCCACCAGTTCCTTCCCGGTTCCGCTGTCGCCGGTGACGAAGACGGCCGCTTTGCTAGGAGCGACTTGCCGGATTAGCGAGTAGACCTTTTGCATCGGCTCGGAGCTTCCGACCAGCTTGCCGAGCACGCCCTGGTAACTGAGTTGGCGTTGGAGACGGTCGGTCTCTTGTTCGAGCCGGCTCTGTGACGAGGCCCGCTCCAGCAGCGCTTTGAGGACATTCGCCTTAATGGGCTTCTCCATGAACCAGAACGCGCCGAGGTCGTGAATCGTTGAAATGGCGGTTTCGACGTTGCCGAAAGCCGTGAGCACGATCGATGTGATCTTGCTGTCGCTGGCCGCCAGCCGTTTCAGGAGTTCGAAACCGTCGACGCGCGGCATCATGAGGTCCGTGATCATGATGTGCGGTTCGAGTTTCGGGATCTTTTCCAGGGCGTCCTGGCCATCCAGAGCCGTTTCCGTCTGGTAGCCCCACACGGAAACCATGCTCGCCAAGCCCTGGCGCTGATTCTCTTCATCATCGACGATTAGCACCCTCGTGTCGGACGAGGACAGTGATTCGGCCATTGACAACAGTGTATCTCCAAGTAATGGTGGTACTAAGGCGGTGGTTGCCCAATAATTCAGTGCAATCGGCGTGCCACTTCCCTGAGGCCTGGCCGTGGCCCCATCACGGGATGGCTCTATGGCGGGCAAGTGCTACAATCGTGACTTCGGGGACGCATGGGGGCGCATACCGATTAGGGGCATGCCATTTCATCCGCCGCGCCTCGACCAGCACAAATGAGGTTGAAGGAGACAAACGCATGAAGGGCGATCCGAAAGTTATCGAGTATTTGAACGAGTGCTTGAAGGCTGAACTCACAGCGATCAATCAGTATTTTCTCCATGCGGAGATGATGGAGAACTGGGGCTATCTCAAGCTGGCTGGTCACACGAGGCGTGAATCCATCGACGAGATGAAACACGCCGAGGCGCTGATTGAGCGCATCCTGTTCCTGGACGGCGTTCCGAAGATGGACCAGCTTTTCGAGCTTCACATCGGAGAGACCGTCAAGCAGCAGTTCCAGAACGATCTCGATCTGGAGTTGCTCGCGCTTCCCCGTCTCAATCGCGCGGTCAACGCCGCGGTCGAGGCGGCCGACAACGGCTCCCGCGATCTGTTCGAGAGCATCCTCACGGATGAGGAAGAGCACGTCGACTACCTCGAGGCCCAGCTTCACATGATCGAGGAGATCGGCTACGACAACTACCTCGCGGCGCAGATGGAAGAGAAGGGCTAATTCCGTCGTGATGCCCGCGGCGCTGCAGCTATTAGGAATCGTGCGGCTTCTGCAATGAACATCGCCGCACGGCAGTTTCTGTACCCCGCGAACCTGATGAGTCTGGCCAGGCTCGCCCTCGCGGTTCCGATCACGTATCTGGTGGCCAAGCCGGAGCTTGAACGGGACGGGCTGCTGATTTTCCTCATAGCCGCGGGCATCTTCACCGACCTCATCGACGGATACCTCAGCCGCGTGCTGAATCAGGTCACGGATCTCGGCAAAGTGCTGGACCCGATTGCCGACAAGGTTACGATCGTCGCCGGGGTGATCGCCGCTGTGTTCTATCGGGGATTTCCCGCGCTGCTCGTACTTCTTCTGGCCTATCGGGACATCCTGCTCGTAATCTGCGGCGTGGTTGTGACGAGGCGCATGGGTAAGATCACGATGGCGAACCGGTGGGGCAAGCTGAACACCTTCTTCGTCTCTTTCTTCTGCCTGTTCTTTGCGATTGACGCCGGCTCCGTTCTCACGAGCGTCTTCGGCTACGCTTCCCTGGTGATGGTGGTCGTCTCAGGCATCTCCTACTACTCGTTTGGCGAGCGCCACCTCTTTGGAGGCGCTGTCACCCGCTGGGTATTCCGGGTGATTTTGTTTGTCTTTCCGATTCTTCTTGCCGCCTTGCTGTACCGGCTGGCGCCGGGCCTCACGTGGGTCTGACGGGAGGATGCTCTAGACTGTGGAGATAATGATTCGCGCGCGGGCGTTGCTGGGCCTATTGCTGACCTTCCTACTGGCCGCCGGAGTTCTCCCGGCGCAACGGGAACTCGCGGGGACAGCCAAGATCAAGAACGCTCTTGAGCGTTTGAACGTGTTGGGTACGGTTCTGATGATCGCCGCGCACCCGGACGACGAGAACACCGCACTGCTTGCCTACCTGGCCCGGGGCCGGAAATACCGGACCGCGTATCTCTCGCTGACTCGCGGCGAGGGCGGTCAGAACCTGGTGGGACCCGAGCAGGGAGACCTCATGGGCGTCATCCGGACGCAGGAGCTGCTGGCCGCCCGCCGCATCGACGGCGCCGGTCAGTTCTTTACCCGGGCCATCGATTTCGGCTACTCCAAGACGGCCGGAGAGACCCTTTCCATCTGGGGAAGGGAAGAAGTGCTCAGCGATATCGTGTGGGTCATCCGGCGGTTGCGGCCGGATGTTATCGTTTCGCGATTCTCGGGGACGCCGCGAGACGGCCATGGGCACCACCAGAGTTCCGGCATCCTCGCCAAGGAGGCGTTTCGCGCCGCGGCCGATCCCCGGCGTTTTCCGGAACAACTCGAGCATGCCGGCCCTTGGCAAGCGAA
>Ga0180436_10002682_pt1 | contig 16677 bp, 13 predicted proteins | sample SS_ome_2_FD_132434 | JGI IMG/M metagenome (GOLD analysis project Ga0180436, IMG submission 132434) | Hypersaline lake sediment archaeal communities from the Salton Sea, California, USA - SS_3_S_2 metaG | ecosystem: Environmental > Aquatic > Non-marine Saline and Alkaline > Hypersaline >...
CCAATGTCCCAGACAAGGACCACGTGGTCGCCCTGGCCCAGCAGTGTGAGAACGCGGGCATGGTCAGCGATAGGCGGTTCCTGTGCAACTGCCCGAGATGCTGCTGCCAGGACTCGGAGGAAGGCAAGCAGTTCCTGCGGCACAGGCGTCTCCGCCGCGCACGCAACTATTTCCACAAACAGGGCACGGTCACTTTTCGTACTCTGTCCTCGCCAGAGGAGATTACGGAGGAACTGCCCGCCTATTTCGCGCAGCATATCCGCCGGCGCGCCGTGACCAAGGTTCCCAGCAAGTTCCTCGATCCCCGCCTCAAGGCCTTTCATAGGGAACTCGGCCAGGTCCTGGCGCCAACCGGACGCATGCTGCTGTTGACTACGAGGCTCGACTCGCGCCCTCTTGCCTACGAGCTGTGCTTTCGACTGGGCGACAGCCTGATGGCCTATGATCGCTGCTTTGACATCGACCACTCGAAACACTCTCCCGGTCATCTGTCGCTCGCGAACATGATCCAGTACATGCTCGACCAGGCGATGCATCAGCTCGACTTGGGGCGCGGTGACGAGCCCTACAAGCTCGAGATCGCCAACCGGATGGGTGAGAACCACGAACTGCGGGTCTATCATTCGCTGCTCTCGCGCACACTCGACCGTCTGGTGCTACGAATCATCTCCTGGCTAGAGGCCTCGCCCCGGATTGGGAGCTGGTGCCATGACCTGATGGTGCGGCTCGAGAACCATCGCTGGGGGCCCACGGGATGATGCCAATCTTGAGCGCGGATACACCCGCCGACAAGTCGGCCGGCGCAGTAAAGGTCAGACGCGTTGATAACCTGGACGCCCTCGAGTCTCATCGAGAGGCGTGGAACACGTTGGTGCGGCGTAATGGCACACACACCGTCTACCAGACCTACGAGTGGCATCGGTGCTGGTGGCAAGCGTTTGGGCACGAGGCCGAGCCCCTCATCCTGCTGGCCGAGCAGGACGGCAAGCTGGTAGGCATCGCGCCCCTCATAGTCTCAGAGCAGCGTGTACTGGGACGCAAACGCAAGGTGATCGCGTTCATGAGCGCCTCACTGTACACCCCCTGCGACTTTATCGTGGACGACTGCGTCCCGGAGGCCCTTCCCGCGATGCTGCAGTGGCTGGTCGACCATAGTCATCTCTGGTCGTTGCTTTTGCTCAACCCATGCCCCAATCTGGCACGTATGAGAAGCGTCTCTGAGCGACTGGCCCGCGCGGGGATGTACTCCAGCCTGCGAGCCGTCGCCCAGGACTCGTGCCTGATCTTGGGTGATCGCGAGGCTGATCGCAAGATGGTAGGCAAGAGGACCATTCGGGAGAATGAGAAAAAGCTGCAACGACTGGGCCGCCTGCAGTGGGTCCAGTACAGCGACGCGCAAGAGATACTGGACCATTTCGACACTTTGGTCCGACTGCACATCGCGCGTTGGCAGCAAACCGAAACGCCCAGCCTGTTCCAGGAGGCGCCCTACCTGGCTTTTCACCGCACGTTGGTGTCGACGATGGCGCCCGCCGGATGGCCCCACCTCTCAGTGCTACAACTGGATGGCGAGCCGGTTGGCCTCTGGCTGCATTTCGACTATGAGAACGAGCGGTATCTGCTGCGCACAGCCTACGACGCCCGCTGGTATCGCTACTCGCCGGGACTGGTGGCGCTCAAGTATCTGCTCGAGGATGCCATCGAGAAACAGATCGCCGAGATCAACTTTGGCAGCGGCCAAGAGGGATACAAGGCGCGCTATCGTAACCGCCGCGTTACGCACTATGAGTTGCGGGTGTCACAGCATGGCCTGTCGCATACCCTCGACACCCTCTTGCTGCGCGTCCTAGAGCGACTGCAGCGCCACCCGGAAGCCTGGCGTCGCGTCAACAAGCTGATCATACCGGCGCGACGTTTCTAACTCAGCACCTCGACAAAGCGCCGCCCCACAAAGATCAAAAAGGCGACCATCAGTACCACGATGGCGACGTTCGCGGCACGGTTTAGCCCAGGCGGAATCCGGTCGGCATCGGGCACCGTCAGCTCTTTGAACACCAAGAGTGACATCAACGCCAAAATACAGACCAGTTCGAGGGGTTGCGGGGGCACGATCTGCGGCACAGGCGGCGACCTTTCGTGCGGAACGTCTCGCAGAGCCATCCTGCTGACCTCGGCAAGCAGAACCAATCGCCCCTGAGCATATTGGCTCTGGCCTGGGCTGTCCAATCCAAAAGGCGCCTGGCCGGGCACTCGAGAGTGCGGTCAGGCGCCTCCGGGGGGGGAAGATATAATGCCCGCGCGGGCCGTCAGGGCAGTTGCAGCACACAGTCGGCCGTCACCACGATCCAGTACCCCTTGCCCTCTTCGAATAGCAACAGGTTGTTCGTCCAGGCCGGTCTGGCCGGGCTGTGGCGGCTCCAAGGGTTCCGAGGATCGGAGGCATCATATTGCCACACCGTGTCGACCAGACCGTCGATGCTCTGCAACGCCACGGCCAGTTCCTTGCTGCCCAACGCCGGATAGCCGATCAGATTCCGTCCACTACGCAGCGGGATGACGGTCGACGAGACGGCCTGCCCCTGGATCGTCAGCACGGCAGGCTGGCTCATCTCGAACCAATACCCCCTACCCACATCCAAGGTCGTCAGTCCACCCGACGTTTTGCCGGGCTCATAGACGCGCCAGGGATTGCTGGGATCGGCGCCTTCGTGGGCCCACACGCGGAGTAGCGCGTCGTCGATGGGGGCCAGCACGACCTCGATGGCGCTTTCGGTCGGCTGCAGCGGCAGCGAGATCATGTTCAGTCCCGCGCGCAACGTGATGTCATAGGACTGCGGCTCGATGTGAGGCGTCTGCGTGGGTGTCGGTGTCGACGTTGGCGTATGGGTCGGCTCAATCGTTGGCGTGTTGGTCGGCTCGGTCGTCGGCGTGTTGGTCGGCAGCGTCGTTGGCGTATGGGTCGGCTCCGTCGTCGGGGTGCCGGTCGGCTCAGCCGTCGGTGTGTCGGTCGGCAGCGTCGTCGGCGTGGCCGTCGAGGTCGCGGTCGGATCAACGCCATACTCATAGGCGCCCATATCGGGGACCGCGCCGGCAGGGACCGAACGGCCGTCAAAGTCCAGCGTGTACCCCAGGTCAAGGCCACTGTCGATGGCCGGGCTGTTCGGATGCAGTCGCAGGTCCCCAACCGTTAGGTCGACAAAGAGCGGATCGGCCTTGATCTCGCCCTCGCCCAAGGCCAGTTGTGACCAGATGCCAGAGTAGAGATTGTGCTTGTGAACAAAGGCCGTGCTGGGCGTGTCGCTGCCGTGGCTCAGAACCCGCGCCAGCCGATAGAACCCACAAAAGACATTGTTTCGCAGCACGAGTTGGTTGCCGGTCAGCTCGCCCTGGATAAAGTTGATGGCCGTCTCCCAGCGCGTGGACTCGACCACCGTGTTGTTCTCAAAGCGCATGTTGTCGACATCGGCGGCATACTGGTAGGCGCCCAGATTAAAGTGCAGTGCTCGGGTGTTGTCGATCAGCACATTGTAGGCCACGACGGTATCGTGGGCCTCTCGCCCTTCACCGTCGCTACCGCCGACCTCCAGGAAACCCTCACAGTCCTGCGCCCAGTTGTGGTGGACAAAAGAGTTGTTGACCGCCCCATAGAACTCGACGGCGCCGCCATCCGAGCCATAGTCATAGCTGGGCCCGCTACAGCGCAGGAAGTGGTTATGGGAGACCTCGTTGTTCGAGTTGAACAACCAGGCGCCAACAGCGCCATAGTCATCGTCGCCGCCGGGAGTGTTGACCACCAGATGCAGGTCGTGGATGACATTCTCGGTCACTAGGTTGTACTGGCCGTACACCGCGACGCCAATACCGGCATCCATGATCTCGCAGTTGCGAATGACATTGTGATCCGATCTGCGCCCGATATAGACAGCGGCCTCGGGTACATCCTGGATGGCCAGCCCGTCAATCACTACCCAGTCGGCATAGATGCTGACCGCCTTGGCCCAGGTGTCTGAATCGCCGGTACGCGAGATAATCGGGTTGGGGCCCTGGCCATAGGTCTGTAACGTCAGCGGATTGCCATCCTCGCCCGAGCCGGTAATCATCAGCGACTCGTTCCAGTGGCTACCCCGCTTGAGGTTGACGACATCGCCCGGCTCCAGCGACTGCGTCTCGAGGCGCGCCAGCGTGCGCCAAGGGGCCTCGCGCGAGTCGCCGGCGTTGGCATCATCGCCGTCCACGCTATCGACATAGTATTGGTTGGTTTGCTCCGCGCGCACCGACGCCTTGAATCCAGAAACCACGAGTAGAAGCAGACAGACGATCCAGAGGGCACGGGGCCAGGCGGCTCGAGCAGGTTTCATTGTCGCTACATCCAAAAAATCAGGTCAATCTTGCCCCGAGTATACACTGCCCAAGGCGCGCCATGGGGAAAGCCTGCGTAAAGCGCGCGCCAATTCGCGGAGACGAGAACTCCCCAGAGGTCTGGTCCCTTTGGGGAGTGTTCTCGTTTCTTTTTGGTTGTTTGCCGCGCTTTGCCCTACTGCTTTTCGAACCAGATGGCCACGCAGGGATAATCAGGGGTAGCGCCGCAGATCGCCTCAAAGACCGTCGCTTGCACCGCCGGATAGTGCGGACTGGCCACGACCTCGGCCTGTCCGCCGCGCAGGTAGCGGTCGAACAGATCGCGCCAGACGGGATCCCGATAGAACACCTCGGCGCGCAGCAGCGACTGGCCCGACTCGGTCTTGGACTCCCAGCAGGTCAGGCGGTCGCCGGGACAACTCACCCAGCCGACCTTTTTGCGGACCACCACCACCATCTTCCAAGGCCCCGAGCGCGCGCCACGCGCCCAGTACTCTTGGATGGTCGCCTGCGCCTGGGCCGACTCGACAAAGCCCATCTGCGCTTTATAGTTGTGGCCGTCGGGGCCGGGGAACTCGATCCCGTTCTTGAACTCGGTCCAGATGACCCCCTCGCCCCAATCACCGTTGCTGACCGACACCGCCGTGACCATCCGGGGCGCCGGGGTGGGCGGAGCCGTCGTGGGTGTGGGAGGAACGGAGGTGGGCGTAGGCGGAGGAAGCGTCGCGGTGGCCTGCGGCGTGGCCGTGGGCGGTTGGGGCGTCCCGGTCGGCGCAGCCTCGGGCGTGGGAGAGGGCACCTCGCTTGCGGTGGCCTGCGGGGTCGGCGAAGGCACGCGCGTATTGGTCGCCTTGGGCGTCGGCGAGGGCACACGGGTATGGGTCGCACGCGGCGTCGCGGTTGCCGTGCGCGTCAGCGTCGGCTGGGTAGCAGGCTGCGCCTCGTTGTCGTCCACGGGCGCCTTGCCCTCGGAATCATCGACGGATTCGTCGCCGCCAAAGGCCGCCAGGACGTCACCGATGCGGTCGCCGACGGCCGTGATCGCCTCGGGCGTCTTGGGCGCCAGGAAGACAACCAGCAAGACGGCGACCATCAGCAGGCCGGCCAACCCCACACAGCCTGCCGCGCCATAGAGCAGCCCACGCGGCACTCCCGAACGCTTACCAGGCGTTGGCGCCGGGGTCGAGGTCGGCTGTGGCACGGCCTTTTCCTGCGGCGCCCTGACAGCGTCGGCCGCCGGCGGTGGCGGCGAATGCGCAGGATCATCGCGAACCCAGGCATTGCCCTCTTGACGGTACCAGGCGCCGCTCTCGGCGCCCAACGACCAAAGTCGGCCCTGATCATCGCGCAGCGTCAGCGATGAGAGCCCCTCGCGGAGTTCTTGGTCGCTCAGGCGACCGGCGGCGTGGTGGCGCAAGAGGTCCTCGCGTCGCTGGGATATCTCGGCAAAGGGATCGGCGGGCGGGGCCAGAGACGCGCCGCAGCGACCACAGAATCGATCGTCGGGTTGAATGGGGGCGCCACAGCGCGGACAGTTGGCCATCGTCGACTCCTTGGCGTGAATGTCGGCTAGGGTAGCGGCTCGGGCAGCGTGGACGGGCGATCCGCGCACGAGCGCCCGCGCAGGCGGATCCAGATGACGATGCCGGCGCCCAGCGAAGCCCCCGCTCCGGCGAACATGCCCGCCAGACCGCTGGCGACCCAGTCGTCCCAGCCGAACAGCGCGGCGAGTTGGGTCAGCAGGAGCGAGCAGAGCCACAGAAGCAATGGGACCACGGCTTGACGGCCGTGCAGACGCCCATCGCGCCAGCGGGGACGCTGGATCAGCATACCAACAGCGCCCAGCGCCAGGCCAACCGCAAAGCCGGCGAGGGCGCGCCCCCAATGCAGCGCGGGGCGGAACAGCAGGATGTTGAGCAGGAGCATTAGCGCGCTAAACCCGAGCCCCCAGAGCGGGGTGCAACGCGAGAGCGGCGTTTCCTTGCGCAGGCGGCGCAGCAGTCCGATGCCGGCCCACAGACTCAGGGGCAGCGAGAGGGCGCTGATCGCGCGAAAGAGATTGTCGAGCGTGAATAGGCCGCTCACGGTGACCTCAGCGACTGACCGCAATGGGCGCAAAAGGCCTGCTCGGGATCGGCGGGCTGGCCGCAGGAGGGGCAGAAGCGGGACGCCGCCGGCTCCTCGGCCCATCGTACCGCTTGGCCGCACTGACTGCAAAAGGCCTGCTCGGGAGCCAATGCCGCGCCGCAGTGGGGGCAGCGCACCGACTCGGGCTGGGGTGGCGGTGGCATGGACGGCGCCGGCGGGGGCGCTAACGGCCGCCCGCAGGCGTTGCAGAAACGACTGCCCCGAGGATTTTGGTGGGCGCAGGCGGGACAGGCGACACTTTCTGGGGTCGATTTCTGGGGTCGGTCGGCGGGAGGGTCCCACTCGGCGGCGACAGGCTCGGGGAGGGTGCCGAGACCCCCGATCATATAGGCGGCGACGCCGATGAGGACGCGGTCGGCCTGCTCGGGGGAGAGCGGCGCGCCGGGCGGCTGCAGCGCGACGACGGTGGGCGGAACGGCCTCGCCACAAGCGGGGCAGATGAGGCCGCTCGCGAGCTGGGCGCGGCAGGTATCGCAGGGTCGCGGGCCTTCGTCGAGGCGGACGAGCGCGTCAACGGCGGGCGGTTCGGCCTCGCGCCAGTCGCCGGTGTGGAAGCGGTGCCAGTCGCCGGACCAAAAGCCGGGCATCCAAAAGCAGCCCTGCCGGTCGAGGAGGGCCATACGAGCGGCGATCTCGGTGGCGTCGTCGGAAGAGAGGTGGCCCTGCTCGTAGGACTGGCGGAGGGAGGCTACGGCGTGGGAGAGGGCCTGCTGGGGAGTAGGGTCGCCCGGAGGCGGCCCTTGTGGCCCGAGTGCGCCGAGGGCTTGGGCAGTCTGACGATCGCTGAGGAGGGCCGGGCTGGCGGGGGCTTCCAGGGGGCCGGTGGGAGGCTGGGCGGCGAGCTGCCATCCGGCGGGGGTGTGACGGTGCCAGCGCTGGACGCGAGGGTCATAGAGCCAATAGGCGCCGGTTTGGTCGCGGGCGACTCCTTCGGCTTTGCTCAGGGCAGGCCCTTTTGCTGCGCTCGGGGCAGGTCCTTTTGGCGCGCTCGGGGTGACTGCACTGGGGCTCGGGGCAAGGTCGAGGCCGGCTTGGGCCCAGGTTGCGAGGCGGTCGGCGGCCTCGAGCAGTTCGGCGACGGTGGTGCGGTACAGGTCGGTCATGGTGTTTTCCTCTAGCGACGGGTGCTGCCCTGCCAGGCGCTTTCGGTATCAAAGCCGGGACGGGTGTCGGGCAAGGGCGCGTTGTCGGCGCGGCGCTGGATATCGGCGAGTTGCTGGCGCTTGCGGGCGATGTCGTGCAGACCATCGTCGATGCGCTCCTGGCGCCGACGCATACGACGCTGCAGCTCGATGATGTCTTTTCCCAGTTGTTCGACGTCTTTTGCTTTTTGATAGGCATCGGTGGTGGCCGTGACGGCGGTCTCGCCGGGACCATAGGCCCCCGCAGCCTTGCCCTGGCCGATCCTTTTCAGGTTCTCTTGGAGCGCGGTCTTGCCGAGCCCGCGCGGGAGGAAATCATAGATGACGTCGCCGGGGGTTTTGCCGTCGGTGCCGCGGCCATAGACATAGTCGCTGGGCATGCCGATGGTGTTGAGGTTGACTTTGCCCATGGCGTTTGCATCCTTGGGGGCGCCAAAGGCCTCGCGGAACTTTTGCTCGGCGGCGGCCTTGAACAGCCCCTTGAGCCAGTCTTTTCCGGCAGAAAAACCAGCGCCGTCGGTAAAGTGCCCCGGCCCATAGCCCTGCATGAGCAGCCAGACTTCAAGGCAGACGTCGGCGGTCTCGATGACGCCGTCGGTGACGGCGGTCCAGCGCATGGCGTTCCACTCGGCGCGTTTGCGCTGGAGCTGCTTGGTGAGGGTGTGGAAATCACGGACGAGGTCTTGGACCTCTTGGCCGAGTTTGCCGATCTCGCCCTGGAGGGGGTGCGGGCCGCGGGATAGGCGCTCGGCGACCTGGCGGCGGGCTCGCTCGACATCGTTGAGCTCCATGATGCGGTCGTACCAGCGGTTGCGGTCCTTTTCCAGAGCGGCGTCGGCGGCCTCCTCCTGGGCGCGGCGGAGGGCGTCGGCACGCTCGAGCTGCTTGCGGCGCCAGTGCTCGGCCCAGAGCCAGGTGCCGATGGCCACGCCGGTTCCGGTGGCGGAGGTGGCGGCATCTTGGGGGGAGATGGGGGAGCCGGTGCCCTCGCTGACCTGTATGAGGCCGGCTCGGGCGTCTCCGGCGCCGGTTTCGGGATGGATGACGCGGACCTCGATGCGGTGATCGCCGGGCGGCGGACGGCGCAGGGAAAAGCTGGAACGCTGGCCGACGGTGCTCTCGGAGTGGGCCAGCGCGCCATCGACGAACCAGAGGACCTGCAGGACGCCGATGGCCTCGTCGTCGCGCTGGAAGCCGACGCGAGCGGAGAGGATTTCGTCGCTGGTGAGGGTCTGGTCGAACTCGAAGAAGGTGATGCGGAATCCCTCGGCGCCCTCAGCGCCAGCATCGCCGCCGGCCATGTCGAGGGGGGGCACGGTAAAGGTGCGGCGGTCGACGGCGAGTCGGTCGGGGCCATCGCCGCGGACCTCGACCTGGACGGAGTGGGTGCCGGTGAGGGCTATGGCGGCAAAGGCGGGCGATTCGGCCTGGCCCATGTCGTCGATGAACCAGATGTAGGAGAGTTCTTCGCCCTTGCGCTGGCCCTCGACGGCGACGCTGAATTGCAGGAGCTTTTCAGGGACGGGGGGATCGGGGAACATGCCGATGGTGGCGACGAGTTCTTGATCGGCGGCGACGACGATGGTGACGGTAGCGTCCTCGGACCAGCCCTCGCCGACGACCTGGACGCCGATATCGTGGGTGCCAGGCTCGGCGGCGGACCAGGTCCAGCCAGGGGCGTCGGTGGTGGCGACGGAGGCGTCGTCGAGGTACCAGTGGTAGGTGCGCTGCTCGGATGCGTCGTGGCCGCGGACACTGACGCTGCAATCGACGGGCTGGCCCTCCTCGGGTTCCATGGGCTGACAGGCGAGCGATATGCCGGCCTGGGGGGTGGCGCGCTGGTCGCGCTCTTGATCGTCGATGGTTTGGTCGGGGTGGTATTCGTTGACGACGCGCAGGGTGTGGGCGCCGGTGCCGTAGGTCTTGATAAAGGCTTCGTCGACGGTGATGGTGGCGGTGCCGCCCTGGATGACGCCGGCGGGTTTGCCGTCGACGGTGCATTCGACGACCTGGCCGGGGAGAGAGACGACGTTTCGCATGACGGGGTAGCCGGCCTCGACAAAGATGCGGACGGCATAGTAGCCTTCCTGGCTGGTGATTTCCTCGGCGTTGGCGAGGAGGGCGAGCCAGTCGATGTCCTCGGGGTCGGGGCCGGTTTCGGCATCGACGAGGTCGAGGGATTGCTTGGGGGGCATACCCTCGCGGCGGAGTCTCTCGAGTTCTTCCAGGCCCTCGACAAGGTCGCCGTCCTCGTCCTCGATGTCAAAGGGGCGTTGAAAGATGTAGCGGATGAGGGGGGCCTGTGAGTCGTCGACGGTGATGGCGATGTCGTCGGATTCCGACTGCCGGTCGAGGGCCTCATCGAGGGGCAGGGTGACGCTAGCGCGGAAGCCTTTGTGGTCCTGATCGGTGATCTCCCAGCCCTGTTCCCCGAGGGCTATGGGATCGATGAATTGCAGGGAGGGGTCGGTGGTGGCGGCCATGGACTCGGGGAAGGTGTCCTCGGTGGGGGGATTGCGGCCGGCGGCGATATAGTCCTGGCGCAGGTCGGCGTTGGCCTGGCGGGCGGCGTCGATGTAGGCGTCGGTGTAGCGCTGGTCGAGCCAGATGGTGAGTTCTTGCTCGGCGTCGGGGTCGGGTGAGGTGACCTGAAAGCCCATTTCGATGACGATGCAGCCGAGGGAGACGGCGAGGAGAAGCAACGAGAGTACTCGTTGAAGCAGAACGCGGTAGCGTTCTGCATGAGGTCGGCGAACAGAAGGCTCGTGCGAAGCGTGCTGCGTGTGGCGGAAGGAGGGATCCCGTTGGACCTCACCCCCCGGCCCCCTCTCCAGGTCCTGGGGAGGAGCAACGGCAGTAGTCGTTGAGGCAGGATGAGGAGGCTCGTGGTCGGCGTTTGGTTCGCAAGGCGCGGTATGGGTTGGCATGGCTCTGACGCTCCGTGTGACTGGGCAGTGGGGAACGAGAGAGCAGGGGTGTGGGCAGGTCGAGGCATCGATGACCCCGCCTAAACATAATATACGGCCAGGTGGGGGGAGAAGTCAAGAGCCGCGCCGAGGGTCGCCCGAGGCTGAAGCCGTCGGGCTGATCGGACAAAGCCTCCTGCGGAGGCTCGCCGGGGGTACTCGAAGCAGGGTACTGCTTCCTTCAGAACGCAGTAGCGTTCTGCAAGGGATCAGGGAGTCGGAGGATTCGGATCGCGTTGTGCATGCGGTGAGGTCGAGGTGCCGGTGACCTTGGAGGTCCCCGGCACCTGGGCTGGGCACCGTGGGTTGTCGCGGGGGTGTGGTATGGTGGAGGTATCGGGCGATTGGTGGGTTCCCCCGATCCACCGGTCGCCCGTCAGCCCCGCAGTGGGACCTAGGGCGATGCCGAAGGAGGGTACTCTAACGAGCAGATGGGGGCGCATGATGATGCGCCCCTACGGGGAAGACGAGGTTTCTCGGATGGCGGAGTAGGAGTAGGAGGGAGGCAGGTGGTGGAACAGGGTTTGAAGAGGGAGGAGGGCGCTGTGTCCAGGCATGTGGGTTTTGCGAGGCCGCGCGATCGATCGTTGCAGGCGTTCAAGGATTGGGTGAAAGGCATGGCCAAGCATCTTGGCGTGGGGTCGGATGACCGATCGATGTCGGATGAAAAGTGGGCCGAGATGCACGCCAGGTTTTGGTCAAAGGCCGATGCGGCGGCAGAAGAGGAGGGTTCGCGAGAGACGCCAAAGGGGGAGAGCGGGGAGGAGGCGTTGGAGTGAGCGAGGGCGGGCACAAGAAGGGCGAACACGAGGTCCTTCGGCAAGCTCAGGCCAGGTATGGCCCCCATTACAGACTCCCGTTGGGAGCAGATGGGGTCACATGATGATGCGCCTCTACGGGGCCGCCCGAGGCTGAAGCCATCGGGCTGAGCGAGTTCGGCGTGGGCGAACACGAGGTTCGGCCCGCTACACCGCCTTGCGCAGCCAGCGTTCAGCGGTTATGCTGCCCGTGATCTCAGCGAATATGGGGGCACCATGAACCAGCTCTACCATGGCGAAAACCTGGACGTCCTGTGCGAGCACATCGACGACGAGTCGGTCGACCTGATCTACCTCGACCCACCGTTTAATTCGAAACGGACCTACAATGTGCTGTTCAAGGAGGCCAGCGGCCAGGCCGCGGACTCGCAGATCACCGCCTTTGACGACTCGTGGCACTGGAACGCCAGCGCCGAGGCGACGCTGCAAATGCGCCCCTGATGCAAGGAGTTGGGCATCAACATGAACGCAGAGCGCGCCCCAAAAGTCTTCATGTCCTATTCGCACGATGACCAAGAGCACAAGGATTGGATACTAACTCTGTCAACGCGCCTCGTTGCTAATGGCGTAGACGTGATCTTGGACCAATGGGATCTGAACCTTGGCGGTGATCTACCGCGCTTCATGGAATCGGGACTGACAGAGGCCGATCGTGTGCTCGCAGTATGCACGGAACCCTATGTGAGAAAGGCTAATGAGGGCAGGGGCGGTGTCGGCTACGAAAAGATGATTCTCACTTCTCAACTGATGCATGATACTACGGCGGACAAGATAATCCCGGTCATACGCAGCAATACGTCCTCCATTGTGCTCCCCACATTTCTCGGATCACGCGTGTACATCGATTTCCGTGATGCGGGGCAGTTTGAAGCCAAATACGCAGAACTGGTCCGAGAAATCCATGGCGCAAAGATCAAGCCTCGTCCGCCTCTGGGCCCCAATCCCTTCACCGAACGCGAGGCGTTCAGTTCTGCCAATCTAGCCGTTCGCTCGGAGAGGTACGTATCGCCGGCCCTATCGGGAAGCGTCACGTTTGACTACTCGAACAACAATGGTCGGTACACCCTCGGTGCCGGTGACATGGCCTTTGAGACAGCCTGGTCTGGAGCGAGCAAGAGCCGTATTCATGCCTACTCAGATCCGCCCAGCATAAAGTGCATCGCTTTGGCCGTTGGGGTGGAAGCCATCGCCGACCTTGAGGACGGGGCGGATTTTGACACGTCCTCCCGCGTCAGGACTCCGCATTTAGGCGAGATCGTTGTGTGGCGCAATACGGCGGGCTACTATGCTGCAGCAAAGGTCGAGAAGCTAATGAGCAGATCGCACGGCGATCCCAACGATGAAATCACTTTCACGTACTCCATCCAACCTGATCGCTCGGCCTCTTTCAAGGGGCTTGCCGGTTGATGCCCAACAACGCGTTCCACTCGGACGGGCCTCGCTTCGCTCGGCACGCCGGTGAACGCAGGCGCTAGGCAGAAAGGCAGAGACACCAATGGCATCAGGCCGTGGCACGAAACTTACCGGAGCGATGGGCGAGTTTCTCGTAAGCGATGAACTCTGTCGACGTGGTCTTCTTGCGACTCCGTTTTCGGGGAATGTCCCTCACTATGACATCATTGCCTCGGGGGAGCATATCGGTCATTTGGCTATTCAAGTCAAGGCGATCAACAGGGGAAACTGGCAACTCAATGCATCCAAGTTTGTGGACATCAAGATGGATGGCGATCGACAGGTTCTTGGCGAGCGAGTTGAAGCCCCCTATCCTGACCTATTCTGTGTATTCGTCGCTGTGGGAGACAGCAACACCAAAGACAGGTACTTTGTTTTCTCGTGGGAGCAACTTGCGGAGATAGTCGTTTCCCATCATGCAGAATGGCTAGCCGCGCATGGCTGGATTCGGCCGCGGGCACCCAAGTCGACGCACTGTTCGATCGGTATCTCGCAGATCGAGATGTTTGAAGACCAATGGGATTCAGTATTACAAGCGGTTAAAGCTAACAGCGTAGCTAGTAGGCGCAGGCTGTAGACGCCGACAAGCAGCGCTGGCCATCCTCAGCATTCTGCCAGAACACAGATGATTGGGCGTTGGTATCTGTTGGACGAGGTGCCGGGGACTTTGGAGGTCCCCGGCACCGGTGCGTAGGGAGACCTCCGGGAAGTGGAGCGCCAGCCGCGGGTTGGGGCACCAAGAAGTCTGGTTGGCGGAGGCGGGTGGGGTCGGATAGGATGGGCTGGGCGCGCAGGTTTTGGTGAGGAGGGATGATGTTGCAGTTGAGCGAGCCGAAGGTCATTGAGCGGGGACCCTATCAGGTGGTGGGGTGCTATGCGCGGTACGAGGGGGAGGATGAGGGACCGGGATGGCGCGGGGCAAGCGAGGCGTTTTTCGATCGAGAGGGCGAGATCGTGAATCGGGCCGATGACAAGACGCTGGGGTTTTTGCACCGACCGAACAAGGATGATCCCACGGTTGACCCCGAGGTGCGGGCCTGTTTTGTGGGCGCGGAGGTGACGGACCTGGCGCACGTGCCGGAGGGGATGGCGACGACGCGGTTCCCCGGGGGACAGTATGTGATCGTGGCCTGCCAGGGCGATACGGAGGGCGAGGCGGCGATGGGCGTGGGTGAGGCGATCGGGATGCTGATGTCCAAGTGGATTCCAGAGAACGGCTATCGAGAGGGCGGCGCCTGCTTTGCCTGCAGTCTGCCGGCCGAGCAGAAACCGCCCTATGTCGAGTATGTCTATATCCACATCGAGCCGCTGGACGGCTAGGGGACGAACGCCCAGAGGGGGATGAGCATGTCCTCGGGGCGGAGGGTGCCGTGGTTGCCGGCGCGCTCGCCGCCCGGTTCGTTGTGCATGCCGTGGTCGGCGCCGATGATGACCAGGGTGTCGGGGGGTAGGGTCTGGCAAATCTGCCGGACATAGCCGTCGACCTCGGTCATCTTGTTTTTTTCCTCGGGGCCGCCGACGCCATAGGTGTGGCCATTGTCGTCGATGCCGTGAAAGTGGACCCAGAGGAAATCGGGCATGCCCTGCTCGAGGGCGCGCATGGCGTTGGCACAGGTGTTGTCGTCGGCAGAACCGTTGCCGTCGCGATCACCGGAGAGGACCAGCTCGGTGTTGGGCATGTTGAAGGAGAGGGCGTCGCCTTCGACGGCGATGCTGCTGAGGCCGGCGGCGGCGATGACGTCCAGGATGGTCTCGACATCGGTCTTGCGGGTGGAGCGATCGCGGACGCCGTTGTCTTGCGGTGGCGCGCCGGTGAGCATGGCAGCGGAGGAGACTTTGGTGACGCTGGGATAGACGGAAAGGGCGACGCGGGGCTCGCCGAGGCTGGTCAGATAGGGCATGGCGTCGTCCTGGCCCACGGCGCGATAGCGACGCAGACTGAGGCCGTCGACAAAGATATAGAGCACGTGGGCATGGCGCCCGTCGACGAGCACGCCGCCGGTGGAGCGCTCGGGGGGCTCGAGGCCCAGCGCGACGGCGACGGTGGGGGCGATATCATAGACGCGGGCCGAGACGTCGGCCCTTTCGGGGGGCGTGGTCACGTCGAGCGCGGCGGGTTGAAGGCGTTCGTCGCCCAGTTTGAGGGTGCCATCGGGCAATAGCCAACACTGGTCATATCCCTGGGACCAGGGGATCTGGCGTCCGTCGATCGTGAGGCTATCGACGCAGTCGACCTCGTATTCCCAGAGGGCGCGCTCGAGAAGCAGGGCACCGTCGTCGTCGACTTCGGAGGGGAAGCGCTCGGCCCACTGGGCGACGTCGGCTCCGAGTATGGTGGCCCAGGGTTGGCCGTCGACGGTGAGGGGCAGCTCCCAGCGCGGGGCGCAGCCCGCCAGGCAGAGCGCCAGCGCGATGATCAGGAACATCCCCGTTTTGATTCGTTTTCCTCGCATTGATGCTATCCTCTCACGGTTCTTCTTGGGTGTCATTCCTGCAGCGGCTCGATGTCGACGACGTCGCGGACCCAGGCACCGCGGTTGTCGGCCGGCAGCAAGAGGGTTGGCGCGCCCTGCACGTCGGTCAGGATGGCGCCGGCGAGCTGGTCGCGGTCGAGATCGGTCTGGGCGCCCCGGGCGTCGGTGACGCGCACGGCGGTATAGGCGCGGTCGGCCAGGAGGTGTTCGAGGCTGGCGCCGCTGTGGGTGTGGGCGTATTGGCCGCGATAGATCTGGCCATCGAGCGGGCTGCTATAGATGGCATCGCTATCCTGGGCGACGACGGTGAGGCGCTGCCCCATGAGCAGGCGCCCCATAGAGGTGGGCTCTCCGGCGATGGTGAGGGGCGTCTCGTGGCCCTGGACGATGATCCAGCGGACGCCTTTGAGCCAGGTCGACTCGTGCTGGTTCTCGTCTTTGAAGCGCATGCCGTCGGCATAGGGGACGAACTGGGTCTCGGCGGTGATGTACTGGCGCTCGATGACGACATAGCCGCCGTCGAGCGATTCGATGGCCACGCTCTGGAAGGCGTCGACGCCATAGCGCGCCAGGAGGTCGAGGAGGGTGATGCGCGTGCCCTGGGTTTCCTGGCCCTGGGGGAACAGGTCGGCGACCAAAAAGTAGCTGGCCTGAGGGACGTCGCCCAGGAGCCAGACCTGGCTCTGGAAGGGGATGTCCACGTATTCCAGGGCGCCGTGGACGTCGTGGCAGGCGGCGCAAGAGGCGCGCGCGATCATGTCGTTGGTGGGAAAGGCGCGCCAGGAGGAGGCGGCGACTCCCAGGACGATGCCCAGGACGAGGACGAGGGCGAGCAGCAGTCTCTGATTCATGCGATTTCTCCCGAGGACAGGGATGCCAGCCAGACGACGAGGTCCTGGATGGGCGTTTGGGCGGAGTCGCCCAGCATGGTGCGGCAGTAGGGACAGGCGGTGAGGCAGGTTGCGGCGGGCGACGCGTCGATTTGCAGGGCTCGGGGGGTCGACTGCGCGGGGCCGGACTCTTGCAGCCACATTTGGCCGCCTCCCGCGCCACAGCAGAGGGCGTCGGGTCCGGAATCGGGCAGCTCGACCAGTTCGGCACCCGGCACAGCGGCGATCAGGCGGCGCGCCGCACGGTACTGGCCCAGGCCGCGGCCCAGATAGCAGGGATCGTGATAGCTCACCGGGGCATCGGCCTGAGCAAAGGTGAGGCGTCCGGCGGCGACCAGCTCCTCGAGCAGCGTGAGGGCGTGGCAGGCGGTGATATTCGCCCCCAGGTCGGCGTATTCGCGGCCGAGGGCGTTGAGGCAGTGGGGACA
>Ga0180436_10002683_pt1 | contig 16677 bp, 16 predicted proteins | sample SS_ome_2_FD_132434 | JGI IMG/M metagenome (GOLD analysis project Ga0180436, IMG submission 132434) | Hypersaline lake sediment archaeal communities from the Salton Sea, California, USA - SS_3_S_2 metaG | ecosystem: Environmental > Aquatic > Non-marine Saline and Alkaline > Hypersaline >...
CACCGGCTACCAGTGGTGGTTCAAGTTCGACTACCTCGACCAAGGCTTCACCACCGCCAACGAGCTCATCATCCCGGTGGGCACGCGCGTCGTGGTCTCGCTCGACTCCGCCGACGTCCTGCACAGCTTCTGGGTGCCGAGCCTCGCCGGCAAGCGCGACATGATCCCCAACAACGACAACCAGGTGTGGTTCGTCGCGGACGAGCCCGGCACCTACTACGGCCAGTGCGCCGAGCTGTGCCTGGGCGCCCACGCCTACATGCGCTTCCGGGTGATCGCCATGGAGCGGCCGGACTACGACCGCTGGATCGCCAGCTTCCAGAACGCGGCCGCCCAGCCGGTGGCCGCCGACCCGCTGGTCGAGCGCGGCCGGGCGCTCGTCGCCCAGAAGGGCTGCGTCGCGTGCCACACGATCGACGGCTACGCCCCCGGTGTCGAGGTCGGGAACCCCGACTTCCCCAGCCTCACGAACTTCGGCCTGCGCACCACGGTGGGCGCGGCCATCGCGGACAACACCCCCGAGAACCTCGCCGCCTGGCTGCGCGACCCGCAGGCGATGAAGCCCGGCAACTACATGCCGACGCTGTGGCGCGCCGACGACCCGAACCGCGACGAGGAGATCGAGGCGATCGTCGCCTACCTCCTCAGCCTCGGCCGGGACGCCCAGGCCTCCGGGCAGCTCACCCTGGGAGGGCTCCATGGCGGTCAGTAAGGTCACCGTTCCCGCGCCGGCGCCGGAGCCGGCCCCGACCCACGGCCTCTTCACCCGCCCCACCTGGACGACGGGCATCGCCAGCTGGCTGACGACCGTCGACCACAAGCGGCTGGGCCTCATGTACATCGGCGCCAGCCTGCTGTTCCTGGCCTTCGCCAGCGTCGAGGCGCTGCTCATCCGCCTGCAGTTGGCGGCGCCGGGCAACACGCTGCTTAGCCCCGACGTCTACAACCAGATGTTCACCATGCACGGGGTCACGATGGTGTTCCTGGCGATCATGCCGCTGGGCATCGGCTTCGCCAACTACTTCGTGCCGCTGCAGATCGGCGCCCGCGACCTCGCGTTTCCGCGGCTCAACGCCTTCGGCTTCTGGGTCTACTTCTTCGGCGCCGTCTTCCTCTACAGCAGCTTCTTCCTGGGCGGCGCGCCCGACGCCGGCTGGTTCGCCTACGCGCCGCTGACCTCGCTGTCGAACAACCCCGGCAACGGCACCGACTTCTACATGATCGGCCTGCTCGTCGGCGGCATCGGCACGCTGGTGACGGCGATGAACCTCATCGTGACGGTCATCAGCATGCGGGCGCCCGGCATGACGATGATGCGCGTGCCGGTGTTCACCTGGATGATCCTGGTGACCGCCTTCCTCATCATCTTCGCCTTCCCGCCGCTGACCATCGCCCTGCTGCAGGTCATCTTCGACCGCACCTTCGGCACGCTCTTCTACGTGCCCGAGGGCGGCGGCATGCCGATCCTGTGGCAGCACCTGTTCTGGATCTTCGGCCACCCCGAGGTCTACATCATCGTGCTGCCGGCCTTCGGCGTGATCTCCGAGGTCATCCCGACGTTCAGCCGCAAGCCGCTGTTCGGCTACCCGGTCGTCATCCTGTCGGGCATCTTCATCGGCTTCATGGGCTTCGCGGTGTGGAGCCACCACATGTTCACCACCGGCCTGGGGCCGGTCGTCAACACGGCCTTCGCGCTGACCAGCTTCGTCATCGGGATCCCCACGGGCATCAAGATCTTCAACTGGCTCGGCACGATCTGGGGCGGGAAGGTGCGCTTCGCGACACCCATGCTCTACGCCATCGCGTTCCTCGTCACCTTCACGCTGGGCGGCATCACCGGCATCATGCTCGCGGTGCCCCCCTTCGACGCCCAGGCGCAGGACAGCTACTTCGTGGTCGCGCACTTCCACTTCGCGATGGGCGGCGGGGCGCTGCTGGCGTTCTTCGCCGGCCTCTACTACTGGTTCCCCAAGATGACCGGCAAGCTGCTCGACGAGCGCGTGGGCAAGACGGCCTTCTGGTTCAACGTCATCGGCTTCTACCTCATCTTCGTGCCGATGCACGTCGTCGGCCTCATCGGCATGCCCCGCCGCACCCAGACGTACGTCGAGGGCATCGGCTTCGAGCTCCCCAACCTGCTGTCCACCACGGGCGCGCTGGTCATGGGCGTCGGCCTGACGCTGCTGCTGTTCAACATCATCCACGGCTTCCTGCGCGGCAAGCCCGCGGGCAACGACCCGTGGGACGCCCGCACGCTCGAGTGGGCGGTGTCGTCGCCGCCGCCGCACCACAACTTCGACAGCCAACCGGTGGTCAACGACCGCGACGCGCTGTGGGTGCAGAAGTACCCCGAGAGCGTCCACGGCGAGCGCGTCCCCGCGTCGGCCTCCGAGCCCTACGACGCCGTCGGCATCCACATGCCGGGCCAGAGCTGGTACCCGTTCTTCATGGGCCTAGCGCTGATGGTGTTCTCCTACGCGCTGCTCTACCACAACTTCTGGCTGGTCGGGATCTCGGTCGCACTGATCTTCTTCTTCACCTACGCCTGGGCCCTCGAGGGCGTCGGCGGCCACCACCTGCCGGCCGGCCCACGCGCCGCCGGGGGTCGCAGCAAGGAGGGCCACGCGTGAGCGCCGCCACCGCCTCCAACGCGGTCGTGCCCGGCATGGAGTCGGGGCACTACCGGAGCAGCAAGCTGCCCGACATCAAGCTCATGATGTGGGTCTTCCTGGCCTCCGACATCATGTTCTTCGGGACGCTGATCGGCACCTACCTCGTCTACAAGGGCCGCAGCCTGACGGGCCCCTACCCGGTGGACGTGCTCGACATCCCGCTGACCACGGTCAGCACCTTCGTCCTGCTGATGTCCTCGTTCCTCATGGTGCTCGCCCTGCACGCGCTGCGGCAGGACGACATCGGCAAGTTCCGGCTGTGGACCTTCGGGGTCGCCTTCTTCGGCGCGATCTTCCTCGGCTTCCAGGTCTACGAGTTCGCGCACTTCGTCGACCTCGGCCTGACGCTGCAGGGCAACCTGTTCGGCACCACCTTCTACGTGCTGACCGGGACCCACGGCGTGCACGTCACCATCGGCGTCATCTGGCTGCTGTCCATCCTCATCCACTCGTACGTCAAGCCGTGGACGAGCAAGGACGCCGTCTACCTCGAGGTCGCCGGCCTCTACTGGCACTTCGTCGACATCGTGTGGATCGTCATCTTCACCGTCATCTACCTGGTGGAGTTCGTCTGATGGCGCACGCCGACGGCAAGAAGCACGGCATCGGCGAGTACGTGGTCGTCGCCCTCATCCTGGCGGTCATCACCTACGTCGAGTACTACATCGTCGAGTTCCCGCCGGCCTTCATGAGCTCCGGCTGGATCCTGTTCTGGCTCATCGTCATGTCCCTCGCGAAGTTCTGGATGGTCATCTGGTACTTCATGCACCTCAAGGACGACGACCGGCTGTATACGGGCTTCTTCTCGTCCGGCATGGTCATCGGCATGGGGACCTTCGTCGCGCTGGCGTTCCTCTTCCTGCTGCCCCGGGCGGTGGCGCCGGTCATCCAGGGCGGCGCGCCCGAGACCGAGGCCCACGCGGCCGCCGAGGCCCACGGCGGCGCCTACGGCGAGGGCCTGCCCGAGGAGGTCGTCGCCAACATCGAGAGCGATGGCGCCAGCCGCCCGCTCGCGCAACAGGCCGGCACGCCGCGCCCGGCCGACCTGACCCTCGTCGTGACGCCGCCGGCGGCCCCCACGGACGGCTTCGAGGTCCGCCTCGACGACCTCGCCGGCCCGTCGGTCGCGGCGACCGCGGCGGCCGAGACGCCCGTCGCCGAGACGCCGCCCGCGGAGGACACGCCCGCGGCCGAGACGCCCGCGGAGGACGCGCCCGCGGCGCAGGCGCAGGCGCCCGAACCGGCCGCCGACGAGGTGGCCGCCCAGGCGCCCGCCGACCCGAGCTTCGACCGCGCCCTCGGCACCCAGGTCTTCGCCGCCAACTGCGCGGCCTGCCACCAGCTGAGCGGCGCCGGCCTGCCCGGCGTCTTCCCGCCGCTGGCCGGCCACGCGGCCGACCTCTACCGAGCGGACGGCGGCCGCGACTACCTCATCTCGGTCATGCTCTACGGCCTGCAGGGCCAGATCGCCGTGAACGGCACCAACTACAACGGTCTCATGCCCGCCTGGGCGCACCTCGGCGACGAGCAGATCGCCGCCGTCATCAACCACTCGATCGCCGGCTTCGACGACGGCGCCCCCGAGGGCTTCGACGCCATCCGCGCCGAGGAGGTCGCGGCCCGCCGCGGCGAGGGCCTCGGCGCCGCCCAGGTCCTCGAGGCGCGCGGAGCGCTCGGCCTGGAATGAACGCGGAGCCGGCCATCTTCGCCGCCTGGCAGTTCGATCCGGTCCTCATCGGCGGGATCCTCACGGTCGCGCTGGCGTACGCGCTGGCGACCGGCCCGCTGCGCGCGCGCCTGGCGCCGGGCGAGCCCTACCGGCCCGCGACCGCGGCCATGTTCTACGCCGCCCTGGTGCTGTTCTTCGTCGTCGAGGGGTCGCCGCTGCACGACCTCGCCGAGCGCTACCTGCTGTCGGCCCACATGGTCCAGCACCTGCTGCTCAGCTACGTCGTGGCGCGCATGCTCATCGTGGGCGTCCCCCGTTGGCTCTGGCGCGCGATGCTGACCCACCCGCGCGTCCTCCCGGTCGCCCGGGTCGTGCTGCGACCGTTCGTCACGTTCGCCGTCTTCTCCCTGTTCTTCGCCCTGTGGCACGTGCCCGCCATCTACCAGGCCGCGCTGATGGACGCCACGCTGCACCACGTGGAGCACCTGGTGTTCCTCTTCACCTCCGTCATGGTCTGGTGGCCCATCCTCAGCCCGCTCGACGAGTTGCCGCGGGCGCCCTACCTGGTGCGGCTCGCGTACCTCTTCACCCTGCCCATCGCCCAGATGCCCGTGTTCGCCGGCATCACCTTCCACCCGGACGTCGTCTACCCGATCTACGCGTTGGCGCCGCGCGCCTTCGGGCTGAGCGCGATGGCCGACCAGGCGCTCGCCGGCGCGATCATGAAGGTCTTCGGCCTCCTCTTCTTCGGGCTGCCCTTCACCCGCATCTTCTTCGAGTGGTACCGGCGCGAGAGCGAGCGCCGCGTCACGCAGGTCGACATGCGCCGCCAGCCGACCGAGGCGACCACGTGAGCGAGGCCGCCCCGCGGGGGATCGCCTTCGACTGGGGCGGCGTGTTCACGGTGGGCACCTTCGACGGGCGCGCGATCGCGCGCCTCGCCCGCCTCTACGGCGTGCCCGAGGCGGAGCTGCGGCCGCGCTACCTCGAGCTCATGGAGCGCTTCGAGGTCGGCGCCTTCGACCTGCCGGCCTTCGGCGAGCGGCTGTCGCGCGCCATCGGGCAGGAGGTCGACCCCGGCGCCTTCCGCGAGGCGTTCCTGGACGCTCCGCGCGAGCGCCCGGCCGCGTACGCCCTGGTCGCCGCCATCCCCGAGGGCGTCGTGGTGGGCATGCTGTCGAACAACGTGCCCGTGCTGGGCGACCGGGTGCGCGACGACCCGCGCGCCGCGCGCATCGACCACTTCGTGTTCAGCCACGAGATCGGCGCACGGAAGCCCGACGCGGCCGCCTTCGCGGCCCTCTCGGAAGCGATGCGGCTGCCGCCCGCCGACATCGTCTTCGTCGACGACGCCACCGCCAACGTGGCGGCCGCCCAGGCGCTCGGTTTCCGGGCACTGCTGCTCGACACCCCGGCCGCCTTCGCGGCGCGTTGGCGCGCGGCCCTGCCACAACTCGCCCACCTGACCTCGGGCCCAGGCTGGGAAGGCGACGCGGCCTGATGGGCGACCGCGACGACGACCGCGACGGCCCCCTCGTGGAAGACGACCACCTGCGCCCCGAGGTGGCGGGCGACGATCGCGAGACGCGGCTGGAACGCGGCGCCCGCGACGCCCGCGGCCGGCGCGCCGTGCGCCTGCTGCAGGGTTACGTCTGGCACCCGCGCGCCCAGGACGTCGACCTGAGCGCGCACCTCCCGGCCACCCTCGAGGGCGACGTGCACGTGGCGTGCGACGCCATGCCGGCGGCGCCCTTCACCTTCTTCGACGACGGCACCCTGGCGGCCACCCAGGTCGTCTACCAGCTCACCGTGCTGCGGCTCGTGGAGGAGGGCGAGGATCCCGCCAGCCTGCTGCCGTGGGTCGCGGAGACGCTGCAGCGGGCGTTGGAGACGACGCCGCCGGGCGTCGGCTGGCAGATCCTGGACGACCTGCGCGACGTGTTCTGAGGAAGTGGTAGCGTCCGCCGCGTGAGCCGGCGAAGCGCCATCGTCCTGACGTTCCTCGCCGCCTACCTCCTCAGCTACTTCTTCCGCAGCACCAACGCGGTGCTGGCCGGCGACCTCCAGCGCGACGCCGGGCTCGGCCCCGAGCAGCTCGGCCTCATGACCAGCCTCTTCTTCCTGGTGTTCGCCGCGGCCCAGCTGCCGCTCGGCGCCGCCCTCGACCGCTGGGGACCCCGCTGGGTGCCCGCGTGCCTCATGCTGGTCGCCGCCGGCGGCAGCCTCGTCACGGCGGCGGCCGACGGCTTCGCCGGCCTCGCCGTCGGCCGCGCCATGATCGGCCTCGGCATGGCGGGCGTCCTCATGGGCGCCCTGAAGGCGTTCGCCGCGTGGTTCGCGCCGCGCCGCTTCGCCACCATGTCGGGCGTCTTCGTGGGGCTCGGCAGCCTCGGCGCACTCGGCGCCACCACGCCGCTCGCCGCGCTCGCCGACGGCATCGGCTGGCGCGGCGTGTTCGTCGCCGCCGGCGTCATCACCGCGACGGTGGCCGGTCTGCTGACGGTGGTCGTGCGGGCGGCCCCGTCGGCGGCCGCGGCGCCCGGGGGCCCACGCACCCCGCCCGGCGCGGGCGCGAGCGCTGGCAAGCCGGCCGTGACCTTCCGGGCGATCTACGCCAGCCGCGAGTTCTGGCGCCTCGCGCTCTTGCAGTTCGCCATGGCCGGCGCGCTCTACGGGCACCAGGGGTTGTGGGGCGGGCCGTTCCTGGTCCGCGGGCTCGGCCTCGAGATCGGCGTCGCGGCCCGCCTGCTGCTCGTGCTCGGCCTCGCCGCGACGCTCGGCTTCCTCATCGCCGGCCCCGCCGCCGGCCGCCTGGGGCTGCGCCGGGCGATGGGCGGGGGCGCGCTGCTGACGCTCGCCGCCGTCGTGGCGCTGGCGGTCGCGCCGCCATCAACGTCGGTCGCGGCGCTGGCGGTCGTGTGGGCCGCCTTCGGGCTGGGCGCCGGCCTGCAGGTGCTCGGCTACGACGGCGCGCGTTCCCTCTTCCCCGCCGCGGCCGGCAGGGCCGTCACCGCGATCAACGTCTTCGGCATCGCCGGCAGCGCGCTCATGCAGATGGGGCTCGGGTGGGTCGTTGCGGCGGCCGCCGCCGCCCGCGGCGTCGATCCCGGCGAGCCGCCGCTGGCCGCCTACCGGGTGGCGCTGTGGACCACGGCGGCGGTGCTGGCGCTGGCCTGGTTGCACTTCGTCGCCGGGCGGCGCCCGGGATCCGGGCCCGGCGCCGCGGGCTGAGCGCTCGCCCCGCGGCCCTCGGGGGGCGGCCCGGCGCACGACGATCGCCGCCGGCGCAGCCCAAGGGGCGCGCCGGCCGCGACCGCGTCGCGCCCGGACCTCAGCTCGCGGCGGTCCCCGACGGCAGCTCGGACGGGACGTAGTGCACGTCGCGCTGCGGGAAGGGGATGCTGATGCCCTCGGCGTCGAGGCGCTGCTTGATCGCCTTGGTCAGGTCCATCTGCGTCGCCAAGAAGTCCGCCGGCAGCGTCCACACGCGCACCAGCAGGTCGACGGAGCTGTCGCCAAGCCCGTTCACCTTGACGAGCGGTTCGGGGTCGGCGAGCACCCGCGACTCGGCCGCCACCACCGCCTGCAGCACCGCGAGCGCCTGGTCGAGGTCGTCGCCGTAGCCGACGCCGACGGTGAGGTCGATGCGCCGTCGCTCGGCGCCGCTGAAGTTCCTGATCTCGTTGCCCCAGATGCGGCCGTTGGGCATGAAGATGGGCACGCCCTCGAAGCTGCGCATCTTCGTCACGAACAGGCCGATGTCCTCCACGACGCCCATGCTGCCGCCAATGTCGACGGCGTCGCCGAGACGGAAGGGGCGCAGGCCGAGGATCATCACGCCCGCGGCGACGTTCGACAGCGCACCCTGCAGCGCCAGGCCGATCGCCAGGCCGGCGGCGCCGAGCAGCGCGACGAGGCTGGTGGTCTGGACGCCGAAGCGGTCGAGCACGGCGATGAGGGTGAAGGCCAGCACGGCCCAACGGGCGATCCTGGCCACCAGCGACACGAGGGTCGCGTCGAGCCGCTCGTGGCGCTGCGTGCTCGAGCGCACGAGGCGCGCGACCCAGCCGGCCACCACCCAGCCGACGACGAGGATCGCGATGGCCGCGACGACGTTGAGCCCGAGGGCGATGAGTTGATCGACGTTCATGGCACCTCCCGGCGCGGCACACGTCGCCGCGCGACGTCGGCAGGGTACCTAGCGATCGGACGATGGAGCGTTCGCGCCGCCCTACAGCGGCACGTTGCCGTGCTTGCGGAAGGGCCGCTCCTCGCGCTTGCCCTCCAGCATGGCCAGGTGGCGCACCAGATGGAGCCGCGTGTCGGCCGGGTCGATGACGTCGTCGACGTAGCCGCGACCGGCGGCCCAGAACGGGTGGTCGAACTCGCGCCGGTAGTCCTCGACGAAGCGCGCGCGGGTGGCGGCGGGGTCCGGCGACTTCTCGATCTCGCGCTTGTGCAGCACGTTGGCCGCGCCGTCCGCGCCCATGACCGCCACCGCCGCGGTCGGCCACGCGAGCACGACGTCGGCGCCCAGGTCGCGCGAGCTCATCGCCAGGTACGCGCCGCCGTAGCTCTTGCGCACGATCACGGTGAGCTTCGGCACCGTCGCCTCCGCGTAGGCGTAGAGCATCTTGGCGCCGTGGCGGATGATGCCGCCGTGTTCCTGCGCCACGCCCGGCAGGAAGCCGGTGACGTCGACGAAGGTGACCACCGGCAGGTTGAAGGCGTCGCAGGTGCGCACGAAGCGGGCCGCCTTGTCCGACGCGTCGATCGTCAGGGTGCCGGCCAGCTGGCGCGGGTCGTTGGCCACGACGCCCACCGCGCGGCCCCCGAGGTGGGCGAAGCCGACGACGATGTTGCGGGCGAATTCGGGCTGGATCTCGAGGAAGCGGCCGTCGTCGACGACCGCCGCGATGACCTCGCGCATGGGGTAGGCCCGCTGGGGGTCGGGATGGACGATCGTGGCGAGCTGCGGCAGCCGCCGGTCGTCGGGGTCGCGGGTGGCGCGCCGCGGCGGCCGCTCGCGGGCGGACGAGGGCAGGTACGCGAGCAGCTCCCGGACGCGCGCGAGCACCGCTCGGTCGTCGTCCTCCACCAGGTGGGCGACGCCGCTGACGCGCGCGTGCACGTCGGCGCCGCCGAGTTCCTGCGCGCTGACCGTCTGCTTGGTGACCGCCTTGACGACGTCGGGGCCGGTGATGAACATCGTCGCGCCGCGGCGCGACATGAGCACGAAGTCGGTCAGCGCCGGGCTGTACACGGCGCCGCCGGCGCAGGGGCCGAGCACGGCCGACACCTGCGGCACGACCCCCGAGTAGTTGGCGTTGCGGGCGAACACCTCGCCGTACCCCGACAGGGCGTCGACGCCCTCCTGGATGCGGGCGCCGGCGGAGTCGTTCAGCCCGACGATCGGGAAGCCGCCCCGCGCAGCCAGGTCCATGACGCGGCAGATCTTGGCGGCGTGCATCTTCCCGAGGCTGCCGCCCAGCACGGTGAAGTCCTGGCTGAAGACGAAGACGCGCCGCCCGTCGATCTCGCCGTAGCCGGTCACGACCCCCTCGCCCGGGGCGTCGAGGCCGCGCGCGTGGGGCTCCACGAAGGCGCCCAGCTCCACGAAGCTACCCTCGTCGAGCAGCGCGTCGAGGCGCTCGCGGGCGGTCAGCTTGCCGGCGTCGTGTTGGCGCTTCACGCGCTGGGGCCCGCCGCCGCGCTGCATGCGCTTGCGGCGCTCCTCCATGTCGGCCGTCAGCTCGTTCATCCAGGCGAGGGTGTCGTCGGGCACGGTGGGCTCCTCGTGCGGGTCAGGGGCCCGCTTCCGGGCGTTCGTCGAGCGGCGAGGCGGGCGGGGGAACGATCACGTAGCGGGTCTCGTCGGGGTAGACGTAGCCCTGACGCCGCGCCAGGTGCTCGCGGAAGCGCTCGTCGTCGCCGCGTCCGGCGATCTCGACGAGGTCGGCCGTCTCGCGCCGCAACTCGGCGACCTCGCGCTCGAGCCGGGCGATCTCGCGCTCCGCCGTCCACAACCGGCGCGACTCGATGGCGATCATCACCCCCGCCTGCAGCAGGCCGACGAGCGCGATGACGACCACGACGGCCGACACGCCGCGGGCCACGCGGACGGGGCGGCGGGGGTCGCGCGAGGGGTCCTCGGGCGGCACCACGCGGGTCGCGCCACGCGGCCCGGGCGGCGCCTCGTCGTCGGACGGCGCGCCGAACCGCAGGGGACCGAACGGGGCTTCACGCGGCGAGGCCATGCGCCCCAGAGTCTAGCAACGGCCTCCGCCGCGAGGGGGTGAAGGATGCCGCCACCCGCGGCGGGCGTTCGGCGCGAACGCTTCCGCTGTGACCCTCCCAACGCCGATGGCCTGCACCCACCGTTATCGTCGCCTCCATGCACCCGCCCCCGGGAGCCGACGAAGTTCTTCGGTACGCCAACGACGCTCGCCTCCTCGTCGTGGACGACGAGCCGGTCAACACCCTCCTGCTCGAGCGCATCCTGCGGTCCATCGGGCATCGCCGCGTGACGACCACCACCGATCCGCTGGAGGCATGGAGGCTCTTCGAGGCCGCCCTGGCGCGCGGCGAACCGTTCGATCTCCTGTGCACCGACCTCCACATGCCCGGGCTGGACGGGCTGCAGCTGATCGAGCGCGTCACCGCGGCGATCCCGGAAGATGACTTCCTCCCCATCCTGGTGTTGACGGCCGACGCGCAGCCGGCCGCGGAACGCGAGGCGCTGGCCCGCGGGGCCCAGGACTTCGTGACCAAGCCCTTCCGCAAGGAGCAGATCCGCCTGCGGGTCGGCAACCTCCTGCGCACCCGGCACCTGCACCTGCGGCTGCGCGATCACGCAGGCCGCCTCGAGGAACTCGTGCGCGAGCGCACGATCGAGCTGGAGGCCGCGCGCCTGGACGCCCTGGAGCGCCTGGCGGCGGCGGCCGAGTACCGCGACCATGCCACCGGCCGGCACGCGCAACGCGTCGGGCTCCTGGCGGCCCTGCTCGGGGAGCGCCTCGGCCTCGCGCCCGACGAGGTGGAGCTCCTGCAGCGTGCCGCGCCGCTCCACGACGTGGGCAAGATCGGCATCCCCGACCACATCCTGCGCAAACCCGGGCGCCTGACGGACGACGAGTTCTCCCAGATGAAGGCGCACGTCGACGTCGGCTCGCGGCTGCTCTCCCAGGGCCGATCGCGGCTGATCGTCATGGCCGAGCGCATCGCCACGTACCACCACGAGCGTTGGGACGGCAGCGGCTACCCGCGCGGGCTGCGGGGCGACGACATCCCGCTCGTCGGCCAGATCGTGGCCGTCGCCGACGTGTTCGACACGCTGATCCACGAGCGCCCCTACAAGCACCCGTGGCCCCTGGAGGCCGCGATCGAGGAGATCCGCCGGCAGCGCGGCCGCTGGTTCGCCCCGCGCGTGGTCGACGCCTTCCTGGCCCTGGTCGACGAGCGCCCCGCGCTGATCGCCGACCTCGACGGCTTCGTCGCGGCCGAGCGCGACCCGGACGCCGCCGGCGACGAGGCCGGCGCGGGCCCCGAGGGGCCGGTCACGGGCTGACGGCTCGGCGCGACCGGGCACCGCGCGCTCCCGGGTCATCCTGGGCGCATGCCCCACCTCTTCGAACCCCTCCGCCTGCGCGACCTGCGCCTGCGCAACCGCGTCGCGATGTCGCCGATGTGCACCTACAGCGCCGACGACGGCCGCGCGAGCGACTGGCACCTGGTGCACCTCGGGGCCCGGGCGGCCGGTGGCGTCGGCCTGGTGGTCGTCGAGGCGACCGCCGTCGAGGCCCGCGGCCGCATCTCGCCCTTCGACCTCGGGTTGTGGCGCGACGACCAGGTGGACGGGCTCCGTCGCATCACCGACTTCCTGCGCGCGCAGGGGGCGGCGTCGGCGGTGCAGCTGGCGCACGCGGGGCGCAAGGCGTCGACCCACCGCCCCTGGGCGCCCGGATCGGGCGCCGTCGCGGACGAGGACGGCGGCTGGCCGGTGGTCGGGCCCACCGACGAGCCGTTCTCGCCCGCGCTGCGGACGCCGACGGCGCTCGACGGGGATGGCCTCGCCCGGGTCGTGGGCGCGTTCGCCGACGCCGCCGGGCGGGCGCACGCCGCCGGCTTCGACGCGATCGAGATCCACGCCGCCCACGGCTACCTGCTGCACCAGTTCCTGTCGCCGCTGGTGAACGCCCGCGGCGACGGCTACGGTGGCGACCCCGCGGGGCGGGGCCGGCTGCTGCGCGAGGTCGTGGGCGCCGTGCGCGCGGCGCTGCCCGAGGGCAAGCCGCTCCTGGTGCGGATCTCGGCCAGCGACTGGGTCGAGGGCGGCTGGAGCGCGGAGGACAGCGTGCGGCTCGCGGCCGAGTTGGCCGGCCTGGGTGTCGACCTCATCGACTGCTCCAGCGGCGGCGCGGTCCCGGGCGCGAAGATCCCGGTGTCCCCGGGCTACCAGGTGCCCTTCGCCGAACGCGTGCGGCGCGAGGCCGGCGTCGCGAGCGGCGCGGTCGGGCGCATCACGAACGCGGCCCAGGCCGACGCCATCATCCGGGAGGGCCGCGCCGACCTCGTGCTCCTCGGCAAGGCGCTGCTCGACGACCCGCAGTGGGCGATCCGGGCGGCGCGGGAGTTGCGCGCCGCGGGCGCCGGCGACGTGGCGCCGCCTTGGCCCGTGCCCTACGGATGGGTGTTCGGCTGAGTCGACGGCGCGGCGTCCGGGCGCGACCGGTCAGAAGAGCGACGGCTGATCGATCCCCTCGTCGACCTCGGGCAGCGCGGTGACCAGGGCGAACTCGAGCCCGGCGGCGCTCAGCTGCGCCAGCGCCGGCCGGGTGATCGCGGGTGCGGCCAGGATCCCGCGCACGCTTTCGCCGGTGAAGCGGCGGACGCTGGTGACGTAGCGCGCCAGCTGGTGGACCGCCTCCTGCGTCCCCTTCGCGCGCTTGAGCTCGACGACGACGAGCCGGCCGTCGCGGTCGCGGGCGAACAGGTCGATGCCGCCGACGTCGGTCGGCAGCTCCCGGTCGAGCACCGTCAGGCCCGGCTCGATGAGGTCGGGATCGCGCGCCAGCGCTGCCTGCATCTGGGCCTCGCTGCCGCGCAGCACGAAGGCGATCTCCTCACGCAGGTGCAGCGCCTGGGCCAGCGCCACCTCCAGGAACACCACCCGCAGGGTCTCCTCGGGTGACCGCCGCTCGGCCACCAGCACGGCCTGGCCGTCGTCGAGCCCGACCCACAGGTCGTCGGTGCGCGGCTGCCAGTTGACCGGCTTCACCCCGCGGTCGCGGTGCACCTGGATGGAGCCGTCGGGCTTGACCATGACCAGCAGGTCGCCGGCGTCGGCGAAGGAGGCCGCCCGGCCCACGTAGCTGACCTCGCAGGTGCCGACCACCTGCACCAGCGCCTGCCCGGCGCGCAGGTGCTCACGCAGGAACGCGACGAGCTCGTCGTCCCGGGGGTCGCGGAGGGCCTCGAGCAGCACGCCCGAGGGTACCCTGTCGCATGCCCCGACTCGGAGCCCACGTGTCCACCGCCGGCGGCGTCTCGACCGCCTTCCCCCGCGCCGCCGAGCTCGGCTGCGACGCGCTGCAGGTGTTCGTCAAGAACGCCAACGCCTGGCGCGCCAAGCCGCTCCCCGCCGCGGAGATCGACGCGTTCCGGGCCGCACATGCCGGTACCCCCGGCCCGTCGGCGCCGGCGCCGCTGCCGCTGGTGGCCCACGCCGGCTACCTCATCAACCTGTGCAGCCCGAAGCCCGACGTGCACGAGAAGTCGCGCTCTGCCCTGGTCGATGAACTCGAACGCTGCACCGCCCTGGGCGTCCCGGGTCTCGTGCTGCATCCGGGCGCGCACCTGGGCACCGGCGAGGACGCCGGCCTCGACGGCATCGCGCGCTCACTCGATGCCGTGCATGCGGCGCTCCCGGAGGCCGGCGCGCGGGTGCTGCTGGAGAACACGGCCGGTCAGGGCACGGTGCTCGGGTCGCGGCTCCAGCAGCTCGCCGCCATCGTCGCTCGGGTCGACGCACCCGAGCGTGTGGGGGTCTGCCTCGACACCTGCCACGCGTTCGCCGCCGGCTACGACCTGCGCAGCGACGAAGGCTACGCCGCCTTCGTCGACGAGGTGGCGCGCACGGTCACGCTCGAGCGGGTGGCCGCCGTCCATCTCAACGACAGCCGCTTCGGGCTCGACAGCCACAAGGACCGCCACGCCTCGATCGGCGAGGGCGAGCTCGGTCGCGAGGCCTTCGCGCGCTGGCTGGCGGACCCGCGCTGGGGCGACGTGCCCATGGTGCTGGAGACCCCCCTGGGCGACGACGGCCTGGGGCACGCGCGGGATCTGGCGACGCTGCGCGCGCTCTGAGCCGCGCTGGGTCGGCGTCAGACGGGCTCGACGCGGCCGTAGCGCCCGCGCAGGTAGGCGAGCGAACCGGTGTCGGCGACGCGCGCATGGTCCACGCGGCCGACCACCAGCGTGTGGTCGCCGACCGGCACCTGGTCGACCACCACGCACACCAACTGCGCGGCGGCGCCCACGATCACCGGGTAGCCGTCGAGCTCCTCGAAGGGGTCGCCCGCGAGGGGCACGGGTCGACCCGCGAAGTGGTCCGAGATGCCTGCCTGATCGGCCGACAGGATGCTGACGCCATAGCGCGCCAGCGCCGGCAGCAGCGCGTGGGCCCGAGCCTTGACGTCGATCGCCACCCCCACCAACGGCGGCACGAGCGACAGCGAGGTGAACGAGTTGACCGTGATGCCGTGGACGGTCCCGAAGGGCGAAGCGCCACCGGCGACCCCATCGGGCCTCGCGAAGGTGACCACGGTGATGCCGGTGGGGAGTCGCCCCAGCGTCTGTCGGAACCGGTCGGGATCGATGGGCATGCGGGGGTCCTCCAGGCGGCCTTCCGCGGACGCGGCGACCGCACGACGACCCGCAGGGTACGCCACGCGTCGGTACCGCGCACGATGCCACGAACGAACCCCGAAGCCCCGCCCCCGAGGCGGCTGGGGCGCTGCGGCGCGGGGCGACGCAACCCCGGCCGGGCGCTCGCGGGCGACGCATCGACCGCCGCGCAGCGGTAGATTCGCCCGTGCGCCGACGCCGCTGGATCCTCTTCCCGCTTCGCTTCCTCCACGTCAACCTCGGTCTCGCCCTGTTCGGCTTCAGCATCGCGCTCATGCTGCGGGCCGGCGTGGGCCTGGGCCCCTGGGACGTGTTCCACGAGGGCGTCTCGCTGCGCACGCCCCTGACGATCGGCCAGGCGATGATCGGCGCGGGGTTCGCGCTGATGGCCCTCTCGGCCGCGCTGGCGAAGGTGCGGCCCGGGTTCGGCACGGTGATGAACATGGTGTTCATCGGCGCTTGGGTCGACCTCTTCCTGGCGCTGCCCGGCTTCCCGCAGGCGCGCGGCTGGCTCGACGGCGCGGCGCTCTTCGGGGTGGGGCTGGTCCTCAACGGCATCTCGACCGGGCTCTACCTCACCGGCGGCCTGGGCGCGGGTCCCCGCGACGGCTTCGCGCTGGCGCTGGCCAAGCTCCTGCGCGTCCCGGTGCGGCGGGCGCGGACGCTCGTCGAGGTGGTCGTGCTGACCAGCGGCTGGCTGTTGGGCGGCACGGTCGGCGTGGGCACCGTGGCGTTCGCCCTGGCGATCGGTCCGCTCATGCAAGCCAGCCTGCGGCTGTTCGCGGGGCTCGAGCGCGCCTACGCGCGACGGCTGGCGACCCCCGCCGAGCGCGCGTGCATCCGTACCGAGTAACCGCCCCACCGGCCCCTATCATCACGAGGGAGAAGTTCGGAGGGGATCGTGTCGGTGGAGGTCGTCCACGTCCTGGGATCGGGCGCCGCGTTCAGCGACGGCAGCCGCACCACCACCATGCTGGCCCTCGAGGGGCCATCGGGCATCGTGGTGATCGACTGCGGCGGCGACGTGGTGCAGCGTCTGCTCGCCCAGGGCCTCGACCCCTTGCGGGTGACCGCGCTCATCGTGACCCACGAGCACGCCGACCACGTCGGGGGCCTGCCGCTCATGGTCGAGCGCCTGTGGCTGGCCGGGCGGCGCACGCCGCTTCCCGTGATCGGGATCGATCCCGCCGTCGCCCAGGCGGTGCGCCTGCACGACGCGTTCGACACCGGTGACTGGCCCGGTTACGCCGGGATCGCGCCGCAGGTGGTGCCGCACGAGGCCGGCGCGCTCGTCCTGCGGAACGCCGACTGGCGCATCACGGCCGCCCCGGGGACGCACTCGGTGCCGGTGATCGGCCTGCGCATCGAGGCCGCGAGCGGCGCCGTGGTGGCGTACTCGTGCGACACGACCTACGACCCCGCCATCGTCGA
>Ga0180436_10002684_pt1 | contig 16674 bp, 11 predicted proteins | sample SS_ome_2_FD_132434 | JGI IMG/M metagenome (GOLD analysis project Ga0180436, IMG submission 132434) | Hypersaline lake sediment archaeal communities from the Salton Sea, California, USA - SS_3_S_2 metaG | ecosystem: Environmental > Aquatic > Non-marine Saline and Alkaline > Hypersaline >...
CCCCCGCCGCGTGAAACGGGTGGAACCGTCGAGCTGTCGGGTGAAGGGTTTCATCGATTCGCGACGCAATGACCCGCAACGAACGCCGTCTCCTCGCCGTCTTCTCAGCCGTGTGCCTGCTGGGCGTGATATCCGTGGGTCTCGGTCTCGCCGGCAAGCGCCACGCTGTCCTGATGTCCGATCGGACACGGCTGCTGGCAGAGTGGACGGCGATCGAAGCCCTGCTCGAGGATCGCGACATGTGGAGCACCCGCGCCCTCTGGCTTGATGCCAATCAACCTGCCGTCCGCTCGCGCGAGGAAATCGACCGCGCCATCTACGAGGAGGCGATGGCGGAGAACGTGACCGGAGTTTCCACCAGCGATCATGTGCTGATGGAGGGACGCGGAGAGAGCCACTATGTGCAGGCGGGGGTGGAATTCACGGTAAAGGGCGCCCCTCCCGATGTGTTCGGATGGCTCCATTCCCTGGATCGGCCCGAGGACTTTCGCGTGCTCCGCAATCTGCGGATCCGTCCCGACTCGGATGCGCCGGGACAGGTCGTTTGTCAGCTCGAGTTGCTCCGCTGGTATGCTCCCCTCTCCTCTCCATGAGGCCCCTCCCCGTCCAATTTCTTTTCCTCTTCTTTTTCCCGGCGATTCTGATGGTTTTCGGCGGAGAGGAGCCCGCGCTTCCCGAGGCGCTTCCCCGTTCCCACTACGCACCTCTCTGGAAGGACTCCGTCTTTCATCGCGTCGTGATACCGGCTGCTCCGGGTGAGGAAATCGAGGGAAGCCTCTCCCAGATCCTCGTGCTGGAAGGAATCGTCGAGGACGAGTTGACCGGTCCGATGGCCTTTCTTCGTCACACCGAGACCGGCATGACCTACATGGTGACCCGCGAGCCCCAGCCCGGAGTCCCGTATCGCCTCGTCCGGGCCAAACGAACCGAGGAACCCGCGCAGACCTTCGTGACCGTGACCGACGGTCAGCGAGAGGCCACCATTCGATTCCGAACCGATCGCAAGCCTCCACCCCCACCCCAGCCCGACACGCAACCGGGCGAGGTAGCCGAACCGGCAACGAACGGACCGGATGAGACTTCGAAACCAGTTTCCCCGACCCGCCGGAGCGATGCCGAATCGGCGCCCGCGGGCGGAATTTCCCCGCGGATTTCTTCGGATCGGTCCGAGCCCGCATTCGATCCATCGAGGAAGATGATCGAGCGTCTCGAAGAGCGCAGCCGAACGAAGGCAGACGGAGAATGAGCGGCACTCGGGGCTGAGTGCGACAGCCGGCCTCTCCGTTGTCCCTTGTAGACAGGGGTTGGGGCCGGATGGAGCGCTCGGTTTCCCACATTTTTACTTTGCATTCCTTAGTTATCTTCTCTACCTATGGGTATGATAATTTTAGAATGCATGACCCTTACGGACCCTTGGGGCATGGCATCCGCAAGCGCCCGTTGGCACGACGCCGTAAGGGAAAGGTGAAGTTCTCCCGTTCCTTCCTCCATGAGGCGTCGCTTTTCCTCCTACTTGCCGGCCAGGATTCCGCCGACGTGTGCGCGCGTTGGCTTACTCCGGTGGCCCGGCCGCCTCATCATCTCCTCGATCATCGTGCTTGCCGGAACGAGCGACCTTCTTCGAGCTCAGGTTTCCGGAACAGGTCGTGCGATCGCAGCAGACACGGGAACATCGATCCAGTTTCCGAATGCGACCGTCTCCTCGATCCTCCTCTACTACGAGCAACTCACCGGTGCCAAGGTGATTCGTGACGCCAGCGTCCAGGCGGCTACGCTCAGCATCGAGACTTCGGGAACGCTCACGCGGGAAGAGGCGGCCCTGTTCATCGAGGAATCACTCCTGCTGAATGGATTTGCCATCGTCGACACCGACAGGCAAGGAGTCAAAAAGGTCGTCTCCTTTTCCGAGAAGAGTCTCAGCAGCGAAGGGATTCCCGTGATCGCCAATCCTTTCCAGCTTCCGGAGACGGAGGAAGTGGTCACGTTTCTCATGCCTCTCCAGTTCATCTCGCCGGACGATGCAGTCGAGACCTTTACGGGGATCGTCGACCTGCATCCCTACGGCAAGGTGGTGCCACTCCGTAGTGCCTCCGCAGTCGTCGTCACGGAGAACACATCGACGATTCGCCGCATGCTCGAATTGCGCGACCTGATCGATATCCGTCCGGTTCGAACCGAGAGTGCTTCGTTCCTGCTCGAGCGGGCCGACGCCGAAGAAGTCGTCGAGGCCATCACGGACATTCTGCAACTGGACGACTCAGAGAGTCTGTCCGGACCTCCGGGTCCCGAAGCCTCCGCCGACTCCGACGCCATTCCTTCGCCTCGGGAGCGCATCCAGAGAACCCTGTTGCCGACCGGTTCCCGCGGAGCCGCCTTCGCGGATCCGGCGAGTCCGCGTCCCCGGATACGAGCCATTCCCCGCACGAACGGGATTCTCGTGGTCGCCACTCCGATGGACCTCGAGACGATTCGCGACCTGATCGATCACCTTGATGCACCGGTCGAAGCCGAGCGGTTCATGCGACGGAAGCTCGACTACATTCCTGTCTCGACCTTCCTTCCGATCGCCCGCGATGCCCTCTTGCGAGTCACGGACCTCCCCGAGGGTGAGGCCGAGCCGGTCATCTCGGGGGGCGAGATAGCCGAGAGTCGAAATTCCCTGGGCGAAACCGCAGCCGGTGCCAACCCGGGCTTCGGAGGGAGCCCCGGAATTCGGGGGCTCGAGGGAAATGGTTCGCTCACCTCTTTTGGGGCCGCTGGCCAGGACGCCGACATCGGCCCCCAGTCCATCGTCGTCGACAAGACACTCCTCATCGCGGACAACGCACAGAATCTTCTCATCGCATCCGGTCCTCCCGAGCATCTCCGCACCTTGAACGACCTGCTCGACGTGATGGACTCCGAAACCGAGCAGATCCAGATCTCGGCGGTGATCGCCCAGCTCAATCTTCGCAATGACTTCGAGTTCGGGCTCGATTTTCTCCGGTCGCTTCCGTCGAACGGCGGAGGCTTCGACGGGGCTGGTTCGTTTCGCGCTCGTGATTCTTCGCGGCCGCTCGTCGACGTCGGAGGCCTCACGGACGTGAACAACCTCATCGGCGCCGCATCCCGCGGATTCACCGCCTACGGGCAGATCAACAGCGCCATGGATCTCTTTCTCTCGACCCTCGAAACCACGAACCGCTTCAAGATTCTCAGTCGCCCGACCGTCTACACCCAGAACAACCGGCAAGCCGTGATCCAGACCGGCCAGCGTGTCGCCGTGCCCCGTAGCACGCTATCCTCGCTCGACGTCGACGGGAACAACACCAACCAGGTCATCACGGCGAACATCGATTTCGAGAACGTCCTGCTCCGGATCGAGGTGGTGCCTCTGATCAACAGCAATGGACAGATCACTCTACGAATCAAGCAGTCGAACGACGACATCATCGGGAGCCAGATCATCGGAGGCGACGAGATTCCCACGATCGGCACGCAGGCCCTGGGGACGACGGTCATGGTCCCGGACGGGGGCACGGTGTTGCTCGGCGGTCTCATTTCGGAGGAGGAATCGAAGGACGAGGCCGGCCTGCCTCTCTTCGCCAACCTGCCTCTCGTCGGGCGAGTCTTCGGTTCGACCGACAGCGATGTGCAGCGGCAGGAACTTCTCATTTTCATCCAACCGCGGGTGATTCGCCACACCGGCCTCTACCCCTGCGTCGATCGCGACATGGTCCGGCGGGCCGACATCGGTCCGATGGCGGAGTCCTTCGCGGATGGAGTCGAGGACAATCGCGCATCCTTCGATTCTCGCGAATACGAGTCTCCCCAGAAGCGACTTCGCCTCTTTCGGAGCATGTTTCGGAAATCCGGTTCCGGCGCGAAAACGGCTCCCGAATCCGAGACCGCAAACCGTGCTCCGCGCGAGGCCCGGGAAACCGAGATCGTTCCGTCGGGACGCGCCACTCCGGCACTCAGGGCTGTTCCGGTCTCTCCGTGACGCCAGCGGAACGTGCACCGGTCACCCCGTTCAACCGGATTCCGTGGCCGACACAACCTCCTCCACCGAAGTCGTTCCTTCGAGCACCTTTCTCCATCCGTAATCCCGCATGGAAAGGAACCCCTCGTCACCCGCCCGCTTCAGCAGGTCTTTCCGTGACGCGCCCCGCGTAATGGCCTCCTGCATGGAATCGGTGATCCGGAAGAGTTCGTAAATCGCGGTTCTTCCCCGGTATCCGGTCGAACCACAGGACTCGCATCCACCGGCTCGTGGCTGGTAGATCCGGTCGTTCATCTCGGGGGGAAAACCGATCGACCTGAGGTATTCCGCCGTGTAGGCGGCCGGCTCCCGGCAGGACGTGCAGAGCCTGCGGACGAGCCGCTGAGCGAGGAAAGCCCTCACAGCAGCCGCGATGAGAAAGGGTTCGACGCCCATGTCGACCAGGCGGGTGACACCGCTGATGGCATCGTTCGTGTGCAGGGTGCTGAACACGAGATGCCCGGTGAGTGCCGCCTGCACCGCGATCTCGGCCGTCTCGCCATCCCGGATCTCTCCCACCATCACGACATTCGGATCTCCGCGAAGAATGGAGCGCAACCCGGAAGCGAAGGTGAGGCCGACATCGGGACGCACCGCGATCTGCAGAGCGCCAGGAAGACGGTTCTCGATCGGATCCTCGATGGTCACGATCTTGGTGTCATCGGAATTCAGTTCGGAGAGGAAGCAGAACAGTGAGGTCGATTTGCCGCAGCCCGTCGGGCCGGTCACGAGGACGATCCCGTTCGGTTTTGCCAGAATCGCATCGATTTCCCCCCGCAATCCCGGCGGCATCTCGAGACGGTCGATATGAAACCGCTCCTGTCCGAGGAGGCGGAGGGCGATGCTCTCCCCCTCGATCCCGGGAATGGTGGCGACCCGAGTATCGATCGGCTCGCCTCCCGCCCGCAATGCGATCCTCCCATCCTGGGGTTTCCTCTTTTCCGCGATGTCGAGTCCGGCCATCAACTTGAGTCGGGCGATCACCGAGGCCTGCAACTTCCGTATATCGTCGGGAACCGGAACGACCCGCAACGCTCCATCGATGCGATAGCGTACCCGAAGGTCGTGGGTCAGAGGCTCGATGTGGATGTCCGTGGCGCGCTGATTCAGCGCCTCGTTGAGAATGGAATTCACGAAATTCACGACGGTGGCCTCCTCGCTGGATTCGTCGATCACATTCACCTTCTCGGTGAAGGCGAAGTCCTCGCCATCCCACTCCCTTTTCGCCACGAGATCATCGAAGATATGCCCCCCGACTCCGTAGAGACTCTGCAGTCCGGCAAGGACGCGCTGGCGTGGCGCGAGCACCCAGTCGATCGGGCAGTCGATCGCCCGGCGGACCATCGACTTGTCAAAGGACGCGAGCGGATCGAAGTGCGCGAGCACGATTCCCCGCGGGGAGCCGCTCTCTTCGAAGTCTCCGAGAATTGGCAGAACCCGGTGTCTGATGGCCACCTGAGGCGGACAGGCTCGCTTCAACAAGTCCTCCTGGGACGGGTCTGTCTGCGGATTCCCCGCCCACCGCAGGCCGAGTCGCTTTGCGAGGGACCTGCCGAACGTTTCTTCCGAAGCCTCCGAATGATCGAGTATCCATTCCACGGCGGATGCTCCTCCCCGGATCGCATCCGCAAGTCCCGCCCAATCGATGTCCCCGGGCCTCGCTGGAGAAAGAAGTTCGCCCAGGAGGCGCTCCGCCATGCTTGCCGCCGCCGGCGAAGGGGGCCGGGCAGAATCGCTGGTGGGAAGGGAACTCACCCGTCCACGATAGCCGCGGGACGAAGCGGATCAAATCGAGCCGAGGGAAAAGCGCGGGTCAGGGGCGGGGGCTTCCCTTGCCGCGGACGGGCCGACCGTCTTTCTGCAGGAGAGGCGGCCGCCTTCCCGAAACCGGCTTCGTAGCCTTCTTCCCCAACCTGTTTTCTCCAGCGGCGAATTCGTGCCAGAGCGTGGACAACTCTTCGACCTTCTCCGGATACTGATCCGCGAGGTCGCGGAGTTCGGTTCCGTCCTTCTCGATGTCGTAGAGCTCCCAGCGGCTCGCGCGATGCGTCACGATCTTCCACTTTCCCTGTCGGATGGCCCGGTTCTCACCGAAGTGGAAAAAGAGAAAATCGTGAGGTGTGCGCGCCTGGCCCGCGAAGATCGGTCGCAGCGACAGACCCTGGAGCGGCTCGAGTTCGATTCCGGGCCAACTTCGGGGATAATCCGCCCCGGCGACGTCGAGGCAGGTGGCCATGAAATCGACGAGGTGGGCGGGATCGTCGACGATCGAACCCGGTCGGGTGTCCAATCCGGCGGGCCAATGCACGATGAGTGGTGAGGCGATTCCGCCTTCGTGCTGATTCTGCTTGTGCAGGCGAAATGGGGTGTTGCCCACGTGGGACCATCCGGTGTCGTAGCACCAGTAGGAATCGGGGTCCCAGGGGCGCTTCTCCCCGCCCCTCGTGCGATCGAAGGGACAGGCACCGTTGTCCGAGCAGATCATGATCAACGTGTCCTCGAACACACCTCTCTCCTTGAGGTGGTCCACGAGGCGTCCCGTCGCCTGATCGACCCGGTCCACCATCCCCGCGAATGCCGCCATCCGTTCGGATTCCCATCGCTTTTCCTCGACGGTCAGCTCCTTCCAGGCGGGCACATTTTCGGGGCGCGGAGAAAGGGCCCATCCCTCCGGGATCAAGCCCATTTCTCGCTGTCTCGCAAAGCGGCGATCGCGCACCGCATCCCACCCGGCGTCGTAGCGGTGCTCATACTTGCGGAAGTCCTCCTCGATCACGTGCAGCGGGTAGTGTGGTGCGTTGTGGGCGACGTAGAGCAGGAAAGGCTTCCCGTCGGCAGGCGCGATCATCTCGTCGAGGAAGTTCTTGGCATGATCAATGAAGGCATCGGTCGTGTAGAAATCCTCGTCGAACTCCTCCCACGGCTCCCCATTCAGCCGAAAGGTATCGTCGCCCGTGAAGAAATTGGTCGCGCCGGATAGATGCCCGAAGTAGCGCTCGAATCCGCGGTCGGTCGGCTCGCCGTTCAGATGCCACTTCCCCACCATCGCGGTTCGATAGCCGGCCTTCTCCAGGACTTCCGCGATCGTGACTCCCCGGTCGAGCGCATTGCTGCCGGCCTGGTCGCAATAGAGCCCCGTCAGAAGCGAGACCCGGGACGAGTGACACTTGGCGGTGTTGTAGAATCGCGAAAAGCGCAATCCATCAGCCGCCAGCGCATCGATATGTGGTGTCTCGATCTCGCTTCCGTAGCATCCGAAATCCGAGAATCCGAGGTCATCGAGCATCATGATGACGATATTGGGACGCTCTGCCGCCGGTGCAGGAGAAGCTACGGCGAGCGCGCCGGCGATCAGGATGGAGAGGCCGAGATGGTAGACGGTTGTCATCGGTCCCAGTGGAGCGGACGTTTGAACGAACGTCCAGCGCCGAAACGCAGCGAATCGGACGAACGTCGCACCGCGAACCGCCCCCGTTTTTTACTCCCGGTCGAGTGCGCCGTAGGGGTCCTGACCGACCACCGCCCGGGGCTTGGTAACTTCCTTCTCCTCCGCATGAGGCAACTCAGGTTCCTCGGCGACCTCGGTTGCGTCCTCCGCCGCATCCGCGGCAAAGAAGTCCACGCCCGGATTTCGTTCCGGCCAGGATGGATCGCTCATCGCCCCGGCCCCGGCGGACCCCGAAGGCTGCGACACGAGTGCCCCTTCCTCTGCCACCCCTTCCGGATGCAGCATCGAATCCCAGATGGGACGAGCCACCTCGCCACCGAAGGCGGGACGGAAAATCGTCTCGAACTCGTCGGTACCAACCCACACCCCCCAGGTGTATTCCCGGTTGAATCCGGCAAACCAGGCGTCGGTATACTCCGCCGTCGTGCCTGATTTTCCCCCGAGAAACCCGGAGCCTTCTCCCTCGAGCTGGAGGAGGTCGGCAATGCGCCGTGCCGTCTGACTCCCGATTCCTCGCGGTGGTGTCTCCTCCCCTTTCCTCGCGTAGAGCACTTCACCCGATCTCGTCCGGATCGTCCGGATCATGCCCGGCCGGGGAGCGGGCCGGCCGTCGTTCGCGAACGCCGTATAGGCGCGGGTCAACTCGGTCAGGCCGATCTCCGTCGCGCCGAGAAATGTACCGGGATACGGGCGAAGCTCCGTCTCGATTCCGAGCCGTGCGGCCACCTCGCCCAGGGCGTCGAGTCCCACCTGGAATCCCACTCGCACGGTGGGGCTGTTCTTCGACTCTCTCAGCGCTTGCGCCGCCGGAATACGCCCGTCCCAACGGTTACCGGAATCCTCGGTGCTCCATTCGCCGAGAATCCCGCTGGTCCCACCCAGCATCACTTCCCTGTTGTCGATCGGGGCGTCCAGGACAAGGCTGGAGGGGGCGAGTTTCCCGGAGTCGAATGCGGCCGCGTAGACGACCGGAAGGAAGGCGGAACCGGCGGGGCGCTTCAGGTCCCAGACCCGGTCGAACTCGCTCGCATCGAAATCACGGGTGCCGACCGAGGCAACCACCTCCCCGGTCGTGTTCTCCACCATCAGCAACGCGGCCTGCAGAGGGGTCGTCTCGGCCGGACCGCGCTTCTCCTCCTCGAGGCGATCCAGGTGTCGATTCATGGCTTCGGCGGCATGGCACTGCAGGGCGAAATCGATCGAGGTTTCGATCGTGAGATAGCCCGGATCGGGAAAGGCAACCAGGTCACGGGATTCCTTGGCGGCCCGAAGGAGGAGGTGCTTTCGCTGCTGGCGGGCCATGGTCTCGGCGGGAGAATCGGCAAAGTCCAAATCCTCCGCCAGTTCCCGCTCCAGTTCGCCGGCGTCCAGGTAGCCCTGGTGATGCATGCGCCGGAGAATCGCGTCCCTCCGATCGAGGGCCGCGGAACGATCCACGAAGGGAGACAGTGTGCTGGGAGAACGAATGATCCCCGACAGCAGGGCCGATTCCCCCACGGTGAGACCGGACGGAGGTTTCGCGAAGTAGATCAGGGCGGCCGCCCCGAGGCCATCGGCCCCGCTCCCCCAGTAGACCCGGTTGAGGTAGTGCTCGACGATCTCCTCTTTCGAATAGTGCAGTTCCAGCTTCACCGCGAGAAAGATCTCGAGAACCTTCCGGTAGATGCTGCGCCCCTCCAGGCCGAAGGCATTCCGGGCGAGTTGTTGTGTGAGCGTGCTGGCCCCCTCCCTGATCTCGCCCGCCCGATAATTCACGACGGTCGCGCGAGCCATACCTAAGGGATCGAATCCTCGGTGTTCGAAGAATCTCTGATCCTCGGCCGCCACCAGCGCCTCCAGAAAATGGGGAGGCAAGCTCTCGTAGTCGACCAGCCACCGGTCGGCCCCTCCGGCCCGCCCGATGGGTTGCCCCCGCGCGTCGATGACGAGTGCCCCCATCTCGAGATGCTGCACCATGCGAGGCTCGAAGACGGATACCTGCTCGACAAAATGCCAGACCACTCCACCCGCGATCCCGGCGAGAAAGCTCGAAACGAGAAGGGCGAGCGTCACGACGAGACGGAAGAACACCACCACGGCGGTGAGAAAAAAACCGCGCTTCCGGGGCTTCCTCGAGTCCGCTCTCTCCTCGGCGCTCTCCGCTTCTGCGGACGAGCCGGAATCGAGACCGTGGTCGCTCCCGGTGGAACCCTCCTCCCTGTCCGATTCCCCGGACTCTCGAGGACGGTCCGTCTCTGACTCTTCGATGGGTTTCACGCGTCGCTACAGTGAGACGGTGGAGGAGAAGAATCAATTCCTCTTTCGGCGCCCGAAGAGTGCGCGAAGGAGCCCGCCATTTCCGACGCTTCCGCGGCGAAACAGCGGCCGCCGATTCGTCTGGATCACTTCGACCTCGAAGATGGGAAGGAAGTCGGAGGCCCCCACCGCGGCGACGAGTTCCGGTACGGGCGTCGAAGGTTGCGCGGGTAGAACGACCGCGTAGGTCTCTGGTTCGGAAAAAGCCGTCTTGAGAAACTGGGCGGCGATGGGAGCGGCATGACGCCCTCCGCCGAGAGTTTCCCCTTCCCGTCCGTGACTGACGGCGGCGAAGGCGATCCGGGGAGACGGGGCATCGACCCAGCCCGTATACCACGCCAGGGAGCGGAGACGGCCATCCACGGCCCACTGCGCGGTGCCCGTCTTTCCGTAGACACGGGGATTCTCTCCCATCGAGGCCGCTCCGCCGGTGCCCCGGTGGTAGTTCGTGGCCCCCCACATGCCTTCGTGGACGATGCGCACATCCGAATCGTCGAGCCCCAGTGATCGCTCCCGCACGGGTGGCACGCAGCGAATCGCGTAGCCGTCTCGTGGATCGCGCCACTCCGTGACGAGCCGCGGTTTCGGCAGGTAGTCACCGTTCGCGAGGCCACCCATCGCGAGCGCCACCTGCAGCGGAGAGGCGAGAAGGGCTCCCTGCCCGATCGACAGGTTGGCCACGCTCCGTCCGTCGGAACTGGTCTTCGCGTCGGGGACGAAACCCTCGGCGACCGCATCCAGCGGAATGTCGGGGGCGGTGCCATAACCGAGACGGCGGGCCATTTCAATGATATTCCGGGATCCGATCTCGAGACCCGCCTGGTAGAACCAGGTGTTGCAGGAACGGGTGATCGCCATGCGAACGTCGAGAGAACCCTCGTGACCCCCATGCCAGTTCTTGAACGGACGACCGGCGATGAACACGGAAGGCGGGCCGGTGTAGAGCGTGTCGAGCCCCCAGATGATCCCTCGGTCGAGGCCCGCCATGGCAACGATCGACTTGAAGGTGGAAGCCGGCGGATAGGTGCCGGTGACCGCTCGGTCGAAAAAGGGTGCCTCCGGCGCCGATGCCAGTTCCTGGAATTTCTCGTGCGAAATTCCCGGGACGAAGAGGTTCGTGTCGTACGAGGGATAGGACACCATCGCGAGGATGTCGCCGGTGTCGGCGTCGACCGCGACGAACGCGCCGGGACGCCCCGAGCGGGCGAGGGCCTCCGCCGCCAGTTTCTGCATCGCGAAATTGATCGAGAGAACCGCGGTCGGACCGGGACGCGGCGGGGCTCCCAGCTCCTCGTTCCGGCGCACTCCGTCCTCGTCGTAGAGCCGGCTGATCTCTCCCGGGACGCCGCGCAGTTCCCTGTCGAGCGCCTTTTCCATTCCGGCGCGGCCCTTCACCGGGGGAAAGAGATGTTCGACCGCGGCCAGTTTCCCGTGCTGATCCGGGATGTCCTCACCGACATAACCCGCGATGTGGGCGAACAAATCCGGGTGGGGATAGTAGCGCTCGTAGACGGTCTGCAGGGAAAATCCGTCCGGCAGTCCCCGCTCATCGAGTCCCTGCAGCTCCTCGGGCGTCAACGCACCGGTAAGAGCCAGGGGCGGTGGCGGAAGTGCTCTTTCACTTCCGAGTCGCGGGGCGGTTGCCAATTCGAGACCTCGGGGAGAAATTCCGCGATCGATTCGAGGGAAGCGAGCGCTTCGGTCGCATCCTCGCCCAGCGCAAGGGGTCGCACGACCAGTCGCTGTCGCGTGCGCGTCGTCGCGACAGCCACGCCGTCGCTCGTCACGATCATTCCCCGGGGCGGCGGAATCAGGAAGATTCGCGTTTTTCCCTTCGGAATCGAGTCCATCGGCGTGGGACCGTAGTCGATCGTCCCTTCTTCTCCGCCCTGGACGGAAGACAGGGTCAAGGGGCCGGGAACACCCTCTTCATCGCCCACGGTGTCTCGTGCATCCGCCTTCCCGGGGGTCGCCGCCAGCACCATCCCCGCCAGCGAGACGGCAGCCATCGTCTCCAACCGGAACCACCTTTCACCTCGTTCCTGGCGGTCCCGACGAAACCGCCCCTGCCTGTCCTTCAACCACATGCCCTGGATCAACTCAATTCCCGCGTCGCGATCTGCTCAAATAGGACGAATATTCCGAAGCTGGCGAATTCTCAACCAAACAATCCGTCACTTGATCCGGCCCTGACACACGCGAGACCGACCACGAACCAGGGTCGGCGCCCGCCATGAGGAACCGGATGCCGTTCCTCGACGATTGAAGGGCGGCCCAACCTGCCGTAGGCTCGCGTTCTCCATGAGCGACGAGAATGCTCCTCCCCCCACCCCAGCGGATTCGCCGGGAGGCGGTCCCTTCGCCTTTCTTTCCCGGACGCCATCGGGCCAAAGCCCGGGGCCCGGAGCGGAAAAGCCGCGCCGACGTTGGGCCCGGGTCCTCCTGATCCTGACCGCTCTCCTCATCGCCGCAGGAATCGTTACCGTCGCGTCCGGGGCGATCTACTACCACGGAAGGGCGCTCGCCTACGATCTCTCGCTCCTTCGGGAGGTGCCCCAGCGAACCCTCGTCTACGACCGGGAGAGGGCGCTCCTCGGTCACGTTTCAGGACACGGGGAGAATCGCCTCGTCGTCCCGGTGAGCGACGTGTCCGAGCACTTCATTTCCGCCCTCCTCGCCCGGGAAGACAGTCGCTACTTTCACCACGGTGGCGTCGACTATCGCGGGGTCGCCCGCGCCATCGTCGAGAACGTCAGGAGGGGCGACATGGAGCAGGGGGCGAGCACGCTGACGATGCAACTGGCCCGCAACACCTATGGCATGCGGGAGAAGACGATCGGACGCAAGTTGCAGGAAGTGGCGCTGGCGCGGCGCATCGAGAGGCGATTCTCCAAGGACGAGATTCTCGGGTTCTACATCAACCGCATCTACTTCGGAGCGGGACTCTACGGGATCGAACGAGCTGCACAGGGTTTCTTTGAAAAGCCGGCCTCCGAGTTGACTCTCGGGGAATCGGCGATGCTCGCGGGCATCATCCGCGGACCGAGCCTGCTGAATCCCTTTCGCAGCCTCGAGGATGCCAAGGCGGCCCGGGACGAGGTTCTCGGCAGGATGCTCGCGGAGGAGCTGATCACCGAGACGGAGGCACTGGCGGCCCGGGCCGAACCGGTGGTATTGCGTCCTCCCGGTGAGCGTCTTGCGACCGGGTCCTATGTTCTCCAGCTGATTCACGACCTGCTCGCCGGTGTGCTCGATCCGATCGACATCAAGCAGGGAGGGCTCCGTGTCTACACCACGATCGATTCGGATCTGCAGGAGCGTGCGGCCCGGGCGCTCGATCGACACCTCTCCGAGATCGAGGCCCGGCCCGGATTTCCCCACCCTCCGAGGAGGGACCATCCCGGCGGAAGCGGCACGGAAACGAACTACGTGCAGGGGGCCGTGGTCTCGATCGACAACTCGACCGGCGGATTCCTCGCCCTCGTCGGCGGCCGGGATTTCGGCGAGAGCCCCTTCAACCGGGCCGTGCAGGCGCGACGTCAGGCAGGTTCGACCTTCAAGCCCTTCGTCTATGCCGTCGCCTTCGACCGGGGTGGCCTGTTGCCGGGAGACTACGTCAGTGACGATCCGATTCGCCTCGACAGCGGAGGTGGAAAAATCTGGAGCCCGCAGAACAGCGATGGGACGTTCACCGGTCTGCAACCGGCCGCGATCGGTTTGATCCGCTCCCGCAACACGATGTCGGTACGGGTCGGGCAGATCGCCGGATTGCGAAACGTTCTCAGCCTCTCCCGTGCTCTGAAGTTCGGCGAGATTCCGGAATCTCCGGTGAGCTATCTCGGTGCCATGGACACGACCCTGACGACGATCACGAGCGCTTATTCTACGTTTCCGGCGGGCGGATTCAACCGCGAGCCCTACCTCATTGAACGAATCGAGGACGCAGGGGGTAACGAGCTCTTCCAGACCGAGATCCGCAGCGTCCGGGTCTTCCGGGAATCGGTCTGCTGGCTCACCAACGACATCCTCGGCAAGGTCATGGACGAAGGGACGGGCCGAAGCGCGCGCCGCCTCGGCTACGAGGCACCCGCCTGCGGCAAGACGGGAACGACGAACGACTACCGGGACGCGTGGTTCGTGGGCTATACCGACAAGATTACGACCGGCGTCTGGGTGGGCATGGACCGTCCGCAGACGATCATGAATCGGGGCTATGGCAGCACCCTGGCGCTTCCCGTCTGGACCGCGGTCATGCAGGAGGCCGAGGAGGCCGGATTCCCCGCCCAGAAGATACCCGCGCCCACCGATGCTCGCGAAACTCTGATCTGTCGGGAGTGCGGAAACCTCGCGACCCGGCGCACCACCCGGCCCTATGTGATGCCGCTCCCCCCTGATCTCACTCCCGCGCAGACCTGTCCGGGACACGGTTCCGGCATCTTCACGGGATTGGGCGACGATCCACGCCGAGCACGCCCCCTCCCCGATGACGGAAACGCCTACGACCCGAGGCTGCACGATCCCGCCGCTCCCGATGGACGGATCCTGCGCCAGCTCGGGCGATGGCTTTTCGGTGGCGGCGAACGATGATGAGGGGATAGTGCGGTTGTGCCGGATCCGGCAACACGTCATGAGCCGCCAGCCTCCCTTCTTCAGTCTCGTTCCCGAGGGATCGCCCCACCGGGTCGTGGGCGAGCGCGAGGTGATGCTCCCCGGATTCTCGCTCGAGATCCTCGCCACCCGGAAGATTCGACTCGACCGCTGGGACCTGGCGGAACTCGTCGATCCCTACTGGCGGCTCTACCTGCCGGTCGAGGGAAAGGCCTGCGTGACCCACGAAGAGCGACGCATCGATCTCCTCCCGGGCCACGCGTACCTGATTCCGCCACGCACGCCGTTCAGTTCACACAACCCGGAACCGTTCGTGAAATGGTATGCCCACTTCGTCCTCGGGGGCGCCGATCATCACTCTGTCCCCGGAATCTACGAGATGCGGTCGGATGACGAGATGGCCTCGTTGCTGGAGCGGCTTGCCAATCGCGAAGACACGAGGCCGTTCGTCTGGGAGTCCGCGAGCCTCGTGGCATATTGTCTCAGCCGCCTGCCTGAACGTGCGTGGACGGAGCGCCGCCTCGATCCACGGGTCGAAAAGGCGATGGAGTTTCTTCGCGCCAATCTTACCCGCAAGATCAATGCCGAGGATGCGGCGCGTGCCGCCGGAGTCAGCGTGCGAAACCTGAATCACCTGTTCCGGCAACAGGTGCGCATGGCACCGATGACGGTCCTCCTGAATTGCCGCCTCGACAAGGCGTGTCACCAGTTGCGTCATACCGATTCCTCGATCGAACAGGTTGCCGAGAATTGCGGATTCCCCAATCGCTACTATTTCAGCCGCATGTTGAAGCAGCACCGGGGCATCTCCCCCGCCGCCTATCGCAAGGGCCAGCTCTACTGAGGCGTGTCGCTATCGTAGTGGCTCTCGACGCGCCATGCGACGGATTCGAAAGGCGGGTCTAGATCGCACTCCCCATCCAGCCGAGCTTCTGGTTGAGGACTCCGTAGAAGTCCTGACCCGCCAACGCAATGAGGGGAAGTGCAAAGCCGGCCATCGCGATCTCGACCTCGGCCTCGCCGCTGATTTCCGCGACGTGCGCCCCATCGGCCATCAGCGAGAGGTCGTCTCGCTGGTCGGGAACGAAGAGTGAGATGTGGCTGGACCCGTCGACGACGAGGGGCCGGTTCGCCACGGTGTGCGGACAAACCGGGGTCATCACGAACACGTTGGCGCCCGGCTCGACGAGAGGTCCTCCCGCGGAGAGGGAATAGGCGGTCGAACCGGTCGGAGTCGCCACGATCAACCCGTCGCCGGTGTAGCGATTCGCCCGCAGGCCGTTGACGCGGGCCTCGACATGCACGACCCGCGCATTCATCCCCCTCCCGATCACGATCTCGTTCAAGGCAAACACGACCCGCGGCGGGTCGTCCTCGTGGCGCACCGAACACCGCAACACCGTCCGCTCCGAAATGCGGTAGTCGCCGCTGGCAAGGGCTTCGACGAGTCTGCCACTCTCGTCGGAGGTGGCGCAGGTGAGAAAGCCCAGGTTCCCGGTGTTGATCGCGGCAAGGGGCTTGATCCGGCTTCCGAGTTTCCGCATCACCCAGAGAATCGTGCCGTCGCCCCCGAGCACGACAAGGCGGTCGCTCAGCCTGGCGAGTTCGTCCAGCTCCACCCCTTCGCCGAGCCCCGCGTGCTCCGCACTCGCCCGCTCCAACCGAACGGGCAACCCGGCCCCACCGAAGCGGCAGAGGAGGTCCTCGAGAAGTGCGATGCCCCCGGTCTTGCCCGGATTCGCGATGATGCCTATGCGGGGGGCGTCAGCCATGCGAGAAATTCGACGTTTCCGTCGGCGCCACTGATAGGGGATTCCGTCACCGCCCGCCAGCACTTTCGCAAGTCCTCCTCGACGTGGCGCCGAATCTTCTCGACCGCCGCTTCCCGAAGCGCCGGTTCGCGCACGATGCCCCCCTTGCCCACCTGGTCCCTCTGCAACTCGAACTGGGGCTTGATCAGCGCGACCACGTCGCCGCCGTCTTTCAGGACTCCGAACACCGGGCCGAGAATGCGGGTCAGGGAGATAAAGGACACGTCGATGACGACGAGGTCGACCTCTTCACCGAGGTCTTCCGACTCGATGTATCGCACGTTGAACCCCTCGCGGGAGATGACGCGCGAGTCGTTTCGGATCTTCCAGGCGAGCTGGTTCGTGCCCACGTCGTAGGCATGAACCCGAAGCGCCCCCCTCTGCAGGAGGCAGTCGGTGAATCCACCGGTCGAAGCCCCCGCATCGAGAACGATCCGCCCTTCCGGATCGATCCCGAACTCGTCCAGTGCCTTCTCCAGCTTCAATCCCCC
>Ga0180436_10002687_pt1 | contig 16673 bp, 12 predicted proteins | sample SS_ome_2_FD_132434 | JGI IMG/M metagenome (GOLD analysis project Ga0180436, IMG submission 132434) | Hypersaline lake sediment archaeal communities from the Salton Sea, California, USA - SS_3_S_2 metaG | ecosystem: Environmental > Aquatic > Non-marine Saline and Alkaline > Hypersaline >...
ACATCATCTCGGGCACCTCGGGGCTTCTGTTCCTGCCGACGATCCAGAACTACGAAACCGCGCTGTGCGATATCCTGCCCTACGAACTCGACCACCTTGATTTCTGTGCCCTCAAGTTCGGCGGCGCCTTCATCAACTCGCTGATCATCACGCTGATCTCGACCGTGCTGACGCTGGTGATCGGCTGCATGGCGGCCTATGCGCTGGTGCGGTTCCGTTTCATGGGGCGCGACACCGCCTCGCTGACCACGCTGATGGTGCGCATGGTGCCGCCCGCGGTGCTGCTGGTGCCGGTCTTCGGGCTCTGGAACAACGAGTTCTGCATCGACAACGCGACGCTCGTGGGCGGCTGGATCCGCGAGACCTTCGGCGGCCGCGGCGATGTCTGCCTCGCCGGAACGCATTCGGGTATCATCCTCGTCTACGTCGCGATGAACCTGCCCTTCGTGATCTGGATCCTGCAAAGCTTCATCGTCCAGGTGCCCTACTCGCTGGAAGAGGCCGCCCGGGTCGATGGGGCGACGCCGTTCCAGGTGTTTTTCCGCGTGGTGCTGCCGCTGATCAAGCCCGGCCTTGCCGCGGCGGCGATTTTCACCTTCCGTATCGCTTGGAATGAGTATCTTCTGGCCTCGGCCCTCTCGGACCGCGATACCAAGACCGTGCCGATCCTGATCGTGAACAACATGTCGGAATTCAACGTCGAATGGGGGGTGATCATGGCCACGGGCATGCTGCTCGCGATCCCGCCGATCATCTTCACCCTGTTGGCCTCGCGCCAGATCATCACCGGCATGACCGCCGGTGCCGTCAAGGGTTGACCGATGCGCAAGCGGGTGCTGCTGCTGGCAACACTGGATACCAAGCGCGAGGAGGTGGCCTTTCTGGAACAGGCCCTGGCGGCGCAGGGGCTCGCGCCAGACCCCGTCGACCTCTCGCTCGGGTCGCACGGCAAGACCTGGGACGGGGCGAAGAAGATCCAGGCAATTGAGCAGACCGGCACCCGGCTCGGTGCCGAGGTGAGCGAGATGCTGGACGGCGTCGGCGCGGTCGTGGGCCTCGGCGGCGGCACCGGCGGCGAGATCATCCTGCGCGTGATGCACGCCCTGCCGTTCGACTTCCCCAAGGTGCTGATCACCACGCTGCCGTTCGATCCCCGCGCCGCGCTGGCCGACAACTCCATCATCCTGGTGCCCACGCTCGTCGACATCGCCGGCCTCAACCCAACACTTCGTCAGGTCTTTACGGCTTCCGCGGCATTGGTTGCCGGTCTTGCCCGGACCCCGGCGCTCGATATCGCCGCTCAGAAAACCATCGGGATCACCGCCCTCGGCGCGACTGGCGGCGCGGCGGAGGCGTTGGTCGCAGGCTTCCGCGCCCTCAACGAGGAAACCACGGTGTTTCATGCCAACGGCTACGGCGGCGCGGCCTTTGCCCGTTTCGCCGAGGCCGGCGCTTTCAAGGCCATCGTCGACATGACCGTTCACGAGCTGAACCGCTGGCTCTTCGCGGGGGCCTATGTTTCGATGCCGACGCGGTTCTCTGCCGCCGGTGATCTGCCACGGATCGTCCTGCCCGGTGGGCTGAACTTCCTCGGTCTCGGTGCGCTGGACACGGTGCCGGCGGCCTTGCTCGACCGGCCGCACTACCAGCACACCGGGCATTTCACCCACGTCAAACTGAGCCAAGAAGAAATGGTGAAGGCCGCGACCACCCTCGCCGGGCACTGCAATGCGGCCCCCGGGCCGGTGCACGTGATCGTGCCGATGGGCGGTTTCTCTCATCAGGACTGCCCGGGCGGCGAGATCGAGGATGCCGCCCTGCGCCAGACCTGCCTCGACGTGCTGACCGCCGAAGCACACCGCTACACGGTCGAACCCGTTCCCCACCACATCAATGCGCCCGAGACCGCCACGAAAGTGATCGCGGCACTCGCGCCGAGACTCGAGAGGCCCGGACATGCCTGACCAGAATGAAATCGACGCCAAGAAAGATGCCCTGATCTGGGCCGCCAAGCGCTCCTTCGACCTGCGCCTGCAAACCACTGCCGGCGGCAACCTGTCGGTCCGGCTGAGCTCTGCCGACGCCATCGTCATCAAACCCTCGGGCGTGGGCTTCAACGAGTGCACCCGCGACAACCTCCAGATCGTGCATCTCGACGGCACCCTGGAGCCCTCGCCGTTCAAGCCGTCGAAAGACCTCGATTTCCACCTCGATCTCTACCGCATCCGCCCCGACATCAACGCCATCGTGCATTGCCACAGCCCCTGGGCCACCGGCTATGCCAGCGCCGGGATCGAAATCCCCTGCCTGACTGTGCAGACCATCGAAAAGATCGGCCGTATGCCGCTCATCCCGCTTTCACCCAACGGTGGCCCGCAAACCGAGGTCGAGATCAGCCCCTACTTCAAAGACCCCAAGGTTGTTGCCGCCGTTCTGGCCAATCACGGCACGATCGGAGTGGGGTCCACTCTGACCAAAGCGCAATACCTCGCCGAGATCATCGAGGAGACCGCGCACATCGCTTTCGTTCGCGACACGCTCATGGCGGCACACGGTCGCACGGCGGCGGATCTGCCGAACTTCGGCACCGCGAAGGACGCCAAGGCGGCTTCGTCGCAATAGGCCGGGCGCTATCGGACGGCCAGAAATGAGCCAGCTCGCCCTTGCGCTCGACCCAGGCCCGCCGATGTCCAGAAAGATGCTACGGGTCCCGAGCGGGGCGGCACCGGGTTTGCCCCATGCGCAATCCACGGGTCAGTTGAGATTGCCTCATAGACAACATGGCGCGGTCGCCACTCCGCCAGAGGGGCCGCGTCTCGAAACAACTGAGACCTGATGGCAGCCGAAAACCTGGCTACGCAAACCGACCGCTCGCAACTAATCCCAATCCATCACGACCTTTCCAGCCTCGCCGGACAACATAGCCGCGAAGCCGGAACCGAAATCGTCGACGTATATGCGGTGCGTGATGAGTCCCGAAAGGTCGAGGCCGGATTGCACCAGCGCGATCATCTTGTACCAGGTCTCATACATCTCGCGGCCGTAGATACCTTTCACGGTCAGCATCTTGAAGATGATCTCGTTCCAGTCGACGGCAAATTCCGTTGGCGCGATGCCCAGCAGCGCGATCTTGCCGCCGTTATTCATGCGATGGATCATCTGGCGCATGGCGGCGGAAGATCCCGACATTTCAAGACCGACATCGAAACCCTCGGTCATGCCGATATCGCCCATCCTCTCGCGCAAGGTTTCGGCACTCACGTCGACCACGTATTGCACGCCCATGCGGCGGGCAAGGTCTAGCCGGTAGGGGGCGATATCGGTGATCACCACCTTGCGGGTGCCGACCCTCTGGGCGACCAGCGCGCCCATGATGCCGATAGGGCCGGCACCGGTGACCAACACGTCCTCGCCAACGAGATCGAAGGAGAGCGCGGTGTGCACTGCGTTGCCAAGCGGATCGAAGATCGCGGCGATCTCGTCGGGGATATCATCGGGGATCGGCACGACGTTGCTTTCCGGCAGGCAGAGATATTCGCCAAAAGCCCCCGGGCGGTTCACGCCGACGCCCTTGGTGTTCCGGCACAGGTGCCCGCGGCCGGCACGGCAGTTGCGGCAGATCCCGCAAACGATATGGCCCTCGCCCGAAACCCGTTGGCCGATCCTGAATTTGCTGGCCGCTGCGCCCATGTCGACGATCTCGCCGCAGAACTCGTGGCCGACCACCATTGGCACCGGCACAGTTTTGGCCGACCATTCGTCCCATTTCCAGATATGCACGTCGGTGCCGCAGATCGCGGTCTTTTTCACCTTTATCAGCACCTCGTGGGGCCCCGGTTCAGGCACCGGCACATGTTCCATCCACAGCCCGGTTTCAGGCTTCGATTTTACCAGGTCCTTCATCTGGTTCGTCATGCGATGATCCCCATCTCACGGCCGACCACGATGAACGCGTCGATCGCCTGGTCCAGTTCCGCGCGGCTGTGCGCGGCCGACATCTGCGTTCGGATCCGGTCCTGCCCGCGGGGGACAACCGGGAAGCTGAATGGCGCGACGTAGACACCGCGCGCATCGAGGCGGCAGGCCATGTCCTGCGCCGATTTCGGGTCACGCAGCATCACCGGGATGATCGGGTGTTCTCCCGGCAGGAGGTCAAATCCCGCCGCGGACATGCGGTCGCGGAAATGCGCGGCATTCTCGAACAGCCTGTCGCGCCTTTCGGTGGAGGCTTCGAGCATGTCGAGTACCTTGATCGAGGTGGCCGCGATCACCGGGGCGAGCGTGTTGGAAAACAGGTAGGGGCGGGACCGTTGACGCAGCCAATCGATCACTTCGCGTTTGCCGCAGGTGTAGCCACCCGAGGCGCCGCCTAGGGCCTTGCCGAGCGTGCCGGTGACGATGTCGATCCGATCCATGACGCTACAATGCTCGATCGACCCACGCCCGGTTTCCCCAACGAATCCGACGGCGTGGCTTTCATCCACCATCACCATCGCGCCGTATTTGTCGGCGAGGTCACAGATCTCGTTGAGCTTCGCCAGGTAGCCGTCCATCGAGAACACACCATCCGTGGCGATCAACTTGAACCGTGCGCCTTCGGCGGCCTGAAGCTGTGCCTCAAGATCGGCCATGTCGGAATTGCCGTAGCGGAAGCGTTGCGCCTTGCACAGCCGCACCCCGTCGATGATCGAGGCGTGGTTGAGCGCGTCAGATATGACCGCATCCTCGGGGCCCAGCAGGGTTTCGAACAGGCCGGTGTTGGCGTCGAAGCAGGAGGAGTAGAGGATTGTGTCTTCGAACCCGAGGAAAGCCGAGATCCGTGCTTCCAACTCCTTGTGGACCGAATGCGTGCCACAGATGAATCGTACCGACGACATGCCGTAGCCAAAGCGTGATAGGGCGGCGCGCCCGGCTTCGATTAGATCCGGGTGATCACTAAGGCCTAGATAGTTGTTGGCGCAGAGGTTGATCACGTCCTGCCCGGTGTCGAGATGCACGGTGCCGGACTGTTTGGAGGTGATGATGCGCTCGGACTTGTAAAGGCCGGTCTCCTTCAACCCGTCCAGTTCCGCCGCCAGATGATCAATGAACGCATCGCTCATGTCTGTCTCCGAGTTGTTCGCCGGGTTGGATCGAGCCAAGCGGCTGACCACGGCCCATGGTGTTGAGCCATTCCTCTTCGATGCTACATTGCGCCCTCGAGATCCGGCAATCGACGTTCCTTGGAGGTTCTCCTCTTTTTTTCGGTTGTTCCGCAGAAATGTTGAATTGGGCGAGAAGGGGACGATCGCCGATAGGCAGGAAATGATTTGTTTGCCGAACTCCGGCACGAAACAGGTCCCGGTTCCTGTTTTGCTCCCAGATTTGCACAATGCGATTCCCTTGGGCCTTTGGAGTTGTATCAGTATTGAATTCCTGGCCGTATCCAGCTGAAAAAGGCCACTTCTCGAAGAGGGCGAACCGCCGGCCACGTCGGACGCGAAAACTTGAAGCTAATTCCTAGTGCGGAAATCATTCGGCCTGAAAAAGTGAGAATTCGGCAAAGGCATACCGAGCCTTTGGCAGCAGGTCGCTGGTCAACCGCGCGTCCAATGCAGCTCCAATTCCGCACAGGCAAAGATCGGGCAGGATGCTGAAGTTGACGATGGGAACCCGGTCGCAGCTTTCTGGGTTGACTTGGATCATTGCGGGGGTGAGCTCTGCCAGAGCACTTTGATTATTAGATCATAACTGAACCGAAGAATTGCCGGGAAATGGGGTGGTGCTGTGGCGAGTTCGAATACTGCCTTTCCAGATCGGGACGCAACCGCTGCGTAGGGGTACGCCTCGGCTTACTGAAAACAACGAGTCCAATAATCAAGTCCTGGTCGGCTGCCGGAATGATTTGGTATGTCAACCAACGGTCATTCCGTCTCTTCCGCTCACGGTATCATTTGCGCTACTTTTCCTCACAATACTGGCGGTGAAAGTCGTTCTGGCCGCGCACTTGGACCTGTTTCCTGACGAAGCGTTCTATTGGCTCGAGTCGGAGAGACTGGCGCTGTCGTTCAGTGACGTCCCAGTGTTGACCCCGGCCTTGGTCCGAGCTGGGACTTGGCTCTGGGGGGATTCTCCGCTCGCTGCGCGAAGCCTTTTCCTGATTTTCGGGAGCCTGTTGCCGCCAGCGGTCTATCTGCTCGCATCAACTATCGCGGGGCGAACGTTTGCCCTGCATTCGACGTTCTTCCTGCTTCTACTTCCCATGCCAGCCGCCATCGGGCTACTGATCCTTCCTGACGTTCCGATGGTGGTTCTATCGGTCTTCGCGCTTGCGGCCTTCTTCCGAGCGACACGAGCGAACACCCTTCTCGGTTGGATCGTGTTTGGGGTAATCTGCGCGCTAGGCGTAAATGCCCATTACCGGTTTTTCTTTTTCATTCTCGCGGCGGTGATCTGCTTGTTCATCACCAAGAAAGGCCGATCGAATTGGCGGGAACCCGGGCTCTGGACCGCTGTTTCCATCCTTTTTGCCGGCTGCATTCCAGTTTTCCTCTTCAATTCGGCGAACGATTTCGCCGCGGTTTCATTTCAATTCAACGATCGCCATCCTTGGGCGTTCGACCTGAACGGGCTCGCCTACGTGGTTGAGCAGCTCTACTGGGCAACCCCGTTGATCTTCCTCTTGCTGGCGATCACGCTCTGGCGTTGCGCGCGGCAAGGGATGGCTGGCAGTGATCCCCATGCCATGATCGCGATCTTCGCCGGTGCGAATATCTTGCCCTTCCTTGTTCTGAGCCCCTGGATGGATCGGGGCGAGGCGTTTACCGCTCACTGGCCCGTTTTCGGATATATCTGCCTGCTGGCCTTTCTTCCCGAGACCCTGTCCGTTCTTGTTCGGCGCCTGAATCGCCGGGCGCGGCGATGGCTGGCCTGGGTGATCCCCGGCAGCGGGCTGTTTTTCGTGATGTTCACGTTCCTTGTTCTCACCCTTTCCGCGTTCTATTCGGACATTCCTCGGCCGCTCCGGGTCATTGCGTCAGACAGGATGGCGGGTTGGTCGGAGGTCGGGGCCAAGGTCATGGACTTGCGCGCTTCCGGTCGGTGGCGTGATGACGCGCCTATCGTCACCGATGAGTACTACCTCGCGGCTGAGATCGCCTATACCACCGACCAACAGAACGTGTACGCCCTAAATGCTGAACGTGCGCGCGTCATGGGGCGGAAGGCGCAGCTTGAAATCTGGGATCTGTTCGAAAACGGCCTGCGCCGGAACCATTCGCTTGCCAATGCTCTGTTGGTGGTCGAACGGGGCGCACGGGAACTGTACTCCGATGCGGCGACTGTGTCCCGGCTGTGCGAGGTCTTTGGGCAAATCAGGTTCATGGATGAACTTGAGCTTTTCGACGGTGAACGCCGGTACTCCTTCTATTCCGCAGAGCGCATTCGCCCGCTTGTATCCGGCCGACCCCTGCCTCCCGCGGAACTTTCCGCTCAGCCCTCCTGTTTCGAGGGAATGGCTCGTCCGCGCTAAACCGCAGCATGAATGCCGCCTCAGGAACGCGGCTCAGCCATCGCCATGCGACGGGTGGAAAGAAACACACCAATCAGAATGATGACACACGCAACCCAGTTGAACCCCGGGAAATGATCGACGCGAATGCCCCCGAGAGCCAGAAGCGCGAGCCCGGCGCAGCCAATAATTGCGCCAATGCTTACTTGGACCGTTCCGGGGACTTCAGTCGTATGCGTCCGTGAGCCCGACTCGAAACGTCCAAAAACGAAAACCAGAGGCAGCATGGCGGCGACCAACACGGCGATCCAAACAGGCCGCGTCAGCCACCACGTCGCCGTGCCCGGTTCGATCGTCAGCCCGAAGCCTCCGAATGCAAGCGCAAGCCCGACTATGATTGCCGCAGCGGTGAGGTGCCACAGGTAGATCGTCATGATCCTTTGCGCCACCGCGATGACCATCGCCCAAAGCGTCTCCCTTCGCAGCCAGGCGTTAACCGGGCGTGCGAGCAGCAATAGCAGAGACACTTGCAACAGTCCGAGTGCCAGGATTGCCGTCGTCGGTGGATGCTGATTGTAGAAATCCTCACCCGGAGCCAAGACCATGCTGATCGGGTAGCCGGCAAACGTCACAAGCGCCCAAATCGACACGGCCCCGGCAAGGAAGAGTAGGCCAATCCCGCCACGCCTCGGATCACCACGATGCCACCAGAAACCAAGCTGATGGATGGCAAGCCAGATTGTGGCGTAGTTCAGCCAGCGGACCCATTCCTGTCCCAGGCCAACACCCACAATGTCGAAGAAAACGGCTGCCAGGGCGAGGATCGCCACGGACCACAGGCCGATCCTCTCCCAGACGGCGAAGGACAACGGGGTCACAAAGGTGACGATGATGTAGACGGCGAGAAACCAAACTGGGGAGACCACACGTGAAGCGGCCTGGGCGAACTCTGGTTTGAGGCCTAGTTGAAACACGAGCGCAGCTGCCAATGACCAGAAAAGCACCGGCGGGACGACCGGCAAGAGCAGGCGGCGCAGCCTTTGCGAGGCCCAGTTCTGGCGCCTGGCCAATGTGCCCCGCGCTGCTGTCCACGAGGTCGCGTTCGCGAAACCGCCAACGAAGAAAAACACTGGCATGACCTGAAAGAGCCAGGTCAGATACTGTATGGACGGCTGCAGGGCGAGAATGTTGCGTTGCTCAACCGCCCCGTATTGGACGAACGGCGCGATCATAAGCCAGTGCCCCAGCACGACAAAACAAATGGCCAAAGCCCGATAGAAGTCGGCCGTCCTATTGCGGCTTGCAGGCGTTTGCCGCTCGGCGTCTTGGGCTTGGATCAACATCCTCTTGCCAAAAATCCCCAACATACCCGGAGCCTCACCCAAAAGGTCCGATACGGCAAGATGATTGGGAGCGAAACACGAGAACGCAAACCTGGTCTTTTTCGGTGTTGCACTGGGAATCTGGACGGAGGTTAAAATCAAACCTCAAATCATTGAATCCCAATTCAGATCCGATGATAGACCGGATGCCTTTGGCAAAGTCCGCTTTTGGGCCGGAAGCAGACCTCGTCCTGGAAAAGTCAAAACGCCGCTCTGTCCGCATGCCTGTCGTCGGTGCACCTCGCAGCCAATGACCGGACCGCTCCGATTCCGTAGGAAAACTCCGGCAACCGAAAATCGTGAAAAGAACTTCGGAACTTCGTTCTCGGGGAGAGCCCTCTGGCAAACATCATTTCTGGAAGGGTGCCTTCGCAGGATGGTGTTTCGCCAATTCGCTGGTTTTCCATCAGGCAGCGAGTTTTCCAACGGAATAAACCCAGAGCGGACGGGAAAGCTTTGGTGGAAGACGGCTAGAAAGGGCGGGAACCGGACCTTGCCCACGCCGGCGCCAACGGCGGACTTGCGCACATATCAACCTAGGGAAACGTGGAGAAGGAGCCTGTGGCCACTCCAACAAGGAACGTCGTGCTCAGGCCGTAGGTCATCAGGCCAGCGACGGCGGCCATCGCGCCGAACACGCGGAACCTCTGATCCAGCGTCACGTCGCCGTAGCCAAGGGTCGTCGTTGTCACGAGTGCAAAGTAGACTGCCTCGCTGAACTCCGACAAGGCACCAAGCCGGCGAAACGCCAAGGCCCAGATGCCAACCTGCACGATGTGGCCAGTCAAGACAATGCCGGCGGCAATGAGGATCAGCGCGATCCAGGACCGTGCCCCGAATCCGGGCTCTGCGACAAGCCCCGACACGTTGAGCCGGTCGATACCGAAGCCCAAGACGGTGACATGAATGACCACGCAAATGCCAAGCACCAAAGCGCCGAGCCCCATTTGCCGCCAGACAGACATGAAAACTCCCTCGTCGTAGAAGAGTTGAACCTGTTCGAATTCAACATCGCAGAGACGGTCCGCACTGCAATTCCGCAGGCCATGCCGTCGAAGCAGGAAGATCCGATTGTTCGCATCGCCTCCAAACTCCGCGGATTCTCACAAGGCCGCAAGGGCGCGGTGGGTGCGTCACCGGAACGTCATTCCACAACCCGGCTTACCCGGCCCCGGGGTCCGTCGCGCCCACTTGCTTCTCCCGAATTGTGCTCAGTCGGAAGTCGCCGAGGATCGTATAGACCGCGGGCAGCACCAAAATCACAACGATCACGGCCGCGACAAGGCCGAAAACCAGGCTCGCAACGAGCGGCACGAGAATCTGCGCCTGCAGACTGGTCTCCGTCAGGATCGGGATCAGACCGGCAACGGTGGTCAGTGTCGTGAGGAACATGGCGCGGAATCGCGCCCGGACCGCTCGGGATGCGGCGTCAGCGATCCCCGCGGCACCTTCGCGATGCTCGCGTTTCGTGAAGTCCACCAGAAGAATCGAGTTGTTCACCACGACACCGGCCAGGGCGAAGTAGCCGAGCAGGCTAGGCATCGAGAAATCGAGGCCCATTGCCATGTGCCCGAAGATCGAACCGGCCAGCGCGAGCGGGATGACGAGCATCACGAGAATCGGTTCGACATAGGAGCGGAACTGGAACGAAAGCAAGACGAACACGCCGAGAAGCCCGACGGCAAAGCCTTTCATCATCGACCGTTGGGTCTTCGTGGCCTCGGCGCGCTGACCTTCGACATCCAGCCTGACACCGGGGTACCGTTCCAGAAGCTCCGGCACGAATCTCGCGATGGTATCGGATACGATCGCATTGGCATTGGCCACTCCTGCGTCGATCGTCCCTTGCACTGTGACGGTGCGAATGCCGTCCTCGCGGTTGATCCGCGCCAGGCCACGGTTGGTTGTGACATCGGCCACCACCGAAAGCGGCACTGCGCTTCCATCGGCCCGAACGATGACAAAGTCGTCGAAGTTTTGCATCCGGGCCGCCGCGCGATTCTCGAACTGGGCGGTGACTTCAACCGCGCGCCCGCCGACCTGCATTTCGCTGATCGTCGCCCCGAACCAGGCGGCCCGGAGTTGGTCGGCGACCATCGCCGCGTTCACGCCCATGGGACCCGCGGCATCGGACAGCCGCACGATGAGTTCACGCTTGCCAGGGCGTAGATCGTCCAACACCGAGGTGACGCCATCGTAGCTCGACAGCCAGTCCGTCAGCTCCCGCGCGGCGGATTTCAGGGTCGCCAGGTCATCGCCCTTGAGACGCATGTCGAGCGCGATCCCTGCCGGGCCGATAGTGCTCTCAGTAAACTTCAGATTGATCACGTCCGGCAGGGGACCGACCGCGTCGCGCCACGCGTGCATGATGGGATCGGGGCGAAGCGTCCGGTCTGCCGAGGGCAGAAGGTCGACCGAAACCGTCGCAACATGGGCACCTGTCTCGAAGGAGTCGCGGTTCAAACCGTATGTAACGGTCACGCCCTGAACGAGGTCGGCGCCGCCGGGCTGCTCCGGCGCGAAGCGGTCGTTGACAGTGTCGAGCTCGACCAAGAGCGTCTCGACGACCTGCTCCGTGCGTGACAGCGGTGTGCCTTGCGGCAGAAGCACGCGCGCTTCGATTACGTCGCCGTCCAACTCTGGAAACGCGGTGAACTTGAGGTTGCCGCCCGCGATTTGCGACACGGCGACGAGCAGCACCGCCACGGCCGCCCCGACGACGATGTAGCGCGCCCGGATCATCCCGTCGGCCAAACGTCCGGTTGCCTCGCGCAACCAGTTCAAGGCGCTTTCGATCCGCGCGGCGACACGACCGCTTCGGCGAGCCTCGAGCGTGTGCAGCAGATGGTGCGGCAGGATCAGGAATGCCTCAACCAGCGAAACGGTAAGCACAAACAGCATAACGGCAGGGACTACCCTCAAAACCGCCCCGAGATCGCCTTTCAGGAATGCAAGCGAGCCGAAGATCAAGGCGGTAGTGGCGAAGGAGGCGAGTACGTTCGGAAACACCTGCCGCGCTCCGTTTACTGCCGCTTCCAGCGGCGCGGCACCCCGTTCGCGGTGCCGGGCGATGTTTTCGGAGATCACGATCGCGTCGTCCATCAACAAGCCGATGACGATCAGCAGCCCGACGGTCGTCATCAGGTTCAAGGAATAGCCCGTGGCGGCCATGATCGCGACGCCGCCCATGAACGCCACCGGGAGCCCGGCGGCAACCCAGAACGCGAACCGCAGCCCAAAAAAGAGCCACAGAACGCCGAACACAAGTGCGAGCCCCTGCAGTCCGTTCACAACAACGAGGGAGAGGCGCTCCCGGACAACCGAGGCGCCATCGGCGGTCATCCTGAGGTCAACGCCCGGGGGCGAGATGCTGCGCTCGTGTTCCAGAAAGGCATTTACTGCGTCGATCGTATCGAGCGAGTCCTCGACCCGGGTTTTGTTTATGTCGAGTATCGCTGCGGGCCGGCCGTTGTAGAGGATCGCGTCATCCGCACTGGCATAGCTCTCGCGTACGGTTGCGATCTCGCCCAACCGAACCTGGCCACCGCCCGACGACGCCCGAACAACCACATCGGCCAACGCCTCCGGATCACGGCGTTCCTCAGCCACGCGGATCAGGACTGATTGCGCATCGTTCTCCATTGTGCCGGCCGGCATGTCGAGACTGGCCGCACCGACCGCCTGGGCGATGTCCGACACAGAGATACCGTACTGCCGCAGCGCGCCCGGGCTGAGTTCGATACGCAGCTCGAGAGTCGGGAAGCCGCGAATGTCCACCTTTGGAATTCCGCCCCAGCGCAGCATCCGGGTGCGCAGGTCTTCGGCGTAGGCTTCAAGCGCAGGGCGCTCGACCGGCCCGGTGATCGCGACCGACGCCACGAAATCGGTGAGACCGAGCGCACGTACCTCCGCGGACTCGGCGCGCGCCGGAAAGTCGGTGATAGCCTCGATCTCACCGGAAACCTCGGCGATGAAGCTCTGAAAATCGGCCGTTTCGCGCATCCTGACGATAGCCCGCCCGAGCCCTTCGCGGGCTTCGCAGGATGCAGTTTCGAGATCGGTCACGGCGGCGAGCGCGGCCTCGATGCGTTCGCAGATTCCAGTTTCCACGTCCTCCGGCCGTGCGCCCGGATAGGGCACCTCAATTTCAACCTGGCTGGGCTCGGCGCGTGGAAAGGTCTCACGCAACAGCGTTGGGCCCGACATCAGGCCGGCCGCCAGGAAGATGATCATCAGGAGGTTGGCGATTGTGGGGTGGCCCGCGAAAAACCGGATCATTGCGCGGCCTCCAGAATGGCCGAAAGCGCGGTGTCTTCCACGGGATCGAGCAGAAGCCCGGGTAGCGCCACCGGCACGTCGCTTACCACGATCCGAGCGCCGGCGGGCAGATCCTGTTCGATAACGGCCAAATCATCCTGCACGAGGCGCAGCGCGACCGGAATTTCCTCCATCCGATTCTCCGTCCCCGCGAGCCGAAGTCGGCCATTCTCCAGAGCGGCACGCGGCACGACGATGCCCTCGACCGGCCTCCCCGAGATCGCCACCTCCACGAACATGCCCTTGGTTAGTGGCGGGCGTTCTCCGGGCGTAGCCCCGGTATAGGGGTCGGCGACTTCCACGATCACGCCGATTGTGCCTGTCTTCACGTCGACCGTGTCGCTCACCCGGGCGACCCGAGCTGGCCATATCAGGCCGCTGTCACCGAGGTCGAGGTGCACCTCGGCGGCGAGCTGAAGCCCCTGCAGAACCTCGGTCATCGTTGCCGGGTCGGCGGCGAAGGCTGCGACATCGGGTTCGGAAAGTCGCAGAACCTCGCGCAGCCGCGCGACCGGCACCTGGGCTTCGACCTCGGCGGTCGTGGTACCGTCCAGGACGGCCGCAGCCGTACCAGCGCGCAGATACTGACCGGTTTCGACGTTCACGCTGGCCACGCGCGCGTCGAACGGCAGGGTGATCTCCGTGCGTCGAAGATTCAGCCTGGCCGTCGCCAGTGCCGCGCGCGAGACCGCTATCTGTTCGGCCTGCACCGCGCGCTGGGTTGGAAACAACGCCAAAGTGCCCTCGATGGATTGTACCTTCTGGCGCTGCGCAAGATGCGCCGCGCGGGCGGCGTCTAGGCCGGTTTGCGGCAGGGTGCCGCCGACATTCAGCTTCTCCGCCCGCTCAAGTTCGGCCGTCTTGATCAAAAGCGCCTCGGCCTCGATGGCGAGCGCTGCCCGTTGATTTTCTTCCGATACGACGATTTCCGCGAGCTTGGCTTCAGCTCCGCGGATATTGGCCTCCGCTTGCGCCACAGCAAGCGTGTAGTCTTCGACGGCGATGCGCAGAAGGGTGGCGCCGGCCGGCAGGATTCCGCCACGTTGAAGCATCGGGTTCACCCAGGCGACTGTGCCGCCGACCTGGGCAATCGCCTCGAACGTGGTCGCGGGTGAGACCAGCCCGTAGCCTGTCAGCACAGGCGTTACAGTTCCGGCACGCGCCGGCACGACGCGCACCATGACCCGTCGTTCCGACTGGTCGACCTGCGCCGGCGGTGCCTTGGTATTCACGGTGTAGGCCAGGTACGCCGCGCCGGCCGCGATCAGCGGCAGAGTGATTAGCATGAGCTTCAGGATGTTGCGCATCTTTCCTCGCTTTCCCGCGCAAAGGCGGCAATTTGCAGTGACAGCAGGCGCGCGCCGTCCTCAACGATGGGTGTGGGATCGCGCGTGAGCATGAGCCGCAAAACGAGGCTTTGCATGACTCCCATGATCAGTGCAGCCAGATCGCGCGAACCGATGTCCGGCCGCAACGCACCTTCGGCTTGTGCCGCAGCGCACAGGCCGATCAAGGTTTTTTGGAAGGTCGCCATGCGTTCCTGCATTGCGATACGAACCAAGGCGTCTTCGCAACCGGGATCGCGCGCCAACATGATCTCCGGCAAAGCGGGTGTTCTCCTGATCAAGTCGAGGTGGCCCACGACGAGGCTATTCAGTTTGCAAAGGGCCGATGCCTCCTTCGCCTCGACCCGAGCGATATTGGCGTCCACGTCGGCGCCAAGCCGATCTTTTATCGCGGACCAGAGCGCGGCCTTCGACGCGAAATGCCGATAGATTGCCGGTTGGGTCAGGTTCAGCCGATCCGCAATCGCCACGGTCGTGACCCGGTTGGGCCCGCCCTCGAAGGCAAGCGCCAGCGCGGCATCGAGGATTTCCTCCTTGCGATGGCTTGAGTTTGTGCTCATCGGCTGGACAACCGTTGAAGGACCAGTGCGATAGCCGCCCAAAATCCAGCACGAAAGGTAAGGGCAAACACCGTGCGTGGCTCGAAAGCGGCCCCGCGCAACACGATCCAGGCAAACACGAGTGCATTCAGCGCCGTGGCGCCGGCGATGCCCCAGGCGAGCCACCTGCCCCATCGCTGCCCGCGCCAGATCCCGACGGCGGCGGCGACATAGCTGAAACCCGCCCAGAAGTTGAACCAGACAACGAATGCGACAACGTCGCCAGCCCTTTGCTGCACCGCGGATGGCCCGAACAGCACCATGCTGCCAGCCGCCACGGTGACAAGGCCGAACGCACCTGCCGCAATTGCGACACCACGCACCAAGGTTCTTCTGCGGTCAACCTGCATATCCCCACTCGCCAAATGGTCTCTTGCAGACTGTTATATCGATATAACTCATGGCGCAATGGCGTGCGTTTTTCGGTAACCGGTCCCGGTGCACTCACGAGGCTCTTTGGCGCAACATCCTTCGGTGTTCTACATGGTCCCAATAGTCGAGATTCCGCCCAGATTGCCAGTTCATGAAATCTGCAACATCGATCACATTGGGCTCGAGGCCGTCGTTGAGCCCAGTTTCATCCAACGACTGCTTCCGATTGCCGAAGGTTCACAGAACCGACCAGACGCTTGATCGCAGTGAAGAACCTGCGTCCCGCGAACGGCCGCACCTGGAGCGCGCCTCAAGTTGACAATACTGCACCGCCGCAAGGCGGCTTCGAGCCCAAAGCACCTGATCGTTTAGCGGGTTTGAACTGGCAATATGGGCGGGAAGCAGACCTTGGTGACATCATCGTCGAGGCCTATTGATTTGAATTGAAATTCATTTTTCCGGGCAAGCGCCGTCGAGGCCGCCAGCAGGCGAAGACTGGTTTCGGAAAAACCAGCTGGGTGAATTGTTCAGGCGGAGTCTGGTCGATTGCTTCGGGCGTGAAAGATTGGAACGGGTCTCTCGTCGCGTGCCTCAGCTATGCGCAATCAAGCGCAACGGTATGCCATTGTTGTTTCGCAGCACGAACTTCAGCTCTGCGATCGGAGCGGCGGACCCGGCGTAGGCTAGGTCGAACCGTGAAAGGATTGCCGCGAGCACAATGATGGCCTCTCGGTTCCCGAATGCCGAACCGATGCACATGCGCGGGCCGAGGCCGAAAGGTAGGAAGGCGAAGCGATCGACGGAACTCCTGTTCCCGGCAAGGAACCGTTCTGGGCGAAACTGGTCCGGTTCAGTCCAGAACCGAGGCATTCTATGAATAAGGCGCACCGGAAGCGTGACGACAGACCCGGCCGGAATGGCAATGTCGGCCACACGGTCGTTGTCATTGGCCTGACGGGTGAAGATCGGTGCCGGCGGGTACAGGCGCTCGGTTTCCTCGACGCAAGCCAATGTGAAGTGGAGGCGATCCGGCCACTCGCGCGGCGCAAAACCGCCGCTCACCACATCAATCGCCTCTTCCCGAACACGTCGCTGCACCTGCTCGTTTTGTGAAACGAGGTAGAGTGCCCATGCGATCACGCTTGCCGTGGTTTCATGACCGACAACG
>Ga0180436_10002688_pt1 | contig 16670 bp, 14 predicted proteins | sample SS_ome_2_FD_132434 | JGI IMG/M metagenome (GOLD analysis project Ga0180436, IMG submission 132434) | Hypersaline lake sediment archaeal communities from the Salton Sea, California, USA - SS_3_S_2 metaG | ecosystem: Environmental > Aquatic > Non-marine Saline and Alkaline > Hypersaline >...
GGTGCTCAGGTGCTCAGGTGCTCAGCGGCGTAGCCGATGGTAATGTTGATCGGGCCGTGCCTGCGAGGTCGAGCGTCGCTCAACGAGAGGATATATAGATCCTCGCTATTTGTATCCCTATCCATCTGTGGCTCATGACTTTAGTATAGAGGGTACGAGATTTGCCAGAGATTGGATTGCTTAAGCTGCTCGCCCTAGGCGATCTATATCACTGCGGATGACGCAGATTGAAAATACTTAAACCAAGCCAAAGCCAAGATGACCAACAAGCAGGCTGCGAGCGATGAACGATCTCCACGACCTTGAGGTTGTGCTGCGTTCGGAGACCCCGATCCTGTTGATCGAGTCGCTGGAAGAGCCACGTCTGCTTGAACTGCTCGGTGAGATCGGGCTGCGGCTGCGCTTGCCGGTGCATTGCTGGACCCTGACCGATGGTCTGCGGCCCCTGGGTGGGCGGCCGCCAGCGGGCTCGGCCCATAGTGATCCTCCTGATGTGCTGCGCCATATCAAGGGGACGCCACGCGCCGGCCTCTATCTGCTGCTAGACTTTCATCCGTTTCTCGAGCATCCATTACATGTGCGTTTGCTCAAGGAGATCGCCCAGGACTTTACCGAGTCGGCACCACGGCGACTGGTCTTGGTCAGTCACGCGCTCGAGAGTCCGCCTGAACTCAGGCACCTCTGCGCGCGCTTTGAGCTACGGCTGCCGGATCGGCAGCGGCTGCTAGCACTGATTCGCGAAGAGGCGCAGCGCTGGCAGTTCGCTGATCCGAAGCGTAGCTTTCGCGCCAGCCGCAATGCTGTTGAGCAGCTCTCGCGCAATCTCCTTGGCGTGGCTGAGTCCGATGCGCGGCGGCTGATTCGCAACGCCATCATCAATGATGGTGCGATTACTGACTCTGACGTGACCGAGGTGACCCGGGCCAAGTACCAGCTACTGAGTCCGGAGGGCGCGGTCTCGTTTGAATATGATACCGCGAGCTTTGCCGATGTTGCTGGCTTGGAGCGGCTCAAGGCCTGGATCGATCTGCGCCGCGGCCCTTTCTTAGCCGCTGAGCAGGGCACCGATTGCCCCAAGGGCGTGATGCTGCTCGGGGTACAGGGCGGTGGCAAAAGCCTGGCCGCGAAGGCGGTGGCTGGGCGTCTTGGGGTGTCGCTATTACGGCTTGATTTTGGTCGGCTCTATGACAAGTACATCGGCGAGACCGAGCGCAAGCTGCGCGATGCATTGAAGACCGCTGATGTGATGGCACCCTGCGTGCTCTGGTGTGATGAGATCGAAAAGGGGCTTGCGGTCGATTCTGGCGCTGAAGGGCCAGGTCGGCGCCTACTCGGCTCGTTGCTGACCTGGATGGCGGAGCGCAAGACCGCGGTGTTCCTGGTTGCAACGGCGAATGATATCGCACAATTGCCACCTGAGCTGTTGCGTAAAGGACGTCTCGATGAGATCTTCTTTATCGACCTGCCAGGCCCCGAGGTGCGTTGTGAGATCTTTGCGATTCATCTGCGCAATCGTGGTCTGGACCCGAATGGCTTCGATCTGGATGATCTCGCGGCGGCGAGTGAGGGGTTTACCGGTGCTGGGATCGAGCAAGCGATCGTCTCGGCTATCTACGCCGCGCGTGCTAGTCATTGCGAGCCGAGCACTGAGTCAATCAGCACCCAGTTGGGCGCGACACAACCGCTCTCGGTGGTGATGGAAGGTCAGATTGCCAGGCTGCGGCAGTGGGCGCGGGGGCGAACCGTGCCGGCCTGAGCCTTGTGGTCCTGAGTTCGGCAAGGCTGAACTGCGTGTGAGGCCGGCGTTGGCGCGGCGCTCGGGTTAAGATCGTTATTGGTGCAACCTTTTCGGGTGCAGGTTTCTTCGAGTCGAGAGTCACGATGGAATATAAGGATTACTACAAGATCCTAGGGGTCTCGCGCGATGCCAAGGCCGACGAGATCAAGGCCGCTTATCGCAAGTTGGCCCGTAAATATCACCCTGATGTCAGCAAGGAGCCGAATGCGGAGGCACGCTTCAAGGAGGTCAACGAGGCCAATGAGGTCTTGAAGGACCCCGAGAAACGGGCGCAATACGATGCCCTCGGGAGCGGCTGGCATGCGGGTGACAACTTCCGCCCGCCACCTGGTGCTGGGCGTCCGGGGGCAGGGCGCGGCTATCAGTTTTCGGAAGAGGAGGCGGCTCAGTTCAGCGACTTCTTTTCCAGTATCTTTGGCGGTATGGGCGGCGGGCGGAGCAGCCGATCCAGCGGATTTGGTGGCCCCGGTATGCATGCTGATCCCTTTGGTGGGCGTGGTCGTGATCAGAACGCGCGCATCCGCATCTCACTCGAAGAGGCCTACAAGGGTGGCACGCGCCAGCTACGGCTTGAGGTCCCGGAGATCGATGCCCAAGGCCAGGTGAAGATGCGCGCCCGCACCCTGAATGTGCGCATCCCAGCCGGCGTGACCGAAGGCCAACAGATTCGGCTTGCCGGTCAGGGTGGTCCGGGGCTCGCTGGCGATGGTCAGGCGGGCGCGGCGGGTGATCTGTATCTCGAGGTTGAACTCGAGCCACATCCGGTGTTCCGCGGTGAAGGCAAGGATATTCATCTGAAGCTGCCGATTGCACCCTGGGAGGCTGTACGCGGTGCCACGGTGCCGGTGCCAACGCTTGGCGGTACGGTTAGCCTGAAGATCCCGGGCGGCTCACAGAGTGGTCAACGGCTGCGCTTGAAGGGACGGGGTCTGCCGGGAAAGCCGGCCGGCGATGCCTTCGTCCAGCTTGAGATTACCAATCCGCCGGCTGACAGTGCCGAGGCGCGGGCGGCGTTTGATGTGCTGGCCGAGCAGTTCAAGTCTTTCAATCCGCGTGCAAAGCTGGGGGTCTGAGCCATGCCCGAAACGATCAGCGCTGTCGAGGGCGTGATCCTAGATGAGCGCACGGTGGTGACAGTAACCGAACTGACCCGTGTCTGTGGTCTGAGTCTGGAGCAGGTGCAATCGATGGTCAGGGAGGGCATGCTGCATCCGCATGGAGCAGTGCCGGAGCAATGGTGCTTTACCGGCGTTGAGGTTCGGCGGACGCGGCGTGCGCTGCGACTGCAGCATGATCTGGAGCTGAATCTGGCCGGTGTGGCCTTGGCCTTGGATCTGCTCGACGAGGTTGAGCAACTGCGCAGCCGGGTGCGTTGTCTTGAGCATCAGCTCGGTCGCCTTGAGGATGCGAATGGTATCGGCTGATGTCTCCGCTATCCTGGTCGATGCAGGACAGGCTTAGGATTGGCGTTGGGCGATCAATGATCGGGCGAGCAGGTGCGATCGCGCTAGTCCTTGTTATTGGGCTCCTGCTAGGTCTTGCTGACGACCGAGCGCGGGCGGCGGGGACGCCAGTGTCTTCGGTTCGGGTCGTGGCCCGCTTCCCGCATGATCCGGATGCCTTCACCCAAGGCTTGGTGATCGCTGGAGGTGAACTCTATGAAGGCACGGGCCGCTATGGCCAATCATCACTGCGACGGGTCGATCTCGAGACTGGTCGTGTCCTTGAGCAGGTCGCGCTGCCTGATCACTGGTTTGGCGAGGGCATCACCGACTGGCAAGGCGAGCTTATTCAGTTGACTTGGCGCGCTGGCGTTGGCCTGCGATACGACCGACGCAGCCTTGAGCCCCGCGAACGGTTTCGCATCAGGGGTGAGGGCTGGGGGCTGACCCAGGATGGCCGTCACTGGATCATGAGCGATGGCAGCGCTGAGCTGCGCTTCCTCGATCCAACCGATGGCCGCGAGCTGCGCCGGTTGCCGGTCATGCAGGGAGATAAGCCGATCCAGCGGCTGAATGAACTCGAGTATGTACGCAATGAGGTCTGGGCCAATCTGTGGTATCAGGATGTTTTGGTCCGCATTGATCCGAGCGATGGGCGCGTGCTGGGCTATATTGATCTCAGCGATCTCTGGCCAGCTGATCAGCCGCGGCGGTCAGAGCAGGTCTTAAATGGCATTGCCTTCGACGCCGACAACGGTCGGCTGTTCGTTACCGGTAAATGCTGGCCCTGGCTGTATCAGATCGAGCTGGTTGGCGGACTTCCTGACTGAGCCTGGTTTGCCGACTTGGTGCCGGAAACATGCGGGGCGTGCGCCGATGGACTAGAATCCAGCCAGCCCGAGCGCATGTCGCCTTTTGCGTGCGCGCGCCGATCCGCCCCTATTGTCTGCTCGATCATCCGGTTATCACAGCATGTCCGATACAGCTTACGGCGCAGCGAGCGCCTCCGAGAACCCTTTCCCCCTGCTTTCGACCATCGATGATCCTGATGATCTAAGGCTGCTCCCGAGCAGTGATCTGAAACAACTTGCCTCGGAGCTGCGTGGCTTCCTGATCGACAGCGTGTCGCGGACCGGTGGGCATCTGGCCGCTGGCCTGGGCGTGGTCGAACTCAGCATCGGCCTGCACTACGTCTTTGATACGCCCTATGATCGCATCGTTTGGGACGTCGGCCATCAGGCCTATCCGCATAAGATCCTCACCGGGCGCCGCGACCGGATGGCGCGGATGCGCAAGCAAGGTGGGCTGTCCGGCTTTCCGAAGCGCGCCGAGAGCCCTTATGACACCTTTGGAGTGGGCCACTCCAGCACCTCCATTAGTGCTGCGCTGGGGATGGCGATCGCGGCCAAGCAGAAGGGCGAGCAGCGTCAGATCATCGCGGTGATCGGCGATGGTGCCTTGAGTGCGGGGATGGCCTTCGAGGCCTTGAATCATGGGGGTCCGCTCGATCCAGACCTGCTGATCATCCTCAACGATAATGAGATGTCGATCTCGCCACCAGTGGGTGCGATCAGCAGCCATCTAGCACGGCTCTTATCTGGCGGACTCTATACTAAGATGCGCGAGGGGAGTAAGACGGCGTTGCGCGGGATGCCGCATCTGCGTGAGCTGGTCGGTCGCTGGGAGGAACATGTTAAGGGCATGGTGATGCCCAGCACCCTGTTCGAGGAGCTTGGCTTCAACTACATTGGCCCGGTGGATGGCCATGACATCGATGCCGTGGTGGCAACCCTGCGCAACATGAAGAAGATGCCAGGGCCGCGGCTCTTGCATCTGATCACCCAGAAGGGGCATGGCTATGAGCCGGCCGAGCATGCGCCGACGACCTACCATGGTGTCACGCCCTTTGATCTGAAGACCGGTGCGGTGCGGAAGAAGGGCGGCGGCAAGAGCTATACACAGATCTTTGGCGACTGGCTCTGCGACCGCGCCGAGAGCGATTCGCGGCTGTTGGCGATCACGCCGGCGATGCGCGAGGGCTCGGGCTTGGTTGCCTTCTCCGAGCGCTTTCCGGATCGCTATTTCGATGTCGGTATCGCTGAGCAGCATGCGGTGACCTTGGCGGCGGGCATGGCCTGCGAGGCGATGAAGCCAGTGGTGGCGATCTATTCCACCTTCTTGCAGCGCGGCTACGATCAGCTGGTACACGATGTCTGTCTGCAGGGGCTGGATGTGACCTTTGCGGTGGATCGCGCAGGGCTGGTGGGGGCGGATGGTCCAACGCATGCCGGTGCCTTCGATTACAGCTATACCCGGCCCTTGCCGAATATCGTCATCATGGCCCCCGCCGATGAGCAGGAGTGCTGGTGGATGCTAGAGACCGCCTATGCGCACGAGGGGCCGGCGATGGTGCGCTATCCGCGTGGCACTGGTCCCGGTGTCGCCATCAACAAGACCGAAGGTGAGCTGCTACCGATTGGAGAGGCCGAGGTCCGGCGTGAAGGCCGTGATATTGCGCTGCTGGCCTTTGGCAGCCGCGTTGCGGCGGCTGAGGCCGTTGGCGAGCGGCTGGATGCGACCGTGGTCAATATGCGCTTCGTGAAGCCACTAGACGATCGATTGATCCTCGAGATGGCCGAGCGTCATCAACTCTTGGTGACGGTGGAAGAGAACGCGGTGGCCGGTGGTGCTGGCTCGGCGGTCTCCGAACTACTGGCGGAGCAGGGTGTGTTGGTGCGCTGCCTGCATCTGGGACTACCGGATCGTTGCCAGGAGCAGGCCAGTCATGAGCAGCAGCTTGCGGCCTGTGGACTCGACGATGCCGGGATCGAGGAGGCGGTGCGGGCCGAGATGCGCGATCTTGGCTTGGATCAGACTCGGCTGAAAGGGGCGAGCGCGGGGTAAGCGCATGAGTCTGAGCATCGAGCCGATCCCAGCCTTTGAGGATAACTACATCTGGTTGTTGCGCGGCGCCGGGACCGAGCTTTGCGCGGTCGTCGATCCGGGCGATGCGCAACCGGTGATTGAGCGACTGCGGGGTGATGGATTGCGGCTGGGCGCGATCCTGATCACCCATCACCATGGCGATCATATCGGTGGGTTGGCTGAACTGCGCCAGACTTGGCCGGAGGCTGAGGTCTTTGGGCCCGAGGATCGGCGCATCACTGGCCTGACGCGGGTGGTGGCCGAGGCTGATTACGTCCGCTTGCCTGGCCTCGAGTTCGATCTTGAGGTGCTGGCGGTGCCGGGCCATACCGCGACGCACATCGCTTATCTTGGTGACGACCGGCTGTTTTGTGGCGACACCCTGTTTGCGGCAGGCTGCGGCCGCGTCTTCGACGGCACCTTCGAACAGCTTGCCGAGTCGCTGCGGCGGATCTCTAGCTTGCCGTCTCGGACGCGCTGCTACTGCGCGCATGAGTACACGCTGGCCAATCTTGGCTTCGCGCGCTGGGTCGAGCCACAGAGCGAGGCGGTTGCGGCGGCGATTGCGGCGGCCGAGCAGCGACGTGAGCAAGGGCGACCGACGGTGCCGACGACCCTGGCTGATGAGCTGGCGGTGAATCCTTTTTTACGCACCTCAGAGCCGGCTGTGATAGCGGCCGCTGAGCGCTTTGCTGGCAGGCCGCTGGCGGGGACGACGCAGGTGTTTGGGGCGCTACGTCGCTGGAAAGATGAGCGCTATGACTAGCGGGGCCTCGTCTCAGGCCGGGGTGCCATGATGTTGCTGTCTTGTATACGAAGCTTGGCTCCTCCGCAAGCTTGCGCCGTCCTAACGCGGGCTAGTCCCAGCCCGGTCGGGCTTGTCTCGCAATGAAGCGATTGCGGAGCGGATGGCTGTCGGCGCTGCTGGCGCTGCCGTCCGGCGCGCTCATGGTGCTTTCGTTTGCGCCGTTCGGCCTCTACCCAGTGGCGGTGCTGTCGCTGCTTGGCTTCTATCTGGCGCTGCGCGGTCGTACTGGTGCTAGCGCCTTCGTCGTTGGCTGGCTGTTCGGTGTTGCGCTCTTCGGGACTGGGGTCGCCTGGGTGCGGATCAGTCTGAATGAGTTCGGCAACATGCCGGCCTTGGTTGCCAATCTGCTGATGCTGCTATTCGTGGTGGTGATGGCGCTCTACTATGGCCTGATGGCCTGGCTGCTGCGTCTCTTCGAGCATCGCTTCAGGACCGACTCCGCAGCGCGTTGGGCAGGGCCGCTGCTGCTGTTTCCATCGCTCTGGGTGCTGATGGAATGGCTGCGTGGCTGGCTCTTTACAGGCTTTCCTTGGCTGTTTGCCGGCAATGGCCAGTTGAACGGTCCACTGGGTGGTTTGGCGCCGGTGCTGGGGGTGCATGGCCTGAGTCTGGCGGTCGCCATCTCGGCTGGTCTGCTGTGGGGGCTCTGGCGATGGTCTGGGCCGGCGCGCTGGCAGGCAGCGGCGGGACTGGTGCTGCTGTGGCTCTGCGCTGGCCTGCTTTGGCAGTTCGACTGGACGCGCCCGGCGCCGAACGCCGAGCAACGCCCAATCCAAGTGAGCATCATCCAAGGCAATGTCGAGCAGTCGCTGAAGTGGGACCCTGACGGGCTGCTGCCAACGCTCGACATCTATCTGAATCTGACCAAGGACCATCTGGACAGCGATCTGATCGTCTGGCCGGAGACGGCGATCCCCGAGTTCTTCCATCGCGTTGAAGCACCACTCCTGAAACCCTTGGGCGTGACCGCGCGGGAGGCTGGGGCCGAGGTGGTAATCGGGCTGCCGGTGATGGAGGCCGACGATCGCTACTACAACGCCTTGGTGAGCCTGGGCAGTAGCGAGGATCGGTACTTCAAGCGTCATCTAGTACCCTTTGGTGAGTTCCTGCCGTTCAAGACTCAGCTGCGGCCGTTGATCGATTGGTTCGAGGTACCCATGTCTGATTTCAGCCGCGGCGATGCAGCGCGCCCCTTGCTACAGGTCGGGGTTTGGCCGGTGGGCGTCTCGATCTGTTACGAGGATGTGTTTCCAGACGAGGTTAGGCAGGCGCTGCCGGAGGCGGCGTTCTTGATCAATGTCAGTAACGATGCCTGGTTTGGGGACTCGCTTGCTCCCCATCAACATCTGGAGTTTGCGCGCTTGCGAGCGCTCGAGACCGGCCGCTGGCTGGTGCGGGCGACCAATACCGGTCTCTCGGCGATCATCGATGCGCGTGGTCGGGTGCGCGCACGGTTGCCCCTGTTCGAGCGTGGGGTCCTGACTGGCACCATCGAAGCTCGGGTTGGGGAGACGCCTTTTGTCCGCTTTGGTAGCCAATTGGTGCTGGGTATCGCGGTCTTGTTGCTCCTCTCTGGCCTGTTGCCGCCGTTTCGAGCCCGTCTGACTGCGCGCCCTCGTTTAAGGTAATTGCCGCGCTCTAATGGCTCTTTTAGATTTCCCCGTGGGTCGCTGCCTTCGCTATCATGAGTGACTGAACTGCTGCCTTGGATGCCTTGCCGTGCTGGCTATCATCAACTTCTTTATCGATTTGGCGCTGTTGCGTCGTGCTCCGCAAGATCTTCCGGCGTCCGCTGCCCTGTTGCTGCTGGTACTGGCGGCAGGTCTGATGGCTGGCCTCTTGTTGGCCTTGACCGCGGGGGTTGGGCTTGGTAGTGGTCTGTTACAGAGTCTGCTTGATCTTGGGCTGATGTTGGGTGCCTTGTCGCTTGCGCTGCGATTGCTTGGGCGGCCACAGCGGTTCCTGCAAACGGCGACGGCGCTGCTGGGTGTCGATACACTGATCACCTTGATGGCCTTGCTGCCAGTTGGGCTGGCGCGGCCGGTGGATAGCGAGAGCGGCTTGTTGGCATTGGCCGGATTGCTGTTCATGCTGTTGGTGGCCTGGAGCGTGCTGGCGACCGGGCACATCCTGCGCCATGCCTTTGGTTTGACGCTGTTGCAGGGCGCGGCCATTGCCATTGGCTTTGATCTGCTCTCGTTCGTGATCGTCGGCGGTATCGTTGACAGCGCCCATTGAGCCTTGATTGAGGGCTGGACCCGAATGCATCTTCACATCCTCGGTATCTGCGGCACCTTTATGGGCGGGCTGGCGCTGATTGCGCGTGCCCTTGGTCATCAGGTGACCGGCTCTGATGCCAATGTCTATCCACCGATGAGCACCCAGCTCGAGGCGGCGGGTATCGCCCTGATGCAGGGCTATGCGGCTGAGCATCTGCAGCCAGCACCGGACTTGGTGATCGTTGGCAATGCGATGAAGCGCGGGCTGCCGGTGGTGGAGGCGATGCTCGATCGCGATCTCCCCTACAGTTCCGGGCCGCAGTGGCTGGCAGAGCAGGGTCTGCGCGGTCGGCAGGTGCTGGCGGTGGCGGGAACCCATGGCAAGACGACGACGGCGAGCATGCTGGCCTGGATTCTCGAGGCCGCGGGGACTGAGCCCGGCTTTCTGATCGGCGGTGTGCCGCTGGATTTTGGCTGTTCGGCGCGGCTTGGTTCGGAGCCCTATTTCGTGATTGAGGCGGATGAGTACGACACGGCATTCTTCGACAAACGCTCGAAGTTTGTTCACTATCGTCCGCGCACCCTGGTGCTGAACAACCTAGAATTCGATCACGCTGATATCTTTGATGATCTGGCGCAGATCCAACGGCAGTTTCATCATCTGGTGCGCACGGTGCCGGGTAGTGGTCGGATCATCCATCCACAACGGGATGCCGCGCTCGCCGAGGTTTTGGCGATGGGCTGCTGGACGCCCCGCGTGACCACTGGGGTCAAGATTCCAAGCTTGCCGGATGTGACTGACGCGAGCCTGTCTGCTGACGCGAGCTTGCAAGGTGCTGACGCCCCCGGGGCCGGCTGCGATTGGCGGGCTGAGCTTAAAGCGGCCGATGGCTCGGCCTTTGATATCCTGTTTCAGGGGCGACCTCAGGGGCGGCTCGAGTGGTCACAGATTGGTCTGCATAATGTCCAGAACGCACTCTCGGCGATCGCCGCGGCGCAGCATATCGGCATCGAGCCAACCCAGGCGATCGCGGCCTTGACACGCTTTCAGGGTGTCAAGCGGCGCATGGAACTGCGCGGGACTGAGGCTGGGGTGCGCGTCTATGATGATTTTGCCCACCATCCAACCGCGATCGCCAGCACCCTAGCTGGGCTGCGGCGTCAAGTGGGAGAGGCGCGGATCATCGCGGTGCTGGAGCCGAGATCGAATACCATGCGCATGGGAGCCCATGCTAATGCCCTGGCGGCCTCGTTGGATGTCGCCGATCAAGTGGTGGTCTACAGTCCACCGGACTTGCCCTGGGATGCGGACGCGGTTCTGGCTCCGCTTGGCCGGCGGCTGAGTCTTTGTACGGATCTCGAGCAGGTCTTGGTGGCAGCCACCGCTGAGGCGCGTGCGGGCGATCACCTGCTGATCATGAGCAATGGCAGTTTCGGCGGCATCCATCAGCGTATCCTTGAGCAACTCCGGCTGGCAGCCAGTCGCGGCTGCAGCCCAAAATGAGTCAGTCTACTGAAACAGGCTGGACGAAGACGGTCGCGATCGCGCTCACCGGTGCCTCGGGCACGGGTTACGGATTGCGGGTCTTACAGGGGCTGATCGAGGCGAAGGTCCGCGTCTATCTGCTGATCACGCAGGCGGCGCAGGTGGTGTTGCGGATGGAGGCAGGGCTGGAGGTGCCGAGTCGCCCGAAGGAGGCCGAGCTGTTCTTTTCCGAGTATCTCGATGCGCTACCGGGCCAGCTCAGTGTCTTTGGCCGTCAGCAATGGACCGCGCCGGTGGCCAGCGGCACTAACCCTCCGGATGCGATGGCGATTGTGCCCTGTACGACCGGAACCCTAGGCAATATTGCCGCTGGATTGAGCGAGGATCTCATCGACCGTGCGGCCGATGTGACGATGAAAGAGGGGCGTAAGCTGATCCTGGTGGTACGCGAGACGCCCTTCACGACGATTCATCTCGAGAACATGCTGCGGCTGGCGCGAGCCGGGGTAGTGATTATGCCAGCCAATCCGGGCTTCTATTTTAATCCGCGAACCGTCGATGATGTGATTGACTTTATGGCGGCCCGCGTCCTCGATCATCTGGGCGTGCCGCATCGCCTCTCGGAGCGCTGGGGTGAGGCGACCATCTGAGGGCCTGAGCTTGCGGTGATCCGCCGTTGTTACCAGATCTTCCGCCAATCGCCTAATCCTGTCGGAGGGAGCTGTCCTCTGGGGTGATCAGCGTGGGTGCGCCGATATCGGCCTTGATGCTTGGGAGCCGACTGAGGTCGGCATACAGCTGCTGTTGGCTAGGCGCGTCGGCGGGAACGCTGGTGGGCAGGGCGAAGAGGTCGACGATCGTCTCTTTGGTTAACTCGGTGAGGTTGCCGATCCAGAGCGGTTGGGTGGCGTTGATGAGAACCGGCGTGGCCCAGAGCCGTAGCACCAGCCGACGGTTACCGGGGAGGTCTTTCACCAGTCTGAGGTCATCGTGATGGCCGTCGTGGACATGCGGCACCAGTGGCAGCTCGGCGAGTGGCAGCGAGGGCGAGAGGAGTTTGATGGCGTTGCCCCAACTCAGCATCTCGGCCGGCTGCCAGCCTTGGCGGGTGAGTGCCCTGGTCAGCGCATCGAGGGGGCCGGCATACTGGATGTCGAATGGCCGTTGATGACGGTGCCAAAGATCCTCGCGCTGACTCGCGATCGGCAAGGCTTGGCGGGCATGCCAATGGGTGGCGTCGATAGTTAGGGTCCGCGGGGTCGCGCGATAACGTGCGAGGTCGACTGACTGCTCGACGGCGGTTGCGGCACTGAAGGCGCAGCCCAGCGCGGCCAAGCTGACTAAGACGAGGCCAGCCACTTGGCTCGGGGCCTCAGTATGCTGATGGAAGGCGAGCCCAAGGGCGGCGATCCAGGCAAGACCGAGGGCGATGCTGCCAAGAATGTCGCTGAGCCATTCGGTGCCCAGGTAGAGACGTGCGATGGCGACAGCAGTGATGATAACGGCGGCAACGGCATAGGGCAGCCAGCGCCAACCTGCCTTGAGGGGGCGTGCGACGGAGATGGCGAGGAAACCGTAGATGACCGTGGCCGAAAGAACCTGGCCACTGGGGAAGGACCAGGGCCAACTGAGTTCGAGTCCAAGTTCAGGGCGGGGTACGCGCACCAGCCAGCCGAGCAGGGGGGTGACGATCAGCGCGAAACTAAGCGCAGCGATCCAGTATTCGAGCGCAGGTCGCTGTTGGCTCAGGCTCAGGTAGACGAGAATGGCGACCACCAAGGGTAGAGTGACCACTGGCTCGGCGAGTCGGCTGAGCGCGACCATCACCTGATCCGCAAGCGGTGTGTGCAGGCTCTGGCCGAGGTCAAAGGCGATCTGGTTCGGGGTTAGCGCCTCCGGACCCACTAGGCCGGCGCTGATTGAGGCCGCAAGTACGGCAGTCGCCGTGACCAGGACGAGGGCGAGCGAGGCGAGAATGGCGGCATCTGGATGCGCAGGCTCGGCGAGTGCTTGAGCAATGCGGCCGAGGGTTGGATGTAGGTTGGCCCAGCGCAGCCAAGCCCGGACCCAACTGGAGGCTTGGGGGCTCAAGCGTAGGTAGATCCGTCGCGCGAGCCAAGCTGAAAGCCAGAATAGGCTGAGGACGACGAGCAGTAGCACGACGAGGCGGGCGGTGGCCTCGGCGGCTAGCTTGAGAGAGGCCCCAAAGACGATGCCAGGTGCGAGATAGGCGGGTCCCCAGGCGATTGCAGAGCTGATGTTGGCTGCGGCGAAGCGCCCGCGCGGCATCTGCATCATGCCGGCAACCATGGGGATAATTGCGCGACCGGGACCGACGAAGCGGCCGAAGGCGACACTCTTGGCGCCGTAGCGCTGAAAGAAGGCGATGCCGCGCTCAAGCTGCGCTGGATGACGATTGAATGGCCAATGTTGACGCAGCTGGTCGCGATAGCGAAAGCCGATCCAATAGCTGAAACTGTCGCCGACGATGGCGCCGGCGATGGCGAGCGTGACGGTGGGCCAGAAGGCCAGCTTTCCGGTGGCGATCAGTGCCCCGGCGCCGATCATGATGACGACACCGGGCACGAGCATACCCACCAGGGCAACCGATTCCGCGAGCGCGGTCAGGAAAACCAGAAGATAGGCCCAGCCTGGATGCAGATCGATCCAGGCAAGAAGTGGAGTGACTAGGCTATCCATTGCGCATCAGCTGCCGTGCTCGGCGTGGCTGCCGCGCAAGGGTCGGGTCATCGCGGTTTAGCCACGGCTGACTCAGCTGGCCAGGGTAGCGAATGCCTTGCCAGCCGCCTCCAGCGTGGCGTCGATCTCGGCATCGCCATGAACGCCGGAGACGAAGCCGGCCTCGAACGCCGAGGGCGCCAGGTAGACGCCCTGATCAAGCATGGCGTGGAAGAACTGGCGGAACTGGTCTTGGTTGCAGGCGGTGGCTTGGGCGTAGTTGGTGACCGCGCCGGCATCGGTGAAGAAGAGGCCGAACATGGCGCCAGCGCGGTTGGTGCTGAGACCGATGCCGGCAGCGTTTGCCTGAGCTTCCAGTCCGCTGGTGAGACGCTCGGTTTGGGCCGCGACCTGGTCGTGGAAGCCGGGTTCTGAGATCAGCTCCAGCGTCTTCAGGCCGGCGGTCATGGCAATCGGGTTGCCGGAGAGGGTGCCGGCTTGATAGACCGGCCCAAGTGGCGAGATATGCTCCATGATGGCGCGCTTGCCGCCGAAGGCGCCGACAGGCATGCCGCCACCGATGATCTTGCCGAGCGCGGTGAGGTCCGGGGTGATGCCGAAGCGCTCCTGGGCGCCGCCGCGGGCGACGCGGAAGCCGGTCATGACCTCGTCGAAGATCAGCACGGCGCCCGACTGGTCGCAGGCCTCGCGCAAGGCTTCGAGGAAGCCGGGCAGGGGAGGGATGCAGTTCATGTTGCCAGCCACCGGCTCGACAATGACGGCGGCGATCTGATCACCGATCTCGGCGAAGGTCTGGCGGATCTGCTCGCTGTCGTTGTAATTCAGCGTGATGGTCAGCTCGGCAAGGGCGGCGGGTACGCCGGGTGAGCTTGGCTCGCCGAGGGTGAGCATGCCGGAGCCAGCCTTGACTAAGAGCGAGTCGACATGGCCGTGATAGCAGCCCTCGAACTTGATGACCTTGTCGCGGCCGGTATAGCCGCGGGCTAAGCGCAGGGCGCTCATGGTGGCCTCGGTGCCAGAGCTAACCATGCGCACCAGATCCATGCTTGGGACCAGCTCGCAGACCTTATCGGCCATCAGCGTCTCAAGCTCGGTGGGGGCGCCGAAGGAGAGACCCATGGCGACGCGCTCAGTGACCGCGGCGATGATCTCGGGGTGGGCGTGGCCAAGGATCATTGGCCCCCAGGAGCCGACGTAGTCGATGTAGCGCTTGCCATCGGCATCGGTAATATAGGCGCCAGCGGCCGACTCGAAGAAGACGGGGTCCCCACCGACACCACGGAAGGCACGGACCGGCGAGTTGACGCCACCAGGGATGTGTCGCTGTGCCGCGGTAAAGAGGTCGTGGGATCGAGACATGGGTTGGCTCCTGAGTAGCGTCTTGTGACGAGAACGAAGGTTCTAGGGTTGTCGCTTTCTGTCGCGGGGTAGGGCGCTCGAGCGAGGATCAGGTACCGCGGAGCGGCCAGCAACAATCGACCATTTTCTGGCGACCTTGCCCTGATAGCAACCGCTACATGATCTCGGCGCGTTGAAAATTCGGTGCCGAACCCTGATTACCTTAGGGTTATAACCATCGCACCTGATATCCAGGCAGCTGATCCACGCCAGTTGTAGGCTAGCGCCATATTTGAGTCTGGCAATTACGGCGCATGGCTATAGGTGCGAGCTGAATATTCGTTGCAGGATGAATCGAGAGCTATGAAGCGATATATGTGTGTGATTTGCGGTCTGATCTATGATGAGGCGGAGGGTTGGCCCGAGGATGGCATTGCGCCCGGAACCGCTTGGGACGAGGTGCCCCTGACCTGGAAATGCCCCGAATGCGGTGCCGGAAAGGAGGATTTCGAGATGGTTGAGGTCTGACAGTTGCGTTGGCGTTAGCATCAGCGTCTGGCAACTAGACGCCGCGCTGCTGTACATTGCAACCTTTAAGACGTTCTAGAATTGGAGCCTTAACCATGCAAAACCTGATCACTGAGTCTGATCTCTCCATGACGCCATCGGCGCAGGCTAAACTGGCCGAGCTGTTCAAGGAGGTCGATGATGCGATTCAAGGCGTTCGCGTCTATGCCGCCTCAGGTGGCTGTAGCGGTATCAGCTTTGGGATGACCTTCACTGATGTGGTCAACGCGAACGACGGTGTCAGGGACTATGCGGGCTATAAGGTCGTCGTTGATGATGGCACTCTAGCGCATATTCGGGGTGTCGAGATCGATTTTGTCGACCCTGGGGATGGTAACGCGACCTTTGTTTTCAATAATCTTCCGTCGACCGGGGGTGGGTGCGGTAGCTGTGGCTCGGCTGGTGGCAGTTGTGGCTGAGCGGCCAGTGCTGATTGACCGCGGGAGCGCTGGTCATGATTAAGGTCGGCATCGTCGGTGGAACGGGCTATACCGGTTCTGAACTGCTGCGCCTGTTGGTGAGGCACGATCAGGTTGAGGTGACCGCAGTGACGTCGCGGTCTGTTGCCGGAACCGAGATTGCTGAATTTCACCCAGGCCTACGAGGCGAGATCGAGCTTGCCTTCTCGACGCCCGAGACGGCCAGACTGACCGACTGCGATTTGGTGTTCTTTGCAACCCCAAATGGTACCGCGATGCAGGAGGCTGTGGCCTTGCTTGATGCGGGGGTACGGGTGATCGACTTGGCGGCGGACTTTCGTCTGCGGGATCTAGACGTCTGGCAACATTGGTACGGAATGACGCATGCTGCGCCAGCATTGGTCGAAGAGGCCGTATACGGATTACCGGAAGTCAATCGCGAGGCGATCGCTAAGGCTCGCTTGGTAGCCAATCCGGGCTGCTATCCGACCGCGGTTACGCTGGGTTTCTTGCCCTTGCTGGAGGCTGGGGCAATTGATGCAACGCGCTTAATCGCGGATGTGAAATCCGGTGTTAGTGGCGCCGGGCGCAAGCCTTCGACTGCGCTGCTCATGGCCGAGTGCGGCGAGAGCTTCAAGGCTTACGGGGTTGCCGGTCATCGACACCTGCCCGAGATCCGCCAGGTACTCGGCTGGGCCCTCGAGGGACAGCCGGAACTCACGTTTGTGCCGCACCTGGTGCCAATGATCCGCGGCATTCTCGCGACACTCTACGCGCGCCTCGTGGATGACGGGAGTGATCTCCAGGAGCTGTATGAAAATCGTTACCGCGATGAACCTTTCGTCGATGTCATGCCGGCAGGCTCCCTGCCGGAAACCCGTAGTGTACGCGGCAGTAATCGTTGCCAGATCGCCGTGCACCGCCCTCAGGATGGCAATACACTCGTGGTTCTGTCGGCGATTGACAAC
>Ga0180436_10002689_pt1 | contig 16669 bp, 14 predicted proteins | sample SS_ome_2_FD_132434 | JGI IMG/M metagenome (GOLD analysis project Ga0180436, IMG submission 132434) | Hypersaline lake sediment archaeal communities from the Salton Sea, California, USA - SS_3_S_2 metaG | ecosystem: Environmental > Aquatic > Non-marine Saline and Alkaline > Hypersaline >...
GTCCGCAGCACCTTCAAGACTGGTTGCGGCCCGTGAGTTATCAGTGAGGCGTGGTGAGTTGATCTTCGCTTCGATGGCACCGGCGACGGTGTTGGGATCCTGGCCGCCAGATACGCCAACGTCGGCACCGTCTCGGCCGATCAGTTTCAGCAGGGTACTGACTTTGTCCTGTTCCTTTCGTAGCGCATCTTCTGCCTGTGTCTTGTCACGCGTTATTTGTGCGAGTTCGGACTCTTTCTGGCTTGCCGTGCTATGGCGCATCGCGGCTACCGCCCCAAGGCCACCGGCGAGCAGCATAAAGATTGCCAGCATGGTGTAGACGAGGCCGTTGTTCTGCTGAGACATGCTTGAAGTTTCCCGAAGTGAACTGACGAATCAGCCAGGAGGATTACTACGGACTATCTGTGAAGGGTTTCGCAATCCTGCATCACTCAACCTGACCAGTCCCAATCGAACTCAAATCCCTGACCCACTGACACGCACGATCTTCCATTGAGGCAGGGATGATTTCGTGCGTGTGCAGAAAGGTTCAAAGCAGCACCGAACGGCGAGTCTACCCTGAAAAACACAGCGTAGTGGAGCAGTATCCGGTGATATTTTAGAGTATCGGAGTGATGGGAGGAGTCAAGAAGTTAGAGTCGTTGTGGGGTATCTGGAAGGTGGTAGTCAGCGTCGAAGCAGGAAATGGCAGTTTCAACGGGAAAATCACCGGACCAAATACGTTGGCATCTATGACACAGGGTGTCGTCCGTGGCAGGTCGTTTGGCTGGTGAACTGAGATCACCAAATCACCAATCGGGGCATCGTGCGGGGGTGAGAGAAGAACATTCACTCATTATCGGTATCGAACGCTGTGGGCAGCCAAATTCACGCGGCCTGACAGAATTGCGGTTTGCATCGATGTGTCAGCTGACCGGGTTAGTCCGGCTGAATCTAAGCTGTCGGATTTGACAGGGATGGATGCCCGTACTTTGCTGACTCGATCAACAGGCCCGCCCGCCCAATCGGCTCCATCGGGAAGTCCCGGCAGCGGGAATGACAGCCTTCAGATGCGGATTTCGTCCAATTGCCGCTGTGACTACTTCGTCGTCGACGTCAACAAATGCACAATGCTGACTGGGACGGAGAAAGCCCTGCCCGTCCTGCCGTGAATTTCACACGCGTCACACGTGCCGCCAAACACCAGGAGTTCGATGTTATGGTCAAGACTGCTTCTACGATGTTGCCTCTCGGGACGACTGCCCCCAACTTCTCACTGCCAGACGTTGATGGCAATGTCGTTAGCCGTGAACAGTTTACAGGGAAGCCTCTGTTGGTGATCTTCATGTGCAACCATTGCCCGTTTGTCATCCATCTGCGGCAAGCTCTGGCAGAGTTTGGGGATGAATATCTTGGTCGTGGTTTGGCGATCGTCGGCATCAGTTCCAACGACGTTGAGAATTACCCTCAGGATGGGCCGGAGCTCATGAAGGAAGAAGCCGCTGCGGCGGGGTATCAATTTCCATACTTGTATGATGCGACGCAGGAGGTTGCTCAGGCCTATCACGCAGCATGCACTCCTGATTTCTTCCTGTTCGATTCGGATCATGCCTTGGTGTACCGAGGCCAGTTCGACAGCAGCCGTCCTGGAAATGACGTTGAGGTCACGGGGGAAGATTTGCGTAATGCCTGTGACGCGACGCTAAGTGGGCAGGAGGTCGCCGCAGATCAGACACCAAGCATTGGCTGTAACATCAAGTGGATTTCAGGTAACGAGCCCGGGTATTTCACCGGGCAGCCTGCTGTTTAGCGCTTTGACGCCGAAAGTGATCCAGGAGCCTTCGGATGAAGTTTGCACTGACAGGCGATCAGCCGGACGCAGCATTGTTCGCAGGCGCGGTTGCGCAGTCATCCGACCATTCCCTCATCAGTTGTCACTTTTCAGGGCCATTGGAAGATCGGCTGCGTGACGCCGTTTTGGCGGGGGCAACGCGGGTGGATTCAGCGGAGGCAGTTCTGGTCAGTCGCGGGACAGAGGTGATCATTGTTGCCGCGTCAGATGTCGAGGAATCGATTCAGCTGGTCCGTCAGGCCAGTCAGGCGGGGTTCCATGTTGTCGTTGTGCCTCCGAGTTCCCCGTCACCAGCATATGGCTACGAGTTACATCTATTGTTGGATGAAAGCCAGCACGGAATCATTGTGCTTTCCGGGTCGTTGTACCTTGATGAAGGACATGCGGTGCCGGTCAATCCCTCGGACTGTCAGCTGGGCCTACCGGCGATGACGGATGATTCGGATCATGCTGCGACACTCGTGGATGGCATCGATATCAGTCGGGAGTTGGGTTTTGCCGACGGACAGGTGACGGTCCTGGGGATCAATGAGGATGGGCGTCCGTCTGATGATCGCCAGATTGTACTGTCAGACAGTTCTCAGTCGGCGGGCAATCGTCCGTCGGTGACGTTGAAGTGTTCTCGAACGGCCGAAACGGGATCTTTCACCTGGCTTGCAGGTGACCGGCCAGTGGACTTGAAGGTCATACTGCCTGGGCAGACGAATGTCCTGTCAGAACAGGACGCCGCAGGTTTGTGTCAACGTGTCAGTCAGAAACTACTTGATTCGGTATGGTGCCAGGCAGCGATGGAACGGTATTCACAGACACTTCAGGTGGCAGCAGCCATCGATAAATCCGTTCGCCGCCGCCGTACGGTTGATATTTCAATGGACGAGCTGACAGAACGTGCGGCATTCAAGACGCAAATGACTGCGATCGGTTGTGGTGTCCTGACGTGGCTGTTTCTTGGGTTGATTGGTTACCTGCTGGTGGGGCAGTTGTTTGAGCCGCCGGAGCGTCTGATGCTGGTTCTCAGAGGATTGTGGATCCTTCCTGTTGTATTGTTTCTGGTCGCCCAGTTGCTGTTACCAATCGCACGTGGCCGGGTGGATGCGTCAGAAAGCTGACAATCACAATGGCACGAATAATTTCACTCATGCCGGCTCACGAAGTCTCGGAAGGCGGCTCTGCAGAAGTCGTCGCTGAAGGACTCATTTTTGCAGTCTTCAACGTGGATGGTGTGTTCCATGTGGTGGATGGGATTTGTCCTCATGCAGGTGGCCCGCTTGGCAAAGGGATGCTTCGAGGCTGCATCGTGACCTGTCCCTGGCACGGTTGGCAGTTTGATGTCACCAGTGGGCAGCATCAGTTGAGCGACGGTATTTGTCAGCCCGCATATGATGCCACCGTTGTGGATGGAATGGTGGTCGTAACAATTGATGACTGACGCTGGTGCGAACTTGCAGTAGATGGCTCATCTTGAGTTAATTGGATCCACGTCGACAGCCATTTCTACTCCGTCGGGCAGTTCCAGTGTGTTGGCGACGCAGAGCCATACTTCACGGACTCGCTCCACTGTGGGGGCTGTGATCTGCAGGTGGTACCGAAAGTGAGTCCTGAGCCGCGCAATCGGTGCCGGTGCAGCCCCCAGGATGCGGACATCGGCATCACTGCCAGCAGCTTTCCGAAGCTGACTCGCGACTTCGCGCGATGTGTCGGCAACCAGTGACTCCTGTGGACCTCGAAAGATAACGCGGGTAACGCAGCTGAACGGCGGAGCGTTGAGTTCGTGGCGTTCCCTGAGTTCATGTCGAGCGAATCCTGTGTAGTCATGTTTGGCTGCGTGAAGAATGCTCGCATCTTCGGGACATGTTGTCTGTACGATCACTCGTCCGCCTCGTTCGCTCCTTCCCGTGCGCCCGGCCACCTGCGATACAAGCTGAAATGTGCGTTCAGCCGCTCTCATGTCGGGTTGGTTCAGCATGCTGTCGGCATCAATGACTCCCACCAGTGTCACGTTTGGAAAGTCGAGTCCTTTGGCGATCATCTGAGTCCCCAGCAGGATCTGGACATCGCCTGCGCGGAACCGCTCAAGAGCTTCGTCGTGGCTTCCCGGCTTACGCATGGAATCGCTGTCCATTCGCAGGACACTTGCCCCCGGAAACGTGGCGCGGACTTCTTCTTCCAGTTTTTGCGTGCCCGTACCAAAGTACATGATCTTTGGATTGCGGCACGTCGGGCACTGTTCTGGAGCAGGAATGGTGTGGTCGCAGCCATGGCAGATCGCTGACTGACGATCTCGGTGCCAGGTGAGTGTCAGGTCGCAGTGCGGGCACTTGATCCCGCTGCCACACTGTCGGCACCAGACAGTTGGTGAGTACCCTCGTAGATTCAGAAAGAGAATGACCTGGCCGTCGTCTGCCAAAGCACGACGAATTGCCTGTTGCAATGCTCGACCCAGGCTGGCACCTCGTGCGATGATCGGATCGTTCCGAATGTCGACGATCACGACGGGAGGAAGTGGTAGTCCGGAGACTCGGTCGGGCATCGACAGAATCTGATCTTCTCGCCGATGTGCTCTCAGCCAGGATTCCAGTGTTGGGGTTGCCGATCCAAGAACGAGTGGGACTTTCTCCACCCGACATCGTTCCCGGGCGACTTCTCTGGCATGGTAACGTGGGGTGCTGTCCTGCTTGAATGTTGGCTCGTGTTCCTCATCAATCACAATCAGGCCCAGGTGGGGTGTTGGAGCAAAAACTGCACTTCGTGCGCCAACAATCACTTCGATCTTTCCCTGAGCGATCTGGTGCCATTGCCAGTGTCGGTCGGCGTCGCTCATGTGGCTATGCAGAACAGCGACGGAGTTGAAACGGCTGCGAAATCGCCGGATGGTTTGGGGCGTCAGGCTGATTTCCGGAACGAGGACAATCGCCTGACGTCCGAATTTGACGACTTCCCGAATGGCCTGTATGTAGACTTCTGTTTTGCCACTGCCGGTGACGCCGTGAAGCAGTATCGTCTCGTGCTCCTGAGATTCGATCGTCCTCAGGATTGTGTTCAGGCAGTCCTGCTGCTGGGGATTGATGCTGAGATCCGGTTCGGACGGTTGATCTTCGAAGACCTCGCCCTTGAGTTCTGATCGAATACGCACCGTTTCCAGGAGATTTTTCTTGCGCAAACCATTGATTGACCCCGGGCCGCACCCGGCGCGTTCACAGATTTCCGGTGCTGACATCGGAGTTGTTAAGTCTTTCAGGACGTCAACAACGGCTCGTTGCCCCGGCGACAATCGCATGTTGGCAAGGTCAGCTTGTGCGTTCGCCGTTAACAGGAAGCCGAGTACCATTCGAGTTCCTGCGCGTCGTTTGACGCCGGCAGGAATCACGCTTTCCAGAACCTGTCCCCATCCACACAGGTAGCGTGTGGCAATCCACTCGGTGAGCTGAAGCATCTGCTCATCGAGCAACGGCGATGAGTCAAGGACTTCGAGAATTGGCTTGAGGCGACGGGACGGATTGCCTGTCTGGCGAACCCCGACGCAGTATCCGGCCACCTGCCGGTTACCTCGTCCGAGTGGCGCTTTGACACGCATGCCCGGACGCAACAGGTCACGGAACTCGTCCGGGATGGAGTAGGTATAGGGTTTTTCCAGGGGGAGGTTGAAGACGATTTCAGCAACCTGAATGTCTTCGAGTGCGGCCTGCTCCCATTCCGGCAGGTCGGCAAAATCAAATAAGCTCTGATTTGCCACGGTGCGCAGGATTCATTCTTTAAGCCGGGTGCAATCGTTTGATCGCAAGCAACCCCAATCTCTCGGCAGTGCCGGCAGCCGACTGCAGCTGCATCACGAATGGTGCCGGGCGAGACGATGTGAGGTCGATGCATCAGGCAGAGAAGCTGCTTCCGCATCCACAGGATTTGACTGCATTCGGGTTATTAAACTGGAAGCCACGTTTGTCCAGGCCGGAATAGAAGTCGATCGTGGTTCCATCCAGAAACAGATCACTCTTCTTGTCAACAACGACGCCGACGCCATGCTGTTCGGTCATCAGGTCTGCCTTGGAATCGAATTCGTTTGTGAAGTTAAAGGCGTACTGAAAACCGCTGCATCCGCCACCGACGACGCCGACTCGAACGTACTTGAGATCTTCACGGTTTTGCTCATCCATGACACGTTTAATTTCGGTGGCTGCGGCTTCGGTCAGTTCGATGCTCATGTGATTTCTCCTGCTCGTTCGGTAATATTGCAGATGATTGTTGTCACCAGCGAGTGGTTCGATGACTTGTTGCGAATAACGGAATCCAGATCCCAAGCGACCCGATTCCGATCGTTGGCTACAGTTTATTCGGCGTAAGCCATTGTCTGTCAAGCACGTCATTCGTTAACAGAGTCGAAATTTCAACGAAATCCTGATGTCTTCGAAACGTTGCAGAGTAATGAGTATCCCCGACTTTTCTCCAAAGATTATGGCGACTTCTGTCGGATTCCTGGTGGCGCTGGTCTTGGCGGCCAGTGGCTGTGAGCAAGCTCCTCTCAAACCGCTGACAAATGCACCAGATGCGGAGGCAGAACTGGTTCGGGCTGACGAACAGGCGGAAGATGGGATTCAGCGGACTGAGGGAAATTTTCTGGCGATGGTCGGAGAACTCGACGGCGTGGTTATTGTCAGTTTTGGAGGACCTCATTGTCCGAATTGCCGCCAACTGGAACCGGAACTGGACAAGGTGGTTCGCGCCCGCCCTGAATCGGTGTCTGTTTTGAAGGTTAACGTGGAGGCATCACAGAACAGAGACCTGGCAGCCTTCTTTGGGGTCAACATTATTCCGCGCATGTTGGTCTTCAAGGATGGACAGCCAATCGGATGGCTGAAGGGCTACCAGAGTGCCGCTCAGATTCTGATCCGACTTAAAGAGGCAATCAAAGCTGCACAGATTGCTGCGGCGGAGTGACCGGACAGCCTGCGAGCATTGCGGGCTTTTGTCAATTCAACAGAACTGGTCGTCTCTGATGTAGATTCTGCACTGACAGCAGAATGGTGCCAACAGATTAGGTCCGGTTACTTGCGATGACTGAGGCTGGTCTGGTGTCTCTGTCGTCGATTTGATCTGAAGCCGTCGTCATCCTCAGGACACCAGCAGCAACTCACGAGTGGATCTCGTTCGAAGCTGCCGATGGGGAGCTTAGTCTGGCCTTGGCATTGACGGCGGTTCTGCTCGTTGTCGCAAAAACCGGATTGACCGGCACACTGTCTGCGTGGGTTGCACAAAACCAACGCCGGATGGAGTCAATCCGGCAGAAACCAGCGAACACCTGTCGGCAGGTAATGTCCGACTGGCAGAACCATAAAAAGGGACTGAACATGACTACTGCCATACCAACACTTGAACAGACGCTGCTGTCATCTTCCATGGGGCAGTCCGTTCTGGATTCCATTGTTCAGGCCAACCTGGACCTTCGAACAGTTTCAGCGGCAGCCATCGAAACAATGATGCAGGCGGAACAACGCCGTCGCGTGGACACCGTATGGGGATCAACAGAGTATTCCTGTACCGCTTGAGGCAACTCACGTGATGGCGGGAACAAGTCCGTTGTGGGAGCTACGGACCGGCTTTCGGCAGACCGTCAAAGGTGATTTCGTACAGCGAAGGCCACAGTTTTCCGGTGACATACAGTCGCTTTGCATCAGGGTCCCAGGCGATTCCATTGAGGACCGCGTCACGGTTGCGTCGGACAACTGCCGGAATCAGTTGGTCGAGTTCCAGCCACCCGTTGACCTTGCCGGTTTCTGGATTGATCCGAGCAATGCGCGTCGAATACCAAATGTTGGCCAGCACTTCTCCGTTGACATATTCCAGTTCGTTCAGGTTGCGGATGGAGCGAAGGCCTGATCGCACTTTCACGCGGCGAACGGTGCGCCACGTCTTCGGGTCGACGAATCGTAGTACCGCTGATCCGTCGCTGATAATGAGCTGCTTCCCGTCGTGAGTGATCCCCCAGCCCTGCTTTAGAGACCGGTCAATCTGTCGGTAAGCAACGCGGGACTTCTGCTGCATGGTGCCCAGATCCCAGGTCATCAGATACCCATTCTGCCAGGTCAGCTGTACGATCTGATCGCCCCATACAGTTACTCCTTCTCCGAATACATCATTCGGTAGAGCGACGTGTCGCAGCACCGTACCGGTGTTGATGTCGACTTCGCGGAGTGATGATTCTCGATAGCGCCCCGTACCTTCGATCAGGCGTGAGTCGTGAACGACGAGTCCCTGCGAAAACGCTCGCTGGTCATGGGGGTACTCGGCCACTTTGATAACGGGGATCACATCGGCAGAAGCTTTTGCCGGATAGAGAACCAGCGCAGCAAATACTGCCGCGCCAGCCAGGACAACGCAGGCCAGTCCGTACCGCCGCCAAACAGGCTTCGGTGATTGTCGTTTGGCGGCAGCCTCTTTCACGCGTTGACGATCCCGATAACAGTCACGCCCGGCAGGTGACTACCCTTGAGCCTCTTCTTCTTCGTCCTCATCCTCGTCGTCATGATCTTCGTCCTCATGATGGTCGTCCTCTTCATTATGATCTTCGTGCTCATGGTCATGATCTTCGTGGTTAGTCAGATCACCTTTGTAATCCTGGCCATCGAGTGTCACATGAAAGTGCCCGTGCAGATCATCGGCGGACTTGATGTCTTCCGGAACATTTGCACCAGCCACAACGTAACAGGAAGCTGCTTCTTCGGTTTCTCCTTCCAGTGGGGCCGCTTCTACATCAAGTTCGACTTCGCCATCGCTTTCTTCCAGTTCGACCGTGAGTCCTTCGGCCGGATGGGCTTCTCCGATTTCAGCTCCGTAGAAGTAGAGTGTGATGTCGCGGCTCGCTTCATCAAACACCAGCTCAGCATGGTGAGCATGAGCGGCGTCGAACTCGATGACATGCCCGCCATGAGCGCCTTCATGGCTATGATGATCGTGGTCGTCGTGGGTCTGTTCACCTTCGGGAGCCAGAGCGTAGTCGGTGTACTCGGGCTCTGATGTACAACCCGCGATTGCAATGAGGCTGCAGGCAGTGAGTGAAAACCAAAATCGCGTCATCGTGCTTTCCAGTAACTTATTCGTATTCGTAAAGGTCATGCAGGCTCAGTGCCCGCATGGATAGGTGTACCCGGAACGGGGATTCTACGAGTCTGACTGAGAAATTCCACATAAGCGTGGCAGAGGACGTGTCATCCTGCACCTTGAGTGGGCGGGATCGAACCAACAGCGCGCAGACAATGCCGAAGTTCAGGCGCGAACCACGTGATTTTTTCGGGCCTGTCGCGTTCGCTACTGTGTTCGCCGGATGCCCATACTGTGGCGGATGCGTGAAAGCAACGGGCCAACCGCATTGACGGAAATTCCCAGCCGGTGAGCGATGTCGCCGTATGAAAGTCCATCCAGGTAAAACAGGCTCAGTACTTTTCGTGACTGAACCGGAAGGCGACTCATGAGGGTTGTCACTTCATCTCTGTCTTCGACGGCCGCCTCATGGCTTTCCGTTGCTTTTTCCAATGCGTTGCTATGCACGTCGACATGCCCGAGCGCCTCTGCGTATCGCTTCTGCTTGAGCTTCCTGAGTACGATCCGTCGGACAACAACTGTTAACCAGGTCGCCAGTGATGATCGTCCTCGAAAGCTCCGAAGTGTTGCCATCCGTCGGTCGATCAGTCCTGCAAACACTTCAGCACAGAGATCGTCTTCGTCGTCTGCACTCAGTTTGAAGCTGTGGGCATGAGAGGTATGACGAATGACCTGAATCACCAGTCCAGCATACCGATCGATAAATGTTTCCCACGCGCCGTCACTGCGACTAAGCAGATCTTTGATGAGTCGACGGTCAGTTTCGGAAAGTGGCATTTCGATCACACGTCACGGAATCGGCGGATAACCTCCGTGTGCTGGTTCGCTCGATCCCTTCGGATATTGACTGGAATAACGCAGGGAACTGGTCTGTCTAAGCCCCGGTAACTTCGGACGGCTCAAATTGGTCAGCCATTACTTCTTACGCAGGAAAACTGTCTTTAGCTCAGGAAAATCTGGTGATTCTCTGATGGATATTGTGTCTTTGACGCCTGTCGGAAGCAACCGGATTTACCGCCGACAGGATGCTGTCGGTGCAGCCGGTTTGGTAAAGGACCACTTGCAATGGCAGGAATTGCGGGAAATGGAACTCACCCTGGAAATGTCTTGTGAGGCATCGCTTGTCATTTTGTGCTGGCTCCTGGTTTGGAGATTGGGTCTCAATTTGCTTCAGATGGCTTTGGTGCGGTGTCCCGGTTGGAAAAGGTCGAAGTATTTTTCATACAACTCGGCGGGCGAGAGGTGACTAGACCTCTAATGTTTGGACATGGGTATGCTTTGTGTCCCTTCCCCCCCAATCGGCGGTCGCTGACAGTTGGTTCATTCCGCCTGAATTTGAAGTTATCATGATTGAAAGGGTGTCAAAATGACCCACGTCGTTGCAGAACCTTGTTTCAACTGCAAATACACCGACTGCGTTGTCGTTTGTCCGGTTGAATGTTTCTACGAAGGTGAATCGATTCTCGTGATCCACCCGGACGAATGCATCGATTGCGAAGCCTGCGTCCCCGAGTGTCCTGTCGAAGCGATCTTCCACGAAGATAATGTTCCGGAAGAATGGGCTGGCTACACAGAGCTCAACGCGGAAATGGCAAGTCAGTGGCCGGTGATCACCGAACAGAAGACTTCTCTCGCTGAGTCCGGGGACAGTGTCCGTCAGCTGGTTAGCAGATCAATCATATGTGACTGAAGTGATTGAATGGGATCGTCGCTCGTCACCCGGGACACGAAAAGACTCTTCGGATATTTCCGAAGAGTCTTTTTTGTTGAGGTCATCCGAAGCCTTCTCGTGAGATTGGCATGACGGTGTTTGGTCGATTATCGATAATGTGATGAGTTGTTCGAACAGTACTGGGGAAACTGCTTCACATCTGTTGTGCCAGTCAATTGTCCTCAGGATTAGGGGACACGCTCCCGCAGCGATTTCTGACTTCGATCAGACGTTCACATACACATGACTTCGCAATCCAACAATCAGCCGTTCACCGACCTCGCTGTCGCGACGCAGAAGCTGGTCGACTCAGTCAATGAGCTGCATTCCGCAGCTGAGGTGCTGCGACCGGTTCCGCTGGATTCGTGCGAATGGTACGAACTGCTCCGACAAAAGTTGTTGCCGCAACTGGGGACCGAAGCGTGGCTCGTCGCCGCCGTCGTTGGTGGAACGAATATTGGCAAGAGTGTGATCTTCAATCATCTGGCCGGTTGTCGTGCCAGTTCGACCAGTCCACTTGCTTCAGGAACCAAACATCCAGTGTGCCTGGTGCCGGACGGATTCACCGAAAGGCACAAGCTGGCAAACATCTTTCCTGATTTTGAACTGCACGAGTGGTCGGATGCAGATCATGCTCTGCGGGAGTCGGCAAAACATGAACTGTTTTGGCGCACGGCTTCGGAATTGCCATCAACTTTGCTGGTCCTCGATACGCCGGACATTGATAGTGATGCTCGTGTCAACTGGGTACGCGCTGATGCAATCAGGCGTAGTGCCGATGTGCTGATCGCTGTGTTGACTCAACAGAAATACAACGATGCTGCCGTCAAGGAATTCTTCCGTAAGGCAGCAAGCGAAGACAAGGCCGTTCTGGTTGTCTTTAATCAATGTCTGTTGCCGGATGATGAGTCGTATTGGCCGGTCTGGCTGGAAACGTTCTGTGACGAAACCGGTGTGAAGCCGGAGGCGGTGTATCTGGCTCCGGCTGATCGAGCGGCTGCGGAAGAAATTCGCCTGCCCTTCTTTGAGCGTTCATGGCCGATCGGATCAAACCAGCAACAGGATCGGGAGGAGGTCTCCCGTAACCTGCGCGAAGATCTGTCGAGCCTGAAGTTCCGCGAGATTCGTGTGCGAACGCTGCGGGGTTCCGTCCGGGAGTTGCTGGATGAGGCATCAGGTGTGCCGAATTGGATGAGATCACTGCGGAATGCCAGCGCTGATCTGCAGGCGACGTCTGAGCGACTTTCCTCGGATGCAGTCCTGAAGATCCGTGACTGGCCCGTCCCGTCGGCTCCGTCATTTGTCGGAGAGATCCGGACCTGGTGGAAAGCAAGGCAGCAGGGATGGGCCCGGCGGATCAATCGTGTCTACGACACGGTCGGATCCGGAATTCTGTGGCCGCTGAAGGCTGCCAGGAATGCGATTCAGGGGGAACCTATTGAACCGCTCGTGCAGTATCGCGAACGAGAGTGGTCAGCCATTCTGACGACGATTGAAGAGCTGTTCGATAAGCTGCAATGGATGGCGGAATCCGGAAATGACATGATCCGGCCACGGATCGAATCCGTATTGCAGGGAGCGTCGCGAACAGAACTCATCGAACTCATGCGGCGGCGGCATCTTCAGGTCGACTTTGAGGCAGAACTCAAAGATGTCGTCAGTACGGAGATGGAACGATTCAGCATTGATAGCCCGGAAATGTTTGCTTTCTATCGTCAGTTGCACAATGTCACTGCGGCCGTGCGCCCGATGACCAGCGTCGTCTTGTTCAGTCTGGGATTCGGTCCGGCGGGCGAAACGGTTGCTCCCTTCGTAGCTGATGCGGCTGCCAACGCGGTGGTCCATGTCGTGGCAGATGTGGCCGGAGGAGCCACAGCGGCTGTCGCGGGCGAAGCGGCTGTTGGAGCCGCTGGTCAGGGAGCCGGAATGCTGCAGGCATGGTTTCATCAGTTGAATGCCCGCTTCACTGAGCGCCGAGTCAACTGGCTCACCGGATTAATTCGCAGTGAGATGCTGGGGACGCTGCCGGAAGATCTTCAACGAGCTGCAGCGATTTCGGAATCCTCTGAATGGGCCGCAGTCGGGGAATCGCTGACGCAGATCGAACAGCTGATGGAGGAAACGGAAGCGTGACTGAATCCAGACCATCTTCCGATGCTTCTGAATCATCTTCAGCATCCGGAAACCTGCCTTCAAAAGGATTCGGAAAGCTGGAGCACATTGCGCTACTGGCCCGTATCGATGATTTGACTGATCGGCTGAACCGGTGGGTGGATGATGCTCCGGAATGGGGGCCTGCTCGTCGATCGCGAACTCTGGTGACTCGGCTGTTGCAACGAGTCGATGCGGTTCGCTTTCGCCTGGAATCTCCGTTGGTTGTGGCCACCTTCGGTGGGACGGGAACCGGTAAGAGTTCTCTCGTGAACGCGCTGGTTGGTGAAGAGGTCACTCGATCCGGCCGGCAACGTCCCACGACCACAACTCCAGTGCTGCTGGTCCATCCCGACCTGGAACCCGAAGCCCTCGGTATCGATCTTTCGCAGTTTTCGGTTCGTCAGGTTGATTCTCCGTTGCTTCGTGATGTTGTGCTCATCGATTGCCCGGATCCGGATACCAGTGAGTCGGCGGGTTCCGGCAGCAACCTCGCAATCCTGCGCAAGCTGCTGCCCCAGTGCGACGTGCTGTTGTACACGTCGACTCAGCAGAAGTATCGCAGTGCCAGAATTGTTGACGAGTTGAACGATGCGGCGAGCGGCTGCCGACTCGTATTTGTGCAGACGCACGCAGATCTGGACGAGGACATTAGGGAAGACTGGAAGAAATGTTTGTCGGATGCATACGACGTCCCGGAAATGTTCTTCGTAGATTCAGTTCAAGCGTTGCAGGATCAGCAAAGTGGTCATTCACCTCGAGGCGAGTTTGCAACACTAACGAAGTTGCTGGCAGAGCAGCTGGATGCGTCGCGGCGTGTCGAGATCCGCCGAGCCAACCTCATCGAACTGCTGCAGGAAGCCCTGGCAGACTGTCGCCGGGAATACGATCAGGTTCACCCTGCTGTACTGGAACTACAGGACGCCCTGGACACGCAACGGAAACGACTGAAGGACTCATTGACAATACAGTTAACCGACGAGTTGTTGGTGAACCGCAATCTGTGGGAACGCCGACTGCTAACGGCCGCAACAGATCGGTGGGGCTTCAGTCCATTCTCGGCCATCCTGCGGCTCTACAACGGCCTGGGAGCGTTCATTGCGTCGTTCACATTCTTCCGAGCCCGGACGTCGGCTCAGATGGCGCTGGTTGGAGCCGTCCAGTCGGCTCGCTGGATCAAGTCGCGAGCTGAAGAACAGAATGCAGAATCGCGGCTCGATCGTTTGGCCTCTTTTGGGATCAGCGATCAGCAACTACAGGAAGCACGCGTTGTCGTTTCCGGATACGTTCGTTCAGCTCAGATTGAACTGGATTCCAACGCGCGTTCCGGCGATCTGGCCGCACTTCGAGAAACGGCAGCGAATCTGGAAGGTGAGTTTCTGGGCGACGCTCGGCGCGCGATCGATACCGTGATCGACACTGTGGCAGAACGTCACACCGGAACCATGCGGCGAATGTTGTATGAAGTGTTGCTTATGGCTTATGTCGTCTTCCTGCTGGGCCGTATCGGACACAACTTTTTCTGGAGTTCCTTCCTCGGGCCGATGACGGGGCAACTGGACAAACCGGAAGCTCTGCTGACCGTCGAATTCTATATCCCTGCCCTGCTCTTTCTCCTCATCTGGTCGTCACTACTGGTGGTTCTGTTCACGGCCGGACTGCGACGAGGCCTGAAACGCTACGTGCAGGGATTTGCGGATTCCATGGCAGGATCAACACTGATGCACGGGCTGTTTCCGTCGCTTGAAAGAGTGTGTCAGCGGATCGAAACCGACAGCAGTGAGCTCGGCTTGTTGCTTGAGGACACTCAGTCATTCAGGCGAACACTCGCAGGAGCCTCACCGCTGCTCGGCGGTCGGCGAGATTCCAAATAACGTCCAACGTACTACCGTGTTGCCTGGTCTGGAATTGAGTGACACGGCCTTTTCGATGGTTTAAGATGACATTCCGCCATCCGCAAATCATCCTGAGGGAATCTCCATGTCCAAAGCCACCCGCCGCTCATTTCTCAAGTCAACCTCTGCCACTGGATCGCTACTGCTGCTTGGAACACGAGCATCCGGCAACATTATCGGTGCGAATGATCGTGTGAGAATCGGTGTTGCGGGACTGAACGGTCGCGGCGGCGCTCATATCGGAGGATGGATGGGGCAGGACAATGTTGAGATTGTCTATCTGGCGGATCCCGATCAGGCGGTGCGGGCGCGGGCGGTCTCCAATGTGTTTCAAAAGTCGGAAGGCAACTACTCACCGAAGGGCGTCAACGACATTCTGCCGGCACTGGATGACAAGTCGGTTGATGCGATTTCCATTGCGACCCCCAACCATTGGCATTCCCTGCTGACGATTTGGGGAGCTCAGGCCGGGAAACATGTCTACGTGGAAAAACCGATGAGCCATGATGTCGGCGAAGGTCGTATCGCCGTTGAAGCTCAAAAGAAGTACGGTGTGGTGATTCAGCACGGAACTCAACGCCGCAGTGATGCCAGGATAGCCGGGCTCCACAAGGCAATTCATGACGGCAAATTCGGACGACTCAAAATCTCATACGGGTATTGCTGCAAGCCGCGCGGAAGCATCGGCCACAAACCGATTACGCAGCCGCCGGAAAACCTGGACTGGGACACGTGGCGTGGCCCGGCGATGATCGATGAATTTCACGCGAACTACGTTCACTACAACTGGCACTGGTTCTGGAAGAGTGGAAACGGTGATCTCAACAATCAGGGCACACATCAACTGGATGTGGCTCGCTGGGCAATTGATCCCGATCAGACGCATCCGGTCAAAGCGATGGCAATTGGTGGGCGATTCCAGTGGGACGACCAGGGAGAAACGCCGAATACGATGTTCGCGATGGCTGAGTACCCGAACGGTCAGAAAGTCTTCTTCAACGTTCGCAACGTGAACTACACTGGCTATGAAAAACAGGTGGAGAACGAATACTACTTTGAAGACGGCGGACGGATTGTTCGTAACAGGTACTACGCCAAAGGCAGTATTGAGGGCGAACCAGTCGATGTCGAACCGGGCGATGTGACACCCGGAGGAAACTGGGGGAGTTTTATTGCTGCAGTGCGAGCAAACGATCCGGAGATGGCAAACGGAAACGTCTACGATGCTCACTATGGTTGTGTACTTGGGCATCTGATGAACAACTCGTATCGTCTGGGTTCCCAGGTTCCTTTCAATGCGAAGGCAGGCAGGTTCGAGGGCGACGCAGATGCGTCCGAGCACTTCGGCCGTTTGCATGACATCATGGAGAATGGTGTTGGGGTTCCGGTTGATGGAGCCGAATATACGGTCGGTCCGACGCTGACGTTTGATCCGGCAACAGAAGCACATACCGGCGATCATGCGGATGCCGCGAACGCGTTGCTGAAAGATCCCAATCGCAAGGGCTATGAAGTGCCCACGATCGGCGACGTGTAGCCGCTTCCGGCTCCATGTCGGTGGAGCGAACAGGATGGTTCTCTCAGGGGCAATGAGTGGCACACCAACGGATTGACACGATACGCCGAGTCCAGTTTGTAATCACCGCGCTGGGAGTCGGCGTTTCGGTGTGGTTGGTGTTCAATCGCTGGCCGAACGGAGATCCCGATGCGGACCGCATTCGTGGTCCGGAGGCGTTGATCGCTCACGAAGACGACTCTGTGGAGTCGCTGATTCCGGCGATGCCGTTTGTTGACATCACCAGCTCGGCAGGCATTGATTTCGTCCACCACAACGGAGCTGCAGGGGAAATGCTGCTTCCGGAAACCATGGCAGGTGGAGGAGCATTCTTTGACTGCGATGGTGACGGCGATCCGGATCTCGTCTGCATTGATTCCTGTGCGTGGCCGTGGAGCGAAGGAATTCCGGCTACATCGCAGCTCTATGAGAAC
>Ga0180436_10002690_pt1 | contig 16667 bp, 12 predicted proteins | sample SS_ome_2_FD_132434 | JGI IMG/M metagenome (GOLD analysis project Ga0180436, IMG submission 132434) | Hypersaline lake sediment archaeal communities from the Salton Sea, California, USA - SS_3_S_2 metaG | ecosystem: Environmental > Aquatic > Non-marine Saline and Alkaline > Hypersaline >...
CTCAATGCCCGCGATATGTCGGGAGTGCTCGGCCAGCCCGTGGGAGAGGCCACCGGTGGCCAGGACCTTGCAGTTCTGGAACTTGGTCTCTTCGAGAACGCGGTCGATGATGTAGTCGATCTGGCCCACCGTGCCATAGAACATGCCCGAAGTAAGGGCCCCCGCGGTCGATTTCCCCACCGCCGACTCCGGTTTCTCGAACCGCACCTCGAACAGCTTGGCGCCGCCCCGTGACAGCGATTTCATGGCCGTCTCCGGTCCCGGCATGATCACGCCCCCCACGTAGGCACCCTTTTCGCTGATAATATCCAGAGTGGTGGCGGTGCCCATATCCACGATTATGATCGGGCCGCCATGGAGCACATACCCGCCGGCACCATTGGCAATTCGATCGGCGCCAAGGGTGGAGGGGCGATCGATTTCAATCGTGATGGGTAGTTTGATCTCGTTGGACACGTGGATCGGCGGATTCCCGAAGCGTTCCTCGACTGCCCGTTCAAAAGGCCCGGTGAGATGGGGTACTACCGATCCTACAATAGACTTGGAGATCTTGTCGGGAGAGACCTGCTCACGACGGAGAAATCCATCGATCAAAAGACCGACCTCGTCGGAAGTCAGTCTTGATCTTGTCGACAGCCTGGCCCCGGCTGTAAGGTCGGTCTGGTCAAACAAACCCAGAACGACGTTGGTATTGCCGATATCAACTGCTAGCAGCATACAAGCAGAATAACTATACAGTCCCTTGCTGCGGTGGAGGTGGACCCGGCGGGGGGGCCTGCTGGCCCGGTTGTTGGGCGGCAATGTCACGGTTGATGTTCTCCGCCGACTTGTAGGCGTCGTACATGCCATAGAGCCAGAGGATTGGGGTGGTGACAAAACCGATCAGCACCAGCATGAGCAGCCAGGATATACTATAGGCTACAATAAAAGCGATCCCCTTGGCCAGCTGGCCGTTGTAAATTTGCCCCAGCCCCATGTAAAAGAACGACAGTACCGCCGAAAGTCCCGGGTTTTTGTACACGGGAGGAGGAGGAACGTGGTTCATCCGAACTCCTTATCGTTGATTGTGTTGGTCCTGTTTCTAAAGATACGTCAAACTGGTATGCTAATTCAAACCTTTTTTGGATTACAGTCCCTGCGCCGAAGGCCGATATCTCAATTATTGAACCAAGGGAGAAATCTCAATATGATTTCGAGACCGGCCACATCCGCTGTAGTTCTGTTTACGCTCCTACTCGCCGCAAGTTGCGGTCGGAAACCTGAGGTTATCCAGACCCGCCATCAGACCAATCCAGCTGTGCAGATTGTAGCGAATGACTCCACAACCCAAGACGGTCCCCAGTTCGAACTGGCGATAGGCAACGGACTGAGCATGCTGAGGTCAGAGAAGTTCGAACGGGCCGGTGCCTGCTTCTCCCAGGCGGTTCAACTGCGTCCCGACAGCTGGCGGGCCCACTACTATTTCGGATTGTGTCAGCGGCACCTGGAAGAGTTCGAGAAATCGGAACAGAGCTTTCATAGCTCGCTAGAGTTGGCCCCGGCCGATGATCGTGCCCGCAGCCGAATCTATGTCATGCTGGGCGAGCTTTTCGAGGTTCGTGGGATGCTCGGCAAGGCGGAACTGAATTTCCTCACGGCCATTCGTCTCTGGCCGGACTCTATCGATGCCCGCGAGGGTCTGAAACGATTGAAACAATACTCGGCAGCCCCAACTCGATAATCCCCTTTTGGAGCCGGCGCGACCGGCTTATATTTCCTCAATGAGTAATACCGGCCCGACTTACACCCTGGGACCAGACTTCAGGAAGCGCCTTCGAGCATTCGTCGACGAAATCCTTGGAAGGGGAGCGAGAGAGTTCGCTCAGGAGCTCGACGGGATCGATGACTATGTCAAAAAGGCTATCTCCTCAGGCAGCGAAGAAGGACTTCGCAAAACGCCGCCACCGGAATACCTATTGGAACTGATCTCCTTCCAGATTCTTGATGACTTGAATCGCGAGGCGTTCAACAAAACAAAGGAGACTCTGATAGTCATGCCTGACTGTCTCTCAATCCACAATCCCGACTGTCTCCGCGAGGAAGGGAAATGGGGTGATCAGTGCCTCGAGTGTGTGGAGAATTGCCAGGCGAGCAAGATTGTCGAGCTGGCCGAAAAGTATGGCGCCCACACGATCTTCTCGAAACGCAAACTTGTCGAGCAGCTGACTCACTACAAAGAAGAGCTGGGCAGCATGGGCGTAATCGGCGTTGCTTGCATCAAAATGTTGGCTATGGGGATGAGGTCGGCTTCCGAGGTGCCGGTACCTTCGCGAGGCGTCCTTCTGAACTTCAGCGGCTGTGAACACTGGAACGACCAACCTTGCGCATCAGAGTTTGCCATGGAGTGGTTGGAGGAGATATTGAGAGAGAAGCATGGATGACCGCATAAGACATCTTGGTCCTGATGACTACGACGACCTGATTCGTGTCTGGGCCGACGCCGGGTTGCCATACCGCCCCCACGGCCGTGACAGCCGCGAGAAGATCGTAGCCGAGATGGAACGTTCCGATACCGCCTTCCTGGGACTCTATGATAACGACGTGCTCGTCGCAGTAGGCGTGATGACCTATGATGGCCGCAAGGGATGGATCAACCGGGTTGCGGTCGATCCCGACCGTCGCGGCGAGGGTTTAGCGGGGGAGATTCTTGAGGCCGGCGAGGCGTTTCTCAAATCGCTCGGCGCGATGGTCATTGCCTGTTTGATCGAAGAAGAAAACCTGCCTTCGATGGCTCTGTTCCAGAAGCATGGCTACTCATACTTGAAAGACATATTCTACTTCTCCAAGCGCGACTCGGACGATGTGTAGTCTGTTGTCGAAACGTCGCTTCGCGATCCTGCTACTGCAGGACAGGGGTTTCGACCTACATCATGAATAGTCATTGCGAACGCAGGAAGGCAATCCCCAACGATTCGATTTAGTCGGTTAGGTCTCTGTGAGACCTGACAGTCCGGCGGATTCTGCTGGCAGACGGGGACGTCCGCCAGCCACGAGATTGTGTGCATATCGTTACTGACGAGACATCGTGGTTAGCGTACCCCCCGGTGCGCCAACATTGAACCACCGGAATGCCTAATCCCCCCCACATTCAAATCCTTGCGCTTCGGTTTCTTGTCGCGTATTATTACTGGCAGAAAAGTGAGGACTCACTAACCGGAGCTAGATAATGGAATACCCATTTTGGGACACAGCCGCCAGCTATGGTATCCTCATGGCCGTCATAGCCGTGGTGCATGTGTTCATCTCACACTTCGCCATCGGCGGCGGCCTATACCTGGTGATCGCCGAGCGGATGGCGCGCAAGCGTGATGATGTCATGGCCCTGGAGTTCCTCCAGGGATTGTCACGCTTCTTTGTCCTGACAACGCTTGTTATGGGCGCCCTTACGGGAGTCGGGATTTGGTTCATAATCGGGCTGTTAAATCCGGCCGCTACAGAACTGCTGATTCACAACTTTGTCTGGGGCTGGGCCGCCGAGTGGTGCTTCTTTGTCATCGAAATCCTGGCCGCGATACTCTATCTGTACGGCTGGAAGAGAATGTCGGGCAAGAACCACATGATCCTGGGCTGGATCTATTTCGGCGCCGCCTGGATGTCCCTGTTTATCATCAACGGCATTATCACTTTCATGCTCACCCCGGGCGACTGGATCACCACCGGCAACTTCTGGGACGGGTTCTTCAATGTCACTTTCATGCCGTCGCTTGTGATTCGTACCGGGATCAGCGTCATGCTGGCCGGACTGTTTGCCCTGGCCGTGGTATCGGTGCGGAAAGCTTCGGAATTCAAAGCCCGAACAGTCGTTCAGAATACTGTCTGGTCATTGGTAGGATTGGCGATCATGCTGCCCTCGGCAATCTGGTATTTTAACGCTATACCCGACACGATCATGGCAACCGCCGAAGAGACCCTAACGATTCCGTTTATCACATACGGCTGGAGCTTCTATCTCATCGCAGCCATCGCCCTCTGTCTAGCGGTTTTCGGTCTGGCCATGCGCAAGAAGTTCGTCCTGCCGATGGCCCTGGTGATGATGCTCCTGGGACTGGCCTGGTTCGGTTCTTTTGAGACCTTCCGCGAGTCTATTCGAAAACCGTATGTCGTCACCGACTACATGTACGGCAACGCGGTGGTGGTGAATCAGGTTGAGGAGTACCAAACCGCCGGGATGCTACCCAACCTCGCTTACCAAACGGGCGATGACGGCGCTGACCTGTTCCGTCACGCCTGTCGCACCTGCCACACGATCGACAGCTACAACGCGCTGAAACCGGCCTTCGACGGCACCGATGAGGAGTTCATCGCGGTCAACGTCCTCAACACGCATGTCCTTGTTGGCAACATGCCACCGTTCGCCGGGACCGAGGAAGAGGCTTCAATGATCGCTGCCCATATCTACAAGCAGACCGATCAGCGCTCGATCAAAGAGATCTACGGCCTGTCGGGCGATGCTTTCGGCGAGAAGGTCTACGACGTCCGTTGCGGCAATTGCCATGTGATCGGCGGTTTCAACGACAAGGCCGAGACGCTGTTTGATATGGACAAGGAGGAGCTACTCGAGCTGCTCGAGATGGCCGGCGACCTGGCCGAGGAAATGCCGCCGTTCACCGGTGACGAAGAGGAAGCGGAGGCGTTGGCTGATTTCATTCTCAAGGCCAAGGCGGCTCAGGAAGGAGGCCAGTCATGAACCTTCCCGATTACGGCTTCTTGTCGGCTCCGTTGTGGCTGATTACGGTTTTGCATGTCCTCACTCTGACGCTCCATTTCGTGGCGATGAACTTCCTGCTTGGTTGCGGGTTGGTCCTTCTGTTTGCCAAGATCAAGGACAAGTGGGCTGATCCGATAGTCCGCTCGGTTGTGAAACTGCTGCCGACTTCGATGGCCGCCACGATCACGCTCGGTGTCGCACCCTTACTCTTCCTCCAACTGACCTACTATCAGCAGGTCTACTCGGCGACCATCATCTCGGCCTGGCCGTGGTTGTCACTGCTGGCTGCTGCCGGCGTCGCATACTATTTGTTCTATGGCGCGGCTTTCTCAAAGGACACGCAGGGGAAGAGCCTGGGACTTCTGATTGGCATTGCCGTGATTGCGCTGTTGTGGGTATCGTTTGTTTACTCCTCGACAATGTCGATGGCCGAGGATCCGGCTCTAATGCAATCGCTTTATGCTTCCAATCAATCCGGCTTTGTTCTCAATCCCGATGTCGGCTCCTACATCTTCCGCTGGTTGCATATGGTCCTTGGCGCTCTCACGGTTGGCGGATTCTTTGTCGGTTTGCTTGGCCGCAAGGATGAAACCATGTTCAAGGTGGGGAAGCAGTTTTTCTTGTACGGCATGGTCGCCGCCTCGGCGGTTGGTTTGGTCTATCTCATGATGCTCGGCGAGATAATGTTGCCGTTCATGCGCAGTCCGGGGATTTGGGTGCTGACGGTCTCGATATTCCTGTCGTTGGGATCGCTGCACTTCTTCTTCAAGAAGAAGTTCGTGGGAGCGGGGCTGATGGTCTTCCTGTCGATGCTCGGCATGGTCATCTCCCGCCACGTCGTGCGGCTGCTTCGATTGGAAGGCACTTGGGACCCGGCCTCGATTCCGGTGGTGCCGCAATGGTCACCGTTCATCGTCTTCTTGCTATGCTTTGTCCTGGCCCTGGCGATGATTTGGTACATGCTGAGGTTGTTCTTCGGGGATCAGAAGAGCACTGTGTAGATTGAAGTTCGGGTGGCTCACCATCTATGGTAGGTTTCTCTTTGAGTTCACCTTGGCGACGCCGGATGCGGACCCGCCCTACGACGAGTGCCAGGTTCGAGTCATTGCGAGGCCCGTAGGGCCGCGGCAATCTCAAGTTACGAACAGTAGATTGCATCGCTGCGCTCGCAATGACTTATCGCTGCATTCATAGTTGGCGCACGGGGACGTACGCCAACCACGAAGCACCTAATCCCATCCCAGGGCAAGCCCTGGGGCACCCGTTGCTGATAACCTGACACAAAAAAAGGACGCAATCCGAAGATTGCGTCCTTTGTCATTTCTATGAAGCTAATCTACAGGATGGCCTCGAAAGCCTCCTTGAACTGGTAGTAATCGTGAGCGCCGACGAGACGTTTTACTTCGTTGCCGTCGCGATCATAAAAGATCGTGGTGGGGACGCTTCGCGGGGCGAACACACTCATCATACCTGGATCGTTGGGGTTCAACATCATGTGAGTCCAGTCCATTCCGTGCTGAGCGACAAACGGCCTGACATCGCTGACACCGCCGCGACTGCCGCGAGCGATGGCCACACCGATCATCTCGACACCCTTATAGCGGAACTCCTCGTAAACCTTGACAAGATCAGGGATCTCTTTACGGCACGGCGGACACCAGGTACCCCAGATATTCACTACCACGGGAGTAGAGCCAAACCACTCGGAGGCATCCCGAAGGTTGCCATCGATATCGTACGAACTAAACTGGATACCAGAGTTGTTGACCGACGCGGCCTGAGCGGTGGTCTTGGGCGTGCCTGCCGGCTTGTTGTACCCATCAGACTGAGTCTGGGTGGATTCTGATTCGGAGCTGCTGCAGCCGACTAAGGCCAGGGTCAGCAGAGCTAATGCTACTACAATAAGGCGATTCACGGTGTCTTCTGTCCTTTTCTTATCGAGGCCTACTTGTCCTCGTCTTTGCTTTCTGTCTTACCCTTATCAGTCGCTGATTCGTTGGCTTGTGTTTCAATCGCAGTTAGGGCTCGGTCGAGAACCTGGTTGAACTGAGTTGTCGACTGGAACCCTGAGACATAACCCAACTTCTCACCCCCGGGATTAAGGAACCAGTAAGTCGGGTATCCTTGAACCTTGAACTCGGCCTTGGCGAGATTCTTCTCGGTTATGACATAGCCGTCGATATTGAGCGTGTCGTTGGAGTCGCCGAACACCTTCACCGCGACAAAATCCTCGCTCAGTCGCTGGACGATTTGTGGGTCTTTGAAAGTGGTCTTGTTCATTTTCTTGCACCAGCCGCACCAGGTGGCGGTGAAGTTGGTAAACAGCGGCTTGTTTTCGGCTTTGGCTTTGGCCAGGCCCTCATCATATTCGAGCCACTGGATTTCCTGAGCTTTGGATGTCTTTTCATCACCGGCCCACGCCGCCGCAACCAAAACCAGACAGAGCCCCAGGGCTATGGCAATCGGCTTGATGTTGTTCATCGAGTTTCCCATCTATTTCGCGCTCGTTTCGTTCTTACTTAGAGGCCTGAAGAAGGCGGATGATTCACCCAAAAGGTCTTTTAGGCTATTTAATAGCTCAAAATCTGCCTTTACGTTGTACTTCTTCGACCTGATATAGACTTCGGTCCCATTCTCCTGTGCCGCCAGTAAAACCGGGGAGTCACCCGGATGTTGTGCCAGCCTGTTCAGAGCTTCATCAATGGAATCTTCGGCCAGGTCCGAATCGACTCTTATAACCAGCTGACAGGCAAATCGTTCCGTCAGTCCCTCCAGCGGAATCACCTCCTGGGCAAGGATTTTCGGCGCCTCGCCTTCTCGCGTAGAAAGCCTTCCGGTGGTAAGAACTATCTTGTCCGGCTGAATATACTCTCTGTGCTTCTCAAAACAATCGGAGAAGAGAATTAACTCGACCGCCCCGGTGAAATCCTCCTGGGTGGTAAAAGCCATGCTGTTGCCCTTCTTGTCGAGCATGGTCTTGACCTGAGTGACGATCCCACCCACCGTAACTTCCCGTCCGTCAGGAAGATCGGCCAGCGAAGAGACCGAGTTGGTGGTGAAGAACTTCATCGATTCCCGATACCGCTCCAGCGGGTGGCCGGAGACGTAGAAGCCCAGGACTGCTTTCTCGTTGGCCAGACGGTCCGTATTTGGCCATTCCGGGATATTGGGAAGCTCCGGAGCTACTCTCTCAACCTGGCCTCCGGCTGAGGCAAACAAATCGTGGGTGGCCGATTCCGCTGACGCTTTGTGTCCGAATTCGAGCATAGCCTCTACCGCGCCATGTAGTTGGGCTCGATGGCCGGGAAGACTGTCACAGGCACCGGCCGCGATTATTGATTCGAGGACCCGCCGATTCATACTTCGGCCGGGAACGCGCGAAGTGAGATCAGCCATGTCGGAATATGGCCCGGTCTCCTCACGTTGCTCCACGATCGCGTTGGCCGGTCCCTCGCCAACATTCTTGATCGCGAGCAACCCGAACCTAATGCCGTCCTCCACCACCGAAAAGTTCACATCAGAAGCGTTTACATCGGGTGGCAGGACTTTGATCTTCATCCGCCGGCATTCTTCGAGAAGGACATGGATACGGTCGGCGTCGGACATTTCCGAGGTCATCAGCGCCGCCATGAACTCTTCGGGGTAGTAGTGCTTCAACCACGCGGTCTGGTAAGCGACGAAAGCATAACAAGTCGAGTGGGCTTTGTTGAAGCCGTAACGGGCGAAGGTCTCGATCTGATCGAAAATCTCGGTCGCGACCTTCTTGTCGATCTTTTCTTCTTCGGCTCCCTTCATGAACTCCCGGCGCTGCTCGGCCATGAGGTTGGCGTCTTTTTTGCCCATTGCCTTGCGGAGGATATCGGCCTTGCCGAGAGAGTAGCCAGCCAGCTGGTTGGCGATCTTTAGGACATGCTCCTGGAAGACGATAATGCCGTAGGTATTCCCGAGTATCTCCTCCAGCAACGGATGCAGATACTTGATCGCCGATTTTGTCTTCTTGCGCTCGATGTATTGATCGATCATTCCCGAATCGAGTGGACCCGGGCGATAGAGGGCGTTCATGGCCGTGATATCGGTGAAATTCTCCGGCGCCAGGCGGCGGAGATACTCACGCATTCCGGAAGATTCAAACTGGAAGATGCCGATCGTATCGCCCTTGGCAAACAGCTTGTAGACGATAGGATCATCGAGCGGGATATTGTCGATATCGATTTCGGTCCCGGGATGGTTCTGGGCGATCATCTTGAGGGCGTCATCGATGACCGTCAGAGTTCGCAGTCCGAGGAAGTCCATCTTCAGCAGGCCGATCTGCTCCACCCGCTTCATATCAAACTGGGTGGTGATTTCCTCCTTGGCCCCTTTGTGCAACGGTACATAGTTAGTCAGCGCCGAGGGTGCAATCACGACTCCCGCCGCATGTGTCGAGCAATGCCGGGCAAGACCCTCGAGGGTTTTCGAGGTGTTGATCAGTTTCTCGACCCGTTTGTCTTCCTCGACCATCTTGGCCAGTTCGGAGCCCTTGTCGGCGAGCGCTTTCTCGAGCGTCATATCCGGCGCGAGCGGAATCGCTTTGGCGATCTTGTCAACTTCACCGTAAGGGATCGAGAGCACCCGGCCGACATCACGAACCACCCCGCGGGCGGCCATGGTACCGAAGGTGATAATCTGGCAGACATTGTCCTTGCCATACTTTTCGATCACGTACTGAATGATCTTATCGCGGCCCCGGTCGGCGAAATCAATATCGATATCCGGCATCGATATTCGCTCTGGATTGAGGAAGCGCTCGAACAGAAGGCCAAACCGCATCGGGTCGACATTGGTGATCCCGGCCAGGTATGAGACCAACGAACCGGCCGCCGAGCCACGTCCCGGGCCAACACGAATGCCCTGCTCGCGAGAGTACTCACAGAAATCACGTACGATGAGAAAATACCCGCCGTAACCCATCTGGGTGATGATACCCATTTCGTACTTCAGACGTTCTTCGATCTCGTCGGTGATCTCGTCGTACCGGACAGGCAACGCTTCCCGGCAGATATGCTCCAGATACTGCTCGGGGGTCGTGAACTGCTTGGGGAGGGGGAAGACCGGGAGCAGCATCTGGCCCATCTCGATTTCGAGATTGCAGGCCTCGGCCACTCGGACAGTGTTTTCCAGGGCCGGTTTGAAATCGCCCAGGACTTGCTCCATCTCCTCCGGCCGCTTGAAATAGATCTGGTCGGTGTTGTAACGCATGCGATCCTGGTCGGAAACCTGCTTGCCGGTCTGGATACAGAGCAACGCGTCGTGGGCTTCGGCATCCTCCTGGTACAGGTAGTGGCAATCGTTGGTGGCCAGCATGGGAATACCGGTCTCGCGGGAGATGGCGTCAACTTTGGGGATGAGTTGCAGTTCTTTGTCGATCCCGTGGTTCTGGATTTCGAGGAAAAAGTTCTCCTCGCCGAAGATCTCCTGATACTCACGAGCGACCGCGACAGCCTTGTCGGTCTGGCCCTTCAGAAGGTTCCAGTTGACCTCACCCTTGAGACAAGCGGAACTGGCGATCAAGCCTTCCGAGTGATCGCGCAGGATCTCTTTGTCGATCCGGGGGCGATGGTAGAACCCTTCGAGATACGCCGCCGATGACAGCTTAATCAGGTTGTGATAGCCGGTCTTGTTCTTGGCCAGCAGGACCAGGTGATAGCCTCCGTCCGGGTGCTCTTGTGAGGGATGTTTGTCGTGGCGGCTGCCGCCGGCGACATAGGCTTCCACTCCGATAATCGGCTTGATTCCGGCCTTGGTCGCTTTCTGATAGAACTCGATCGCTCCGAACATGTTGCCGTGGTCGGTGATCGCCAGCGCGGGCATCTTGTATTCCTTGGCGAGCGCAATGACGTTGTCCAGCCGACAGGCGCCGTCGAGCAAGGAGTACTGACTGTGGGTGTGAAGGTGTACGAAACTAGAGTATGCCATAAACCGTTTCTGATCTTCCTGTGGTTTTGCCGTCCATTGGCGGGTCCGGGAGGCCCCTCCGAGCCATGTTACGCAAATTCCTGGTCACGTTCAATACTTATGTTCATGCATTGGCTCGCATGTTCACTTGTGAGTCATTCCCGCGCACGCGGCGACCTATTTTCGATTGCTTTCTTCGTAGGTCGGGATCCTTGTGATCCCGACACGCGGCGGCACGGCGAACATCTCAAACCGTTACTCCCACAACAGAAAAAGCGACCCAAAGGGTCGCTTGAACTGACAAAATGTGATTTACTTCTAGGCTCTACGCAGACGGCGGACGGCAGCGGCGGTTACCAGGCCCAGCCCCAACAACACGAAAGTCGCCGGCTCCGGGATCATGGTCACATTCTCGGAGGGCGGGGTAGGGGCTGCCGGAGGGTCCTGAGCCACTTGTTGCGGCTGTTGACTTCCGGTGTGCTGGTTGGTGTTGGTTTTCTTACCCGTTTGTTGCGGCTGATTGCCACTGGGGACGCCAACGGCCAGAACTGATGTTGCCAATGCGATTACAAGCAGAACGGTCATAAGGGTGGCTAGAGTTGTTCTCACCGGTATCTCCGTTACCTTGGGTTTCGGACTTAGTTGAGCGGTACGAGGTGCAATCCAACGTCCGCGAGAATCCATTCTCTGGCCCAAACATTACGTTAAGTTGAAGAAAGATCAAGTAATAAATACGGAATACCGGTTCTAGATATCCATTCTTCTAACTGTCTATATGTCAGCTGTATGCGCAAATGGGGCTTTCTCTGTTGACGCGAAGTGGCGCGAACATCGGAGTCTTAGGTGAGCGTATGATCGTGGTTGGTGTACGTCCTCGTGCACCAACATTGTAGCCAAGTTCATGATTCGGACGGGCTAGATAGGCCCGACGCAAGCGTCGGGCGACCATGGCCTCAGGCGTTTCGTTCGGCCGTGGAATCTGAGATCCTGTAGGGTGGATTGCTTGCCAATCCGCCTCTGACGCGACATGGTGGAGAAGATGGCGGAGTCAGAGAGATCGTGGTTGGTGTACGTCCTCGTGCACCAACATCGTAGCCAAGTTCATGATTCGGACGGGCTAGATAACCCCGACGCAAGCGTCGGGCGACCAAGGCCTCCGTCATCCCAGCGCAGGCAGGAACCCAGGCAAGCTGCGGCCTACCTGCCAGACACGAGTATGAGAATAGTGGAGAAGCCAAGCTGATCCGGCGTCCGCCGATACCGGGTTGACAGTCTTCGCAACGCTGGTATATTGAGTAACAGAGAGGGAGAATCACGGTACGGGCAAATGGGAGTATACTTGTTTCAATGCGTTCACTAATTCGTCTGACCAAAGTTACCGTACCGATTCTACTGCTGGTCTTAGCTGCGCCTCAAGCAGTTGTTGCAGATACTCCTGAGCTAATCGCCAAAATCGTTTCAGATACAACCAGGACACTGTTTGGATACCAGATCTTACCCCTTGGGGATCAGGACGACGATGGCTTCGCCGATATGTGGGTTTGGGATTACCGGCCTGCAGCGTACTTGTTCAGGGGTGGAACTAACGTCGATAGCCAGTACTTTCTGAGAATCGACAGCGCCAATCGAAAAGCTGGCAACCTGGGCGACATAAATGGAGACGGATTCGACGACATCGCCGTCAATGGACGGACAGCCGGCAACTGGCGATTGAACTTGTACTATGGCGGGCCTGATATGGACACAGTGGCAGACCTCATCTTTGGTCTGGACATCGTGGCTCCAGTCGGTGTTCCCATCAACACACACGATATCAATGCAAATGGCAATACTGAGTTGTTTTCTGGTGACTGGCCAGGTGAAGTTCTTTACATGTTCGAACTTGGTGCGGATAGTGATTCGATTCCGGACCTAGCGCTTAGGCCCTTTCCGACGCCTAGCTACTTGTACTCTTTCGGAGAACATGCAATTAGTGGAGATTTTAACGGAGACGACACGGCTGACCTTGTAACCAATCTCCGGCCTCGAACTGAGCAGGACTCCCTGCCCGGCAAGCTGCTTATCTACTGGGGCGGTGCTGACTTTGATACAATCCCTGATCTCGTAATCGCCGAACCCGCACAGTATCAGCGGGGAAGCGAGCTATTCGGAAAGACGCTGGAGAACATAGGCGACTTCAGCGGTGACGGATATGATGATTTCTTCGCGAGTGCGGGGGGGGCATTTGACGATTCTCTGGGATATGTGTTCTGGGGAGGGCCTAGCATTGATTCCCTTCCGGATCTGATTATCACTAAGAGGCATACCCAGGTGAGCGCCGCAGGCGACATTAACAATGACGGCTACGACGATCTCATCATGAGCTATGATCTGCCTTTTGGGGGTGGTCCGGTTGACATCTTTTACGGCGGACCTGAGGTCGACAGCATTCCGGATATCCGCCTCTTTCACCATGACTTGCCCGGATATAATGCCTACTACGGCATGGACTGCGTTGGGTTGGGGGACGTCAATGGAGATAGCATAGATGACTTTGCGGTCTCTTCGGTTGTCAATGATGGCTACTCAGCCGTATATGTGTTTGCTGGTTTTGACGATCCGATCACCGATGTAGAGGCCGAAACCGACTCCAGATTGCCCGTAGGATTTGATCTCCATCAGAACTACCCCAATCCTTTCAACGCCAGCACGACAATCAGTTTCGGGCTAGACAGAACTAGCATGGTCGACCTGTCGATATTCAACGTGTTGGGGCAGCGAATCGAAACGGTGGTGAACTCAGAAACACTCTCTGCTGGGATTCACAACTACGTTTGGCCAAGCGATGTCACTGCCTCAATTTCGAGTGGGATCTATTACTACCGCCTTAAGGTGAACGGGACCGCTACGGTCAAGAAGATGTGTTTGGTGAGATAAAGTGCGGATGTGACTGGCAGCTTGATCGCTACCTGCCTGGGTTCCTGCCTCCGCAGGAATGACAGACTGGGGTCTGTCTTGATATTCCCGTCCACAGTTTTCCCTGTAGGGCGGCTCCGTCTTCGGTGCCGCCGATTCGAGAGACCCACCCAGAGGGTGGGCCACCCCAATCATCGTTGCGTTTGTAGTTGGCGCACAAAGACGTACGCCAACCACGGAGCGAACTAATCCAACCCCGGGGCAAGCCCCGGGCGACCCGACCTTCGCAGGAATGACTCAGTGCGCTGCTTCAACTTTAGATGGGCCGTCGACATTTTCTCGCCACCCCCCATTTTCCACTGACAGCCCCTGTCAGCGGACAATTCTATTTTATGGGCGCGGGAAATGTGATATATTGAGCGTCACAAATTCCTTACAATTGAGCCTATGAGTAAGAAAAAGAGCAAAATAGAAATAAAGAAAGGTGGCCGAGAGATGGGTTCATCCAACTCGACTATGGATCGCACCAAAGCCCTCGAAGCGGCACTGTCCCAGATTGAGCGTTCCCACGGAAAGGGATCGATCATGCGTCTGGGTGACAGCACCGTGCTCGAGGTGGAAACCATTCCCACCGGTTCGCTCGGGCTAGATCATGCCCTTGGCGTTGGCGGTGTCCCAAGAGGACGCGTGGTCGAAGTGTTTGGACCGGAATCATCGGGTAAAACCACCCTGGCGCTTCATGTTATCGCCGAAGCCCAGAAAATAGGCGGCATCGCAGCCTTTATCGATGCAGAGCATGCCCTGGATGCGACCTATGCCCAGGCTTTGGGTGTCAACACCGACGATCTACTTGTCTCCCAGCCGGATACCGGCGAGCAAGCACTGGATATCACCGAGACCCTCGTTCGATCCGGTGGTGTCGACATCATCGTGGTCGACTCAGTGGCAGCGCTAACTCCTCGTTCGGAAATCGAAGGGGAGATGGGCGACAGTCACATGGGGCTCCAGGCGAGACTGATGTCCCAGGCGCTGCGTAAGCTGACCGCCATCATTTCCAAGTCCAAGACGGTCGTTGTGTTCATCAATCAGATTCGTATGAAGATCGGCGTCATGTTCGGCAATCCGGAAACGACCACCGGTGGCAACGCTCTGAAGTTCTACTCGACCGTACGCTTGGATATCCGCCGCATTGCTACCATCAAAGACGGCCAGGAAGTGATCGGTTCTCGCACGCGTGTGAGGGTGGTGAAGAACAAGGTCGCCCCGCCGTTCCGGGAGGCTGAGTTCGACATCATCTATGGTACCGGTGTCTCGAGTCAGGGTGAGCTGCTGGACAAGGCGGTTGACCACAACATCGTCAACAAGTCCGGTTCGTGGTTCAGCTACGGCTCCGATCGGCTGGGACAGGGCAGAGAGAACGCTCGTCAGTTCCTGATCGACAATCCGGATATTCAGCAGGAGATTCTGGACAAGGTCAAGGAAGCCCTGGGTATGACTCCTGCCCCGGAAGTCGCCGAAGAGCCGGCGGCAGTCGAAGAATAAGTCTTAATGTCCCGGCTCGTAGTGAGCGGGCCGGGCGTTCACTATCTCCAAAAGTCGTTCCAGGGGAGGCATGGCGGCGAAGTTGCCGGCCGAGTTGTCGAATAGATCGGCCAACTGGTATTCCATCGTTCCGCAGTTAGCCATCACATATGGAATGCGGTACTTCTGACATTTCTGAGCCATCAGAAGCAGTTCGACTTTTCCGGAGAAGTTGGTGTCACAAAGGACCAGGTCGATCGGTTCACCGACATCAAAATCGACATCAGCCACGTTATCGACAATTGTTAATCGCGTATTGATCTCGCAAGCGTGGGCGTGATAGTGGCTCACCATGGACTTCTCGAGCGAGAAAATCAGAATGCTGGTGCTCGGACCATCAGCCGAAGGGATTTCGAGCAACTGTTCATCGTCATTCTTAATGGGAAGGGAAACCACAAAAGTGGTCCCGACTCCTTCGATTGATTGCACGGTTATATCGCCACCATGTTCTTGAGCAATGTTGCGGCAGATCGACAATCCCATTCCCGAACCGACCACCTCGTCCTTTCCCCAGACGCCTTTAGTCGAGTAGAAGGGATCGAAGATCATATCGGCTTTGTCCTGGGGAATGCCCATGCCGGTATCGCCGATCTTGATCAGAGCCTTGTCACCCGACCGCACCAGAGAGACGGTGATGACTCCGTCGGAGCGAATGGCATGTTGAGCGTTGATCAGCAAGTTTAGGAACAGCTGCTGTATCTTGCTCGCCGAGACCTCTACCGGTGGTACATCCTCGAAGTAAGTGGCGATCTCAATAGTGAGATGGCGCATTTCCTTCTCGACCAGCTGGATTGACCTTCTGATTATATCTTTCAGGTCTTCGCGACTCGTCTCGTCAGGTTTGGCCTTGGAATAGCTAAGCAGCGACATGGCGACTTCGTTGGCCTTCTCGCCCAACTCGACAATATGGTTGAGAGTATCTTTCGCCAGGTCTACCGACTCGCCCTGCTCCAGTTGGTCCAGAGCGAAGCTGGCATTGCCGATTATGCCGCCCAGATAGTTCTTGAACTCGTGGGAAACGCCTGCGGCCAACATACCAATAGCCGAGAGCTTGTCCGACTCGGCCAGCTTCCGCTGGGACAGGATCTCGCGCGTGATGTCCTCGCCCACCGAAAGGTAGTGCGTTGCTTTTCCGTCTCGATTGAGAATCGGACTGATAGATTTTCGTTCCCAATAAACGTCGCCGTTCTTGCGCTGATTCTGGAGATTACCCGACCAGGTCCCCCCCGCCTTGAGGGTTTTCCATAATTCGTCGTAAAAAGCGCGAGATTGCTTCCCCGAGTACAAAATACTGGGCGTTTTGCCTATCGCTTGGTCGGCCTCGTAGCCCGTGACCTCGGTGAAATGGGGATTGATATACTCAATCACCCCTGCCGAGTTGGTAATGAGAATCATGTTCGGGGATTGGTTTACCGCCGAGGACAGTTTACGAAGTTCTTTCTCCTGTCGCCGGACCTCGGTAACGTCGATGAAGCTTTCGACATAATGGTTGCGACCATCCAGTGTCACC
>Ga0180436_10002693_pt1 | contig 16651 bp, 19 predicted proteins | sample SS_ome_2_FD_132434 | JGI IMG/M metagenome (GOLD analysis project Ga0180436, IMG submission 132434) | Hypersaline lake sediment archaeal communities from the Salton Sea, California, USA - SS_3_S_2 metaG | ecosystem: Environmental > Aquatic > Non-marine Saline and Alkaline > Hypersaline >...
GTTACAAATTACATGGAGGTATCGTATGCAACCAAACGGAAAATATCGCGAATTTTTAGAGATGTTAGCTAATGTAGATTTGCCCATTGAAGATTATTGCCATGATATGAAAATTCCACGGAAGGATATTCATCAGTATATGAAATTGGCAAAATTAGATGGAATAACAATCATCAAAACGAAACAAGGACGACGTATCGAGAAAATCCGGGTGTCATTAGCTGGTTTAGAACATATCAGAAAACTTGTAGGTGACGTACTAGGAACGATTTAGCGGCTTTGACCTTGTCAACAATGTGACAAACATCATATTGTGTGGTATAGTTACAGTATGGCAAGACCAAAGAAGTGGACAGACAGACGAATTTCCAATGAAGCCGTAGCAATGTTAAAATGGTTTCAAGAGGATGAAAGCCATATTTATTTGGTTGAATTCGCCATAAGTCGGGGTTATCCGCAACAAAACTTCTCAGAGTGGGCTAAAAAACATACGACGTTTGCTGATGCCTTAAGGTGTTGCAAGGACATCCAAGAGCTTAGGTTAGCTAAGATCCTGCTAGATCCCAATCGCAAAAACACAGTCGGGGCTATATTCGCTTTAAAGAACGTTGCTCGTTGGCGCGATCGTCAAGAGATAGAACAGACGACGGAACACAACATTAATGAGGAGCTTAAAAAATGCATGTTGGAAATCTCCGAAAAAGGATTACCGCCATTGTTCACCTCTCCCTCATCGGAGTGATTTTAATGATGGCAGTATCCGAAAAACAGGTACAAGCCGCGGCAAGGGCTTGTGTGTTATGCCCGCCCTTGCGGACATACTACTGGGGCAAGCAAATGGAGTGCCTGCGATGCCAGAAAGAAACGCGATTATTGGCTTGGGCAAATAGGTGTGGTAAAACCACAATTGGCGCCGCAGAGTGTGTTTTGGCAGGTATGAATGTTCATCCTTACTTGAGTTCGTCGATCCTGGGGCAATCTGGATACCCGGAAAAACCATTTACTATCTGGGCGGTGTCAAATAGCTACAAACAGATGCAAGATTCAATTATCCCGTCGTTGGAAGGTGACGCTACGCACCCGCGTATGCTCCCCCCTGGGGTGGGATTGAACCAACAGCGTATGGAATACGTTTTACCGACTGGTAGCAAGATACGGTTAAAATCAACGGAAGCAGGACGGGACGCATTTCAAGGGGCGGCGATTCCGCTGGTATGGTTGGATGAGGACATCGATCCGGTAATATTAAAGGAGATATTCATTCGTATTGGGCCGGGTTTTAAGCGACGAATCCTTTGGACGTTGACAAGTGTTAATGGACTGACTTACAGCTATCATTATTTTTACAAGCCATGGCTGGAAGCACAAAACAAGGGTTTCGATCATCCGGATATTCATTGCTCAATTGCATCGATGGATGAGAATCCATATCTATCCCAAAAGGAAATCGATGGCCTGCTTAAGTTTTATCCTCCGGAGTCTAAAGAGTATGTTGTCCGTCGTTACGGCGGGTTTCACGACATCGCCGGTGATTCGGTATTTCCCGAGGATAAGATTTTACTTAGGCAGGCTGATTGTCGGCCGGGAGAACAGTATCAGTTGCGATGGGGCGGGGACAAAAACGTTGCTTATCGTCGAGTGCATAAGACAAAACTCGATATGCTTACCGTGAATGTGTGGGAACGTCCCCGGAAGGGTTTGCGGTATGCGATTGGTGCCGATGTCGCAGAGGGTAAGCAATCGGATCAGAAAGACCCGGATTCGGCTCGCGACTATTCAGCCGCATCGATCTTCTGCCGTGATACGAGAACGTATGTTGCAACGTTCCATGCTCGGCTTGATCCGCACTCGTTTGGTTTCTGGTTGTGGCTGATGGGGACATGGTATAACGACGCTTGGATATGTCCGGAGCTAAACAACAACGGGGTGGCAGTTTTGGGGGTGCTACGCGGATCAGTGATGTTGCCGTCTGCTAAAGACTTGCCGATGTATCCGTGTCTGTACGCAAGGGAAACGCACTTTGACCAGTACGGGGAGGATATATCCGAAGATTTGTTAGGCTGGAAGACGACCACGATTACTAGGCCGAAGATGATTTCGGATTTTTACACATTGTTCACTGATGGCCCGGTGGCGATATACGACAGAATGATTATTGAGGAAGCCAAGAGCTTCCAGCGTGACAAGCAAGGTAAGGCTCAACATAGCAGTGGATTCCATGACGATCTGTTGATTTCGGCAATGTTGGCGTTACAGGCTGATTTGCTTTGCCCGGCTGATAGTGGCAGGGTGATTGCGGATACGGCGGGGGATGATGATGACGTTCCGTTTGATCCGTCTGTTTTTGCCGGTCGGTCTGAAGGGCATGAGTGGGAAGATGAATACGAGGACGAGGAAATTATAGCATAATGTTAGGTTGGAAAGATAAATTACGGATAAAGATTCAACTTGCCAGGCATAAAGGTGTTGCTCCGGATGATCTAGGAGATTACGAAGTTAGCGAAATTATTTGTTTGTGTTGTCACTATACATGGTTTGGTGTTTTTCATCCGGATAAATGGTCGCCAGTGGGCACTAGAAAACGATGCCCTCGATGTGCCCGAATGGCGGGGAGGTGTGTGGTTGCCGAAGATGCTATTTTCGGAGTTAACGAAGATATAAGGGAAGATACAGAATGACCTGCGTAAAGATCGTTGACAATCGCATAGTTCTTACTATCGGCAGTACTGATATTCCTGTGCACGAGTGTTCGGCGAACGAAACGTTTGATATTCTTAACCCGTCCGAAGAACAGAAAAAAGCTCTGTTGCTGGCGACGAGGATTGTTAAAGCGATCAAAAAATCAATCAAAAAGGATGGATCATGTGATTCGTTTGATTGGTGGAAACGAAGCCGCGATGAGATTCCTTATGGAGATGGTCCGTTTATATTAAGACGCGATTTAGCTCCTTCAGCCTCTAAAATTATTGAAGGTTTGGTAGAGAACAGCATAAGAAGCATAAGGAGAAGGTAGTGGTGAAAGCGTACGATGCCCAAGAATTAGCATGTGTTCACATTGTAGATGGCGCGATAATATTGGTGGCAAGCAACACTATGTTGGAATTATTCGGAAAACAGGATGGTTGTGTTATTAACGATAATGGTTGCTTGTCTTATGTTGCCCTAAAATCTATCGAGGCAGGAATAGCAATGGCAGCTATTGCAAATGATAATGCTAAGATGCGATTACGAGCTTTTAGCAATGAGGCTGAGGAAACGGAAAAGCCTCAATGTGCGGTTGGGGTTGGCTGTGGCATGGGTAAATGATTAATGACTCTTAACATACTTTTAGTTTTGATAGCAGGGGTGATTGTGATTATTGGCTGTACAGCCGGGGCGGTATGGTTAGGAGTGTGTTTAGGTGCTGAGCATGTAGGGCGGGTGGAAGGTTCAACGTTTTTAAGGCCGGGAACGGTGCCGACCGATAAGCGAGAAATGTCTGATTTTGCCGGTGAGGAAGTTTAATGGCGGTAGTAGATTTATATTGTGATCCGGTTTCCGGTGATGATGCCAACGATGGTGCTATCGGTACGCCGATGAAAACGCTGAACGCTATCATCGAGAACAAAAAGGGTGCGTCAACGTTACACAGTAATGGCGATACGGTCAATATCCATTGTAAGGCGGGCGATTATCCGGAGGTAAAATATAATTCCGGTGCCAGCACTGGCAACAGTCTGATGGTATGGGCTAATACGTATAGCGGTGGCCGGGACTTTGTGATTGATTTATGGTCTGGTGAAACTGGTACGATTAACCTGACGGGTTCGGCCAGTTGTCTCTATGTCACATCCAGTAGCATCACTACCATAGGTAGTATAACTTTCCGTAATACCAAGTTTATCCCCGCGTCTGGTGCGGGCTATGTCTTTCGGATTTCCGACTCATGGAAAGTAATCGTCGATGACAGTTGTACTTTCGATTTGTCTAATGCCGCTTCCGACCTGCGATATTTTGCCGCCTATGCGGTGGCTTTAACCGATCCGGAATTTACGTTGACTGGTCCGCATACGATAGACATGCAGGACGACGACATAGATTTTATGTACTGGATGGGCGGGGCTAAGATGCATATTACCGATGTCACGATTACGGGCATGGCCGGGGGCGGTGATTTGATCCGCATCAAGAATAACTGCGATGATCTGAAGATAGATAACGTTATCAATACCGACCATGACGGCACCGGTGAGGTTCTCAATGCGGTATTGATGAACTGCAAATCTTGCACAAGTTGCATCGTTACGAACATTACCGCTTACGGATACGCAGGCGGGATTCAGTTTGAACATCCCCCGCAAAGTTATTACTTTGCCGATATTAATATTACGCTTACTCAGGCTAATTTGTCCGGGGTTGGTTTCAAACTGGGGGCTAATCAGGCGCGGGATGGTTTTGCATTTAACTCAGCAGCTAAGTCTGTCACAAAAACAGACGCATTTTTGTATTATACCAGCGTAGATACGACTGATTTTCTCAGGGTGATGGGAGGCGGAGACGGCCATGCGGAAAACGGCATGTATCGAGTTGCTTCTATCACCGACAAGGATACGATTGTTCTGGTGGACGATCCGACAGACGGCACTAACGAAACGGACGGTCTGTGTGATTTAGTGGGGCTGTTGGGCGATTTTGAAGGTTCGGGCACGATCCGGGACATATCGGTAGTGATTACCGGTGGCGGCGGTACTAACCAGCATGCCATGATGTTCGGGGTGGGTTGTAATGGAGCATCGATCCGTAACTTGACGGCTAGCGGCGGCAATTACCAGATAGTTGTTAAGGGCAATAGCTGTAGTTATGACAACATCGTTGCGTACGGGGCGAATTGTTTGCTAATTGGCCGCGGTAAAGGCAATACGATCAATCATGCTACGCTTATAGCTACCAGTGGCTATGCGTTGGCCTGGAGCTTGAATCAGGACAATGTGGAACCGACGAATAATTCCGTGACCAATTCGGTTATGTATGCTTTGAGTGGGGCGGGTACATTGGCGGTTTACGGACCTACTGCCGGTACGGAGCATTACGACATAGACTTGGATTACAATGTCTATTGGAAAGGATCAGGGGTAACCAATCTTACTGAATTAGGTACGGTGAATTGCGATACGTTGGCCGCGATTCAAGCCAAGTGGCTAGCATGGTCTGAAATGCATCCGTTGAACGACGCTAATAGTTTAGTTGTTGATCCCAGAATTGCTAATCCTGCTGGGGGCGATTATCGAATATTGAATCCGGTATTATTCCAGAGTGGCCGCCCGGATGCGTTAAGCCGCAATCAGTATATCGGTGCTTATGCTCCGGAGTTTAAAGTCAGACGGATACGGGGCCGGGAACGGTATCAGCCGGGAACTTTTTTATACGGATATTAATCTTTAAGAAGATAGCGAGGAATAATAATGGATAGAACAACTCCCCAAAACATGTTTTCGTTATGTAATCGGGCTACCTTGAACGTAGCGGCGGGAACCAGTGCGGACGTTAATACATACGGCTTGACTTATTTGACGGCAATTGAGAAGGTTAATATTGCGACGGTACAGACTGTACGTAAATTGGTACCGCGCGAATCTGGTAATCAGGCTATACTTCGGTTTTTAATAAATCATGCCACCGATGCGAACGCCAAGACAGCGCGTTGCAAGCTGTGGCAATGGTCCGGGCCGAGTGCCGGCCAGATGCTTTTTGAGGTAGAGCTTACCGGTGGCCCTGCGGTAGAAACTGTTTATCCGGATCAGTCCGCGTTAGGCGGTACGGGGGTATGGCATTACGCCGATACGATAACCGTGGTGACGGATAACGTCTGTGGCGGGTTAGAGTATCGTGGCGAATCGAATGGCGGTGGCATCTATGAATGTCTTTTCGATTTGCTAGGTGGTCGGTATTTATGGCTTGACTTTGATTGTGATGCTGGTGGTGGAGACAGCGCTACGGACGCAATTGGATTGGTGAAATTTATCTAATGAAAGAATTAACACTAGACGAAAAGAAGAAATTCAATAACAAGCTGGACGACATTGTTATACAGAGTCGGTCTAGGTTGGATTCTTTTCTGCGCATGTATAGCGATGCGATAAGTTATATGTATGGCGATCAGATTCACAAACCGCGCCAACAGGGTTGGGAATATCCGGCTATGAATCGGTTATTTGCCGATATTACGCAGGAAGTGGCTATGTTGTCCGCCAATAATCCCAAACTGGAAACTCTGCCGATTGAAGATTCTGATATTCAGGATGCTAAGGCTTGCGGCGAGGCGTTACAGGGCTACTGGCAAGGTCCGTTGCACATGCGGTTAAAGATCATCCAGGCATTGTATGATTCGCATCTGGCGGGATTCTATGTGTTCAAATGGTATTGGGAACCAATGGCCCACTGGAACGAGGATTTAAGAGAAGGTTTAGGCGATTGGGAAGGCGATATAAAACTTAATGTTATTAATCCGTATTATTTCGGGTGCGATCCGGATGTTGAATTGTGTAGTAATATTGCTACCGATGCCCGTTTCGTAGTAATTACCCGGTACGCCGACAAAGCATGGGCGGCAAATCGATGGAAGAAATATAAAGAATATTTAATTTCAAAAGGGGAAATGAATGATGATGATCCCTATTGGATACCGGGTAGTGGTGACGGTACCCAGTTGCAGGAAGCTGGAACGCTAGACACCGACACGGGGACTTGGACCGGCAGGGAGATGAAAGATATTTCCCAGAAAGAACTACAACAGCGGTTGGCCAATTTAATCAAAGGCGTGCATCCGGAAGGGTTAGACGCGGGGGGAAGCACCGAAGCTAACGCATCCAAGGACAGGATGGTTAAGATACAGGAAATCTATTGGCGTGATTGGTCCATAGAAGATAAAGACGCAGAATTTGCTCCCTACGAGCCTGACTTAGAACTAGATGAGTGGGAGCATGAAAACATTTACAAAGAAGCCGGAGTACCTTTCTTTTATGATCGTAATTTTCCGACGAAAGATGAAGCCGGGAACGTAATTGGCCATGAGGTTTTTGATGCTAATCGCAAAGGCTCGAAATGGCCGCAAGTGGAAAAGGTGAAAAAGCATTCCAGGCCGATGTATCCCAATGGTCGGATAACAATTAGGCTGGACGATGAATGTATTGTTACTGATGACGCTTGGCCCTATGATAAATGGCCGGTAGCGGTAGGTGTTAATTACATGTTACCGCATATATGGAACGGGTTGAATGGGATAGAGCTAGTTAGGGAGATGCAGGATTATTTGAATAATATTTCTTGTCACTTCCTGAACAACGTTAAGCACCATTCTGATCCAGCTTGGATCGTAGAAGATTCTGTTTTAATGCACAAGAACCCCAAGAGCAAAAAACCGTTGACCATTTCTAACGCGGCGGGGGCAATTATTAAAGTGGTGCGTGGTGGCATCAATAAAATTAAGCGACAGGAAGCCAAAGAAATTCCTCAGTCGTTATTTGCTTTATATGAGGTATTCAAGACAACAATTCAGGACATCGATGGCGTACACGACATTGCTCAGGGGAAAGCATCCAACAAGAAAAACACTCTGGGTGAATTGCAAATGTTGAATCGCAATACCCGACTGCGTATCAGTATGCAGGGATCGATTTTGGATTCCACGTTGAAAGATGTCGGCATGGGTATAGCGGAACTCATGCGGGTTAATTTGCCGGTAGAACGATGGGTGCGATTGATTGGAGAGAACAAAGAATCGGTTCAGTCCAGTATGAGATGGACTAATAAGATGGCCAGCACCAAGTACGATATTCAAATGGTTCCGGCCAGTACCTTGCCGTATGACGAGGAAAGAGAGCTAGCGAAATATGACAAAGCTACTGAGTTAGTAGGTCCGGTTCCTTTATTGTTAGAGAAATATTTACAAAAATTGGGTATTCCCGATTACAAACAAGTAATGATGCAACATGAAATAGCTGGGCCTTTAACTCAGTTGTTAGAAATGGCTCAAGAGTTGGGTATGGGGCCGGAACATTTATTGCAGGCAATACAAATACAGTTACAGTTGTTGCAACAGACACAAGCACCGGCTGAAGAACAGCCTCAACAAGTAGCATAAGGAGTTGTGTTTATGGATTCTGAAAAGGTAATGGAAGAAGTTAAGAAAGAAAATCCGGTTACATGTGGATTTTGTCAACATCGGTTTCCTCAAGGTCAACCGATACCGTTGATGGTTCCATTACAACCGGAGAAAATTATAGTGAAAGAACAGCAGAGGGCGCAATTCATGCCGGTTTGCTGTTGTCGGAATAGTGAGAGTTCTCGATATAATCAGATATTGTATATCGAAGCTACTTGCGAAAAACACAAGCCAATTGTTGAGGATAAAAAAAAAGACGACGACGAGGTGACATCCGAAAACGAGTTAATCGAAAACCCATAACATTAGGAGTTTAGCAAATGGCGAGGAATAAACCAAAACCAAACGGTATTGTCTTAATGCAGACCATTAAGGCGGTAAAAATCAAGAAAGGCCAGACGGTTGGCTTTAACATGTTGGACGTGCCTCTGGGAACGCCGGTAAAGGAAATTGAGCAAATGGCTCAGGAAGCCTTTAAGCCGCCGAAGGCAGCCCCAATATCGGAACCGCCCAAGGAAGCCATGGCCGAAACAGCCGGAGAACCGGTGGAGGGAGTCCCCCCTATGGAAGACGAAAAAGCTAAAATCGAAGTGCCGGAACAAGTTTTACCGGATAATGTGAATTCCGATATGATTCCTGACGACAGTTTGATTCAGGAAGAACCGGACATTGACCCTAACGATCAGGAGGAATGGAATCAGGATTAGGTAACTAATCACCAAAAAGAATAAGGCACCTTGCAGGTAGCTCCTGCATTGAAGGTGCATATCCACCCGCCCGATATGGGGCTGTTGAAACTGCGTGTTTCAATGGCCCCTTTTTTTTTGGTGAATTTGAATATTGTTTTGCTGATGCGGCCTTTTATCCACCGGGACATGTGCCTTGTGGCTCTAACGGGAGAGCAAAAGCAAGTGTTTTTCTTTTTTGAAATGACGTTGGGACATGAGCCTGACGGTATCAGAGAAAGGTTTTAATAAGATGCCAGAAGAAATTAAAGAAGCAATTGCGGAATCGTTAGCAGAGGAAACCCCATCTAATCAAGATTGGGATAAAAATCGTCAACAAGCGGATGAGGTGAAAGCCTTGAACCGTAAGACGCAAACTCTGTCTGAGGAAAATCAACAGTTGCGGGATCAAATTAAGGAGTTTGAGCAATCAAGTTCTGATGGCGAGGAAGTGAATCTCGACACGTTCGAGGATTTGCAAAAAGCGTTTAAGGTGAATCAGGAAGCGTTAGGTGCGGCTAAAGGTGATTTGTCGAAAGCAACTGCTTTGTTAGAGAAACAGCAGGAGCGTATCGATACATTGTCTGCAGAAGTGAAAACAGTTTCTAAAACTGCCAATGCTCAAGCGGGTTCGGCAGAAATAAATAAGCTTTGCACACCACTGGACAAGAAGTACGGGGCACAATTCCGCAATGAAGTCTTGAAGCAAGTGTCGGCTAGTTTCGACGATCTTGGAATTCAGGATTTGAAACTGGAAGCTCGTCAAAAGTGGGTGAAAGAATCATTGGAAAATACCTATGCCAAACTTCACGCTGAGAAATCTAACGCAACCGTTAATAACGATGGCGTTGCTGATCCACTGGTAACGGACACGGGAACTGGTGGCTCTGCCGAAGTAGGCAAGGGCAAGATCAAAGAAGGAACTTTACAAGAAGTAACGGAGCAATGGGCAACCCTTCATGGAACTTAATCATTGCTCTGTTTTAGGAGCTTTAAGTTATGAGTACGAATTTAGACATTGCAACCAGAACACTCTGGGACAACACGTGGAAATCCCAGATCACGTTCGGGATGCCAACCTTAAGAAGGCTATTGGAACGCAAGCGTATGCGTGCCGGTGGTCTTTGGATCGGTAACATTAACGAAACCGCCGATTCCGAATCTCTGGTTCAGGAATATGGACCGGAAGACGGTTTGACGGCTGGTTCCAAAACCATCATGGGGACGAGTAAGTTCAATATAGCTTACATGCAATGCCCCCATGAGCAAACCGTTGACGAAGAAGTGATGAACGCTCCCAAGAGCGATGCTCAGTTGATTAAAATCGCGTCCAAAACCGTAGGTAGCGGACAGCGAGGTATGAAAATCAGAATGGCAAAACGCCTTTGGGGCTGTGCCAGTGATACCGAGATCGATGACAAGCATACTCTCTTACAGGGTATTCCGTCGGCTTTGTATAACACCACCTATGGTAACATTACCAAGAGTGGTACGGGCAATAGTTACTGGTATTCTGCGGATTATTCCAACATTACCACAGCTTACACGATCAGTAAGCGTCAATTGTGGGAATGGATTGATGCGGTGAAATTCTATCACGATGGACCGGATAGCATGCTTATCGTGATGGGATCGACTCTGTTTCGTTCCCTGAAAGCGGAAATGGAAGCTGCGAATCAGTACAAACCCACCGGTAATACCGCGGCTCAGGGATTCAAGAGCATGACTCTGGACGGTTATGAGATCGCGGAAGATCCCTATCTGGATACTCTTACAGAAGACTCTTGTTCACTCAAGAGTGGTGCGGATGGTTGTCTGTTAGGTGAGCAGGCCGGGGCTTACACCGGGGCCAATTTTGTAGCTTTGCTACATTTGGATACATGGGTGTTCCGTTACGTGAAGGCGAAAAATTCCACCACTAAGGACGGCATGTTCACGTGGCAGGACTGGTTCGATCTGAGCGTATTGCCGAACGGCAAGGAAAAGAAGCTGGCTCGTTCTAAAGCCAAGTTCAACCTGGAATGTCATCAACCTAACGTGAATATGCTGAGGGCCAATGTGAGCGAGTAAGTTTTTCTTACCTGTTCGTTTTTGTATGTGTTTTAAATTTTTGATGAAAGGGACTTATTATGGCAGCAGTTGCATGTACAAGTGTAAAGCTGTACGACAATTTCCCCGGTGTAGCCAAGGCGGAAGAAAAACCGGTTGATGGCTTCACAGGGTCTTATCATCATAATCAGGCTTATGAACGGTATCGTGCCGGTGAAAAAATCTGTGTTTATGATGATATAAGTAAAGGATGGGCTACGTTTGTATATCTCAAACTGGTTGATCAGTTAGCGACTTCTTATGTTCTCGCGGCTGGTAATCTGGTAGGGGTATATACAACTACGCCTCTTTATTACGAAGTTTCTAATGACCAATCTGGGGTGTATATGAATCAGGGTGCAGTAGCGTTGTCAGCAATGACGACAACGTACTGGGGCTGGTTCTGGTGCGGTGGTGTTTGTCCTCAATCTCACGTGACGGCATTGGCAACCGCTACGATTCCGACTGATGGTAACATTGCCGCGGGTAGTTCTGCAATTCTGGGTGACTCAGGAGCGAATAACGTCTTAGGGCTGTTGCCTTGTGGCGCGAATACTGTTTTAACTCCGGTTGCTGAATCTTACGCGGCGGACGCATAAGAAAGGTGGTGATTGATTATGAGTTTTAACCATGCTACACAAAAGTTGGTTCGTGGCCTGCATGGCATGAACATTGAGTATGGTCAGGAAAGTTTCACCACTACCGGATTGACCAAAGAAGTTACCACGAAGATGGGAAAGGTTTATTCCGCGACGGTTACGCCTAAGGCTCTTACCGGGGATTTAGTTGAAACCGTTTTTTGTGACCGCACGGTCACTAGCGGTGCCGTTACAGTCACTCGTGAAGTGAAACCGTATATTTTACGGGGCAAGAGTGACGATGCCGTTCATGTCAGTTCGCAGGACTGGGCTGACGTTCCGTTAGGATATGTTCCCTGGGCGGGCACGATTACCCGCTTAACGATTTGGAATAAGACCAAGGCGGGCGGTACCCCGGTGGTTCTGTTGGGTAATATTATTGCCGCTGGAACCAAGGACGTGGACGATCATATTGCCGCGGCGGGGGCGCAAGCGTTCCCTGCCGATGGTAAATATTCGGAATATACTACGTTCGGTGGCGCGGCAGGAGCAGCGGTAGCGGCGGGTGATTTCCTGATTCTGGGTTCATCGGGTGGGGCTTCAACGGCTCCGGCTGGCTTGTACGCGGAAGTGGAAATTACGCCTACTCCGACCAGTGGCTTAACGTTCAATTATTGTTTTATGGGTATTTAATTACTCCTTATGTGTGTACGTGGGTTGCGGTATCCGTAGCTCACGTACACCACAATTTAAGGATTGGTCGATGGCGTATAACTTTACAACCTTTTCCTCTCAGGTACAGAAAGAGCTAGGAAAGTCCGGAGATATTGCATTAATTACTACAACGCGATGCGGGGAATGGATTAATAAGGCTCAATTGGTTATTGCCTATGATAATCCCGGATTGTGGGATTTACATACTTTGGATTCTACGACTTGGGATTCTACCGAGGATCAATGGGAATATGATTTTAGTGCTTTCGATCCTGCCGTGTTGCATGTTTTAAAGATTAAATATGTCAACACAACGGATGAAACATATTACTGGATAAAACCGTATGTTGGCGGTTTAGATGCTTGGGATATGGATTTTCCTTATATTCCGGGGCGAGGTACTGGCTATCCAAAATGGTATGTACGTCGTGATAAAAAGATCGAGTTTGATCTACCGTTTAGTGCCGATGCCGCGGGTGCGGATATATATATATATTACGCTTTGCACCCTCCGGTAATGACGGGGACGGACAATCCTACTTTGACTGATTGTGACGAATGTTTGATCGCAAAAGCAAAAGCCTATGGATATGCGGCTATGGGAAATAAGTTTATGCAAACGGCGATTGCCCAACACGCATATGCCAATCAACTTATTGCCGACCGGGTAGCGAGTGAAGTGGATATAGAGCAACCAGAACAAAACACTTATCAGGGGCCATAGTAATGGGAAAAGATATTGAACCGGCAACTAAGTGCGCATGGCATGCTGAAAAAATAAACGATTTGGAGATTGCTGTGTTTGGTAACGGACAAGAAGGACTAAAGACAGGTGTTACGAAATTGCGGGAACATGTACGATTGCTGTTATGGCTGAACGGGATTATTGCTACGTCAATGATCGTAGCTATAACGGCCGCCCTGATAAAACATCTTTTGGAGTAGCGCTATGGCAAAAGACATACATATACCCGGCTTACTGAGCGGCGTAAATCGTGGTCAGGCCAGAGAGCTTATCGACCCTACCCAAGCAACCGACATCGATAACATGATGATTGTCGATGGTGTATTGCAGAAACGTACAGGTTATGCGGCTATGGCTGGTTCGGGCATGACAGGTACGCCGTTCTATGGCGGGTATCATTTCCAAGACGGGGCCAGTGGTAACACTAAGCGTTTCTGGGCAATTGTTGGCGGCAAGGCATGGATAAAAGAAACATTAGCTGGCGATTGGACAGACAAAACTAATTCAATGACGATTCAGACGGGAGCGGATCAGTATGTTAAGTTTACGGAAATTCCTAGCTTAACAGATTATCACAATCATTTGATTGTTTGCCAGAATCACAATAACCCTGTTACGGCCAATAATGGTACGGGCACACCCGGCGCATGCTTAGTATGGCATGCGCCAGTGCCAGAAGGAAACTTAGCGGCTTTAGCTGGTGGTGATGGATATAATGACAGTAACGTAAATCACCGGGCAAAGCAGGCCATTGAGTTTGCCGATCATTTATTACTGTTGAATACCTATGAAGAATATGCGGCGGGAACTTGGGGAAACTTCTTTTACCGGGTACGGTATAGTACCGCAGGTAATTTTACTACGTCGGATCATTGGGATAACGCCGTCAATCCTAATGCTGGATATAAGGATTTGCGTAGTCGATACGGGGCAATTATGCATGGGGAACCGTTAGGTAGCTCTTTAGCAATATATCTGCAAAAGGCTATTTATATGTGTTATCATACTAAGAGCAGTACAAATCCGTTCCAGATCATTCCAAAAATTGCTCATATTGGTTTGCTGGCCCCGAGAATGTGTATTGGGGTGTTAGACAGAAATTACTTTGTATCCAACGATAATAATATTTATGCGTATTATGGTGGCCGGGATTTAGTTCCGATTGGTGATCCGATTAGAACAGAATTCTTTGGTGACATGAATAAGACTTATAGCGGGGTCTATCGTATCAAAGATAGAGGTTTTGCGATTCACTTTAAAGATATTCAGTGTATAGGTTTTGCTATACCTACTGGTTCCAATACGTCCCCGGATACAATTTATGTTTATGATTACCGCAAGAAGCGATGGATAGACAAGTGGACCTTTGCGGACGATATGACGGGCTGGGGCGAGTGGGAAGCTCCCGGAATTGCGACTGCCATGAACATGCCGATTTTGGGAGACGATACGGCTGTAAGCTGTTTACCGTATCAATTCGATTATACATCAGCGGTTGATAATGATACTGCTATTTCTTGTGCAGTTATTACTAAGGAATTTGTAATCAATTTAAAAGATGCCTGGGGCATTACTTCTGTGTTTTTTGAAGCAAAAGCGGCGGCTTCCAGTTCTGCCGTAACCGTAGAAATAAGCGTTGACGGAGCGGCATGGGTGGGGTCAATTACAAAAACGCTTACAACGACATGGAATTCGTATAGTGTTCATTTTAACGTGAGTGGTTATTCGGTAAGAATAAGGTTTAGAGATGCTACGTCAGGCAAACGTCCGTATCTGGGTAGCGTAAAAGTTGTTTTAGGGGAAAGTAGCCCCACTAATGAGTAATTTGAATACAGACACATTTGACTTTGCGATAGATGACATTGTTCCTCGCGCTCCAGAGGAGGGGAAGAATGACAAGGAAACTATCGCTAACTTGATGGATTATTGCCAACGGTTATCAACGGCTTTTGGTGACTATATTCATCATGCTAACCAGAACATGAACCCGGATGGTGTTTTGAATAATTTAAACGCTAATGCGGTAATCAAGCTCAATGGCAGTGTTATCAGTATGTCTTATACTGAATTAACAGACGGGGAGGATTTATTTGATACCGCTGTTGACGATTTGGACGACGTTGACGATGGAACGACATATAGCCGAGTATTAACGACAGACATATCGGCGGGGCATATCAAGCTGTCGGAAACGGTGGGGGATTTAGACGACATTGATGATGGAACGTATGGCAAAGTATTGACCACTGATATTCGTTCCGGGCGAATCAAGTTAACTCGATTGGTTCAAGATGATGGTTCCGCTACTAACGTTGATCCTAACGCCACGTTAGGTGCGTCCTGGACTACAAATCTATCTAACGTACCGGACCGGTTTGGAGATTCGACGCCTTCCAATGGCGACGGGGACCAGTTAATATTAACGGCCTCATATATGGGCTTTTGGAGTGATACCGTTGACGATTATACGGTTTACGTGACTAATACTGGTATTTTTTACGCGGGGGACGGAACCGATCCGGCTACGGATAGCGGTTCGTATCTGTACTTTACGCCGTCAGGTGGCGGGGTATCTAAGATTCGGGCTAGTAATGTTTTTATTGGGGATGCCAACGATTATTTTGATACAAATAACTCGGACCCATTTAATGGACCGAAAATTAAACTTGGTTCAGCGGTATGGGAAACTACAATCGATGACTTTGGCATTACAACAGAATTAATAGATTCGGAAGTTTTTGTGGTTACGGATGCCGCGGATTCTAATGATAGCTCATTTTATGCCAGTTCGTCTGCGTCTATGGTTTATACGTTCTTTGGCAGGACACCTCTGGGCGGACATGCGGCTCCTTATTCTGGTTTACAGTACACTTATAACCAATCCACAACTGCGGTAACGTTTGCCTTATATGATTGCGACTTGGATACTAATTGCACGTTCGCCGGTACATGGTCGGATGGAAATATTCCGGCCTTAAACGCCAGTAAGATAACAGCGGGCGCGCTGGCGGTGGCTCGTGGCGGTACGAATATATCCAGTTATGCTGTGGGGGATATACTGTATGCCAGTGGTACTACTACGCTGTCTAAACTAGCTAAAGGTACGGCGAATCAAGTGCTTGCCATGAACAGCGGGGCTACCGCACCGGAATGGCAAACGCCGCTACGATGGACGGCTGGTTCATATATAATTGGTTCCGGGGAGTCTGATGATGAGGTAATTTCTTTAGGCACAGGGAATGCGGCTAAAAGTGTGACTATTAAGCGAGAGGATGATAATAAGTACGCAGCGCATGCGTACTGGGATGGCACGAACATGATTAATCATACTTATGGAGATAATTCTAATCCTACAGAAAACACTCCCATAAAACAGCATGCTAATGGATTTGAAGTTTTAGATGGATTTCCAAGAGTAAATCCCAGTAGTCCGGGAGGGGATAGAACATTTCATTATGAGGCTTTTTATTAAAATGGAATTAAAATGTGAAAAATGCGGTTGTTGTTGTCATTTAGCCGGTAGAGTCGCCAAACTTTTTCCAGCTTACGAGGATGTGTTAAAACCGGACGAGAATGGAGTTTGTCAACACCTAACCGAAAATAACTTGTGTGCCATTTACAAAGATCGACCTTTACTTTGTAATGTGGGTGAGTTGGCAAA
>Ga0180436_10002700_pt1 | contig 16625 bp, 13 predicted proteins | sample SS_ome_2_FD_132434 | JGI IMG/M metagenome (GOLD analysis project Ga0180436, IMG submission 132434) | Hypersaline lake sediment archaeal communities from the Salton Sea, California, USA - SS_3_S_2 metaG | ecosystem: Environmental > Aquatic > Non-marine Saline and Alkaline > Hypersaline >...
CAGGGGCTTTTTTGCTGAAAAGAAAAAGCTACGTTTTGGAACAGGCTTGAAGTATTCGTTATGAAAGCGATCCAGATGAGGCAAGGCTTCTAACTGGAATTCATCGTTTTGAAACTCATTCGCTTCTGTTAACTGACGATAGAGATCAGATGGAAGCCCCAAGGTTGTTCAACCTGCAAGGAGTTTTAACGCCGTATTGCGCCGCATGAGATGATCTTAACCCCGAGCCAGCATGACAAGTACGATAACAAAAAGTACTACCAGCCCGATAGGGAACAACACCCCTTGCCAGTCTTTATTTTCAGCCTGCCGGCTTTTTTCCATGGCCTGCTTGATGCCGGGCCGAAACAGGAAAAAAACACCCAGTCCAATAGCTCCCAGTAATAGCTGTTCCCAAACTTCCATGGCTAACTCAATAGATTAACACCGGTTAATCCCCGGAAAAACGATCATCAAGGTTGGTAGGACACAATACATTACGCATAGTGCCAATAAGTTCCAGCAACTGGTCATTACGGATACGGTAATAGATTCGATTGGCTTCCTTGCGGGAAGTCAGAATGTTCTTGTTGCGCAGCTGCTCAAGATGCTGGGAAATATTACTCTGGGAGGTGCCGGTTTTTTCGACAATCTCGCCAACGGACAATTCAGTACTGCCGAGCGTGCAGAGAATTTTCCAGCGCAGCGGATGCGCCATTGCTTTCAGCGCATTGGCTGTTAACGTTGTGTCTTCCACATTTGGCTGGTTTGTTGTTTCGTCGTTCATTGTACTACCCCTCTACGACAGGTTCGTCTACACGGACATAACCGCTCATGTCCTTTGCTATACAAATAATATCACTTATTTCGCCATTATCATCGGATATGGCGGTTCGTGAAAACAGAATCGGTATCCTTACACCCTGTTTGGTGACAAACCGGGCTTCAATAGCCTTAAGTGCACCTGCCCGGATCAGTGCCTCAAGCCAGGTACCCATGAAGGCATCTGCCTGCTCATCATTTTCTTCCTCAAATACATCACCTATAGACATACCCTCGATCTCATCAGGTCCATAACCCAGCATTTGCATTGCTGCCGGGTTAACTTCCTGGATCTTTCCGGATGCATCAAGCACCAGCAGGGCCTCGCCCATATGCTCGATTATGTTTTCCAGATGCAGTTTTGTCTTGTTAAGTTCAGCCGTACGCTCGGCAACCTTCACTTCCAGCACGCGATTCATTTCGCGTTCTTTTTCTATGAGACGGAAATAAGTACTGATTTTATTGATGAGCTGGTTGTCATCAATCGGTTTTAGCAGGTAGTCAACGTCACCTACCTCGTATCCTTTTTGCTGGAATTCTTCTGTCTTGAAAGCCGCGGTCAGAAAAATAATGGGAATATCGCGTGTTTTCTTGCGGATCTTGAGCATGGAGGCCGTCTGGAAACCATCCATCTCCGGCATCTGCACATCGAGGATAATCAGGTCCAGGTCATTTTCAGCCAGCGCTATTTCAAGTGCCTGTTGTCCGGAAAGCGCTTCATGGATTTCGATATCCATGTGACGCTCCAGCAAGGTGCGCAGGGTAAACAGGTTGTTCTGATTGTCATCTACAATCAGCAGTTTAAAACCTGTATAGCGCTTTTCAGTCATAGCCTGGGACTTCGGGTTATTAATCAAGAAAATCTTTTAATAGTTTTTCCAGCCTGGCCGGGTCAATCGGTTTAGCCAAATAGGCACTGGCACCACCATCCATACAAGCCTGCATTTCAGTATCATCATGGGAACCGGTCAGTGCGATAATGGGTAAATCGCCACAATGATATTCTTCTCTTATTTTCCTCAGGGCGGCATAGCCATCTGCTGACGACATTTTTACATCGATGAGAATGGCGGAAAAAGTTTCATCTTCCAGTGCTTCAAGTGCCTCATCGAGATCACCTGCCCCTGTCACCCTCAACGACCAGCTTTCCAGCAAGGTGGTAAGGGCCAGCAGGTTAGGCACATCTGCCTCAACTATAAGTACCCTGAGACCTTTAAAGTCTACCTTATCCTTTAATGCATGCAACTGACCAGAATCAATAGCGGGCTCATCAACGCCAACTTGTTCATCAACGATCGTCTCGCGATCAAACACCTGTGGAAGCCTTATGCGAAAATCAGCGCCTTTTCCGGGCTCGCTTTGCAGATCGATTTGCCCACCCAGCAAGTGTGCCAGCTCCCTGCTGATGCTCAAGCCCAGTCCCGTGCCACCATATCGCCTGCTGGTAGAACCATCAGCCTGCTTGAAAGCCTGGAAAATGAGAGACTGTTTATCTGCAGGAATCCCGATACCGGTATCACGTATGCTGATACAAACAGGCAGCTTTGAAGATTTTTCATCGTCCAGGTGACACAGTGAAACCGTGACACCGCCTTGATCGGTAAACTTCACGGCATTGGATAGAAAATTTTTCAGAATCTGTCTTAGCTTATCCGGGTCAGTGTTAATGGTGGACGTAACTTTCCTGTCTATTTCCAGCTTGAGAAATAGCTGTTTCTCATCAAACTGCGGCTGCATCAGGCTCACCAGGTCTGCCAGCAAGATGTGAAGGTTGACGTTTTCCAGGTTCAGCGAAGCCTTACGCGCCTCAATTTTTGAAAGATCGAGAATGTCTTCGATCAGCAGCTGCAGGTCCTTTCCGGCTTTATGAATCACTTTTGCCTGCTCTGCATTTTCCTCAGGTAAAGCCGTTTCCTTGTCCGCCAGCAATTTAGACAGCAATAAAATTGAGTTTAATGGTGTACGCAATTCATGGCTGACATTGGCGAGAAATTGCGATTTGTAACGGTTCGATTCTTCCAGATCACGGGTATGTTTGATCAGCTGTTTGTTATTAGCAATATGTTTTGCTGCCAGCCTTGTCAACTTATCGCTTAATGATTTGAGCTCGTCTGTCCAGGTCCATTGGAAATCCACTTTCTCATCATCTTCGAGAAGACGGGTTATGCCATGGGTAAATTCATAACCGACTTCATCGGCGCGCTGGGCCAGCCAGCGCGCAACCAGCCAGGCGATCAGCATCAAAGCCAGCACCATACCACCGACCCGCAAAATCAGCTGGGTACTCAAATCAGCAACGGGAGAAGCATCTACCGCCCTGCCCGCCCACAATGGACCGGATGCTTCTGTCTGGATCAAAGGCACCCAGATCACCTGCTGCTTGTTATCATCATCTGCCCAGAGAAACGGCTTACCTCCAGGGAAGGATTTCTCAATGCCGGGAAAATCAGCGTAAGCGGTAGAACCTTCTTGTGCCTGACGGGACACCTCGAGATATCGGCCATCGTCATAGGCCCAGAAGGTTTCGGTAAAGCGTCTTGCCATACCGCCGATATCAACCGTCATCACCACCACACCGACAGCCCCGAGATCCGGCACTATCCCCAAGGGAGCAGCCAGGTTCAGGTTCATAAATCTGCGCGGGTCGGTTGACTTCTGTTCAGGACTTAGTCTGACTTTACTGATATTGACTCCAAGCCTTTGAGAGCCCAGGGTTTCGTTGATCAGCAAAGGCTCGGGCAATACCGGCACCTCAAGCGTTGGATGCCATTGCGTCGTTTGCCTGTCACGCTCCAACCAGAACCGCAGATTACCTTCGTTATCAATGAACTGGATCTCTATGACATCCAGCTGGTCTGGCAGGATGCGATTGATCCATTCCGTATAGCGTGTACGTACAACATCGACTTCGTTTTCATCCTCAGTCTCGACCTGGTCCAGCATGACATGAGGCTCAGGCAGCTTGGCCAGCAGCTTGAGCATTTCCTGGCGCGACACCAAGTGTTGGTCGAGATCACGAAAGTCGGAACGCAGGTCCTGCAAATACAGTTCACGGTTTAGCGAACCCAGCATATCCAGCACCCGGGGGAAATTGGTTGCCATGATGATCATCAGTGGCAGCAGGGCAAAAGCCAGCAGGACGAGTAATATCTGGGTGCGTAATTTCATTGTTTACTCGTCTGCGTAAAGGGTCAGAGCGCTTTTACCAACTCCAGAACTTCCTGGGCATGTCCTTTAGGGGTTACGTTATACATGGCTTGTCTGATAACGCCTTGTGCATCGATAATGAAGGTAGAGCGCACAATACCCATCTTCTTTACGCCGTTTTTCTCTTTTTCCTGCCAGACACCAAAGGCTTCGCACATTTTACCATCCACATCAGCAAGCAGGCGCACCGTCAGACCATACTTGTCACGAAAATCACCATGACTGATACAGTTATCCTTGCTGACACCCACTATTTTGGTATCAAGCTGCTCAAATTCCGACATCAGGTCAGTAAATTCTGTGGCCTCCATGGTGCACCCGGGCGTGTCATCTTTCGGATAAAAATACACAACAAAATTGTGCCCGCTGCAATCGGAAGATTTTATGATGTTCATATCAGAATCCGGCAATTCGAATTCCGGTACCTTGTCACCTGCCTGAATCATGAATGCTACCTCCAAGTTTCATGTTTAGTTATTGTTTTATGGATCAGAATGTATGCGTGCCGACCATTGGAGTCAACTTTCCACGTTCTTCCATGATAATTTTCAATGCGTTAAACCCCAGTTCTGATAGAATCGCGCGCTATTTTTGTGTCTGGATACTCCTATGTTCAATCTCACCTGCCCCGGCAAACAATGTGTGCGCAACGATACCCTTTCCGGGTTAACCGTTGCCCTGGCCCTGGTACCCGAGGCCGTAGCCTTTGCCTTTGTGGCAGGTGTTGAGCCCATTGTAGGCCTGTATGGCGCCTTCCTGATGGGGCTGGTGACCGCCATTATCGGCGGCCGTCCGGGTATGATTTCTGGAGCAACCGGGGCAACGGCGGTGGTCATGGTTTCACTGGTGAGCGAGCACGGTGTGCAGTATCTGTTTGCAGCCTTGCTGCTGACCGGGGTTATCCAGGTATCCGCTGGAGTATTCCGACTCGGCAAGTTCATTCGCATGGTTCCCTACCCGGTAATGCTTGGTTTTGTAAACGGCCTTGCCATCGTTATCTTCCTGGCGCAGCTGCAGCAGTTTCAGGCCGTTGATGCCGAAGGCAACATGACATGGCTCACCGGTAACAGCATGTACATCATGCTCGGCCTCATAGCACTGACCATGTTCATCATTCATTTTTTGCCAAAGTTGACAAGCATGGTGCCGGCCTCGCTGGCGGCCATCGTAACCATTACCCTGCTGGTAATAGGACTCGATCTGGATGCGCGTACCGTGCAGGATGTCCTGCAGGACATGACTGGCAATAGCGAAGCGACCATCGCCGGTGATCTGCCAAGTTTTGCTATTCCAATGGTGCCTATCACGCTCGAAACCCTATACATCATCCTGCCCTATGCCTTCATTCTTGCGGCTGTCGGCCTGATTGAATCACTGCTGACGCTGTCACTCATTGACGAAATCACCGAAACCCGTGGACGCGGCAACAAGGAATGTGTCGGTCAGGGTGTCGCCAACACCGTTAACGGCTTTTTTGGTGGCATGGGCGGCTGCGCCATGATTGGTCAGAGCATGATTAACATCAACTCAGGCGGTAAAGGCAGGTTGTCCGGCATCTCAGCTGCACTGTTTCTTCTCGCCTTTATCCTGTTCGCTTCTGACCTCATAGAAATGATTCCGGTTGCCGCACTGGTTGGCGTGATGTTCATGGTGGTACTGGGCACGTTCGAATGGGCGAGTTTGAGGCTACTTGGCAAAATTCCGGTGGCCGATATGTTTGTCGGCATCCTCGTTACTGTGGTTACCGTGCTCACTGATCTGGCAATTGCGGTATTTGTCGGCGTTATTGTTTCAGCGCTGGTATTTGCCTGGGAACACGCCAAGCAGATGCAGGCCACTTCACATGTCGATGAAAACGGCATCAAGCACTACGAAATGAAAGGGCCTTTGTTTTTTGGTTCCGTTCATGCGTTTCATGAAATCTTCGATCCGAGAAATGATCCGGATGAAGTCGAAATCGATTTTTACGACTCACGCGTGGTAGATCATTCCGGGATTGAAGCCATCGACAGCCTCGCTGACCGCTATGAAAGAGCCGGTAAAACCCTGCACCTCAAACATCTCAGCAAGGAATGTAAAGACCTGCTGACCAAGGCAGGTGACCTGGTTGAGGTCAACTTGAAAGAAGACCCAACCTACCATGTCGCAGACGACAAGCTGGCCTGAAACTGACCTGATACTGAACAATTGCGCTTTTCACAGAAAAAATTTGATGAGGCTGTGTGGGGCATCGTTTCCAGGATCAAAGCTGGGCGCGTGATGAGTTACGGTGAAGTTGCGCAAGCTGCGGGGTTTCCACGCCATGCGCGAATGGTGAGCAAAGCCATGAGCCGGTCGCCCACCCCTTTACCCTGGCATCGCGTTATCAGATCTGACCAGACCCTGGCCTTTGCGACAGGTAGCGAGGCTTATAAAAAACAGCAAGGGCTGCTTGAAAACGAAGGTGTAAAAATCAACAACCGGAAAGTGATCCCACTCGAGTCTCACGAAGCCATTGATCTGGATAAACTGCTCTGGGGACCAACTGACCTCTATTGAATGTTGATTCGCTTTTCCTTCCCACTCCATTCCGAACCGGGGTCCCGATCAATAAACTCCCTGACCACCAGCGGACTGCCCTTGAATTCAATCCCGTCATAACGATTGATGAGGTTATCAATATCACCCTCATCAGAGAGTTCGGCAACCACGTAATGATAACTTTCACGCTTGCTCGTGGTGCCTTCACGCGCCTGAAAATCAGCACGTAACTCGAGTCCGCCAAGAAAATCATGAATATCCACCAGCAGGGCATTACTGGGAATATTTCCTATAAATAGTTTCAAAAGCCTCTCCCCACTACTACATCTTGTAATATAGCGGCAGCATGGAGAGAACCTTAATGTCCCTTGGGATTTAAAGTACGTAATTTCAGATAATAGTTAATGAGGCCATTGGTAGAGCTGTCATGTGAACTGACCGCTTCACCCTCGTTCAATTCGTCAAGAATGTGTATTGCCATCTTTTTACCCAGTTCCACGCCCCATTGATCGAATGAGTTGAGATTCCAGATAATGCCTTGTACGAAAATCTTGTGTTCATAAAGCGCAATCAATGAACCCAGGGTTTTGGGATCAAGCGTGTAAAACAGGAAGGTATTGGTTGGCTTGTTGCCGGGAAACAGTTTGTAAGGCAGCAGAAACTCGATTTCCTTGTCATCCTTGCCTTCAGCCTTCAGTTCAGCAATGACTTCTTCTTCATTTTTACCCTTCATCAGGGCTTCTGTCTGCGCAAAAACATTCGACATCAATGCACGATGATGTTTGGCGATACAGGCATAGTTGGAAATCGGCGCCAGCATATCGGCAGGCACTAGCTTGGTGCCCTGGTGCAGTAACTGGTAAAACGCATGCTGACTGGCGATACCTATTTCACCAAACAGAATCGGGCCGGTCGAATAATTGACATGCTGGCCATCACGATCCACGGCCTTGCCATTACTTTCCATATCGGCCTGCTGCAGGTAGGCCGGGAAGCGGTGCATATTCTGGTCATAAGGCAGGATGGCGATCGATTCGGCATTAAAAAAGTTGTTATACCAGATACCCAGCAACGCCATGATGACGGGAATATTTTCTTCCAGCGGCGCATTCCTGAAATGTTGGTCAGCCTCGTAAGCCCCCTGCAATAGCAGTTCGAAATTTTCCGGGCCGATGGAAATGACTATCGGCAAGCCGATGGCAGACCACATCGAATAGCGACCGCCTACCCAATCCCACATCTTGAAGACATTTTTTTCATTGATACCAAACTCAACAGCTGCCTTGGTGTTTGAAGTCACTGCAATCATGTGTAATTCCAATAGATTGGGATCACCGATTTTATGCAACAGCCAGTCTCTGGCTGTTTCAGCATTCATCATGGTGTCCTGTGTGGTAAAACTTTTGGAAGCCACGATAAACAGTGTGGTGTCGGGGTTGAGTGTTTCCAGGGTATTGTTGATGTGATTTTCATCAATGTTATTGACGTAATGGATTTTCAGGTCATGAATGGCGTAGGGGTGCAGTGCCTCGGTCGCCATCATTGGACCCAGATGAGAGCCGCCAATACCAATATTTACCACATCGGTAATCGGCTGGTTGGTTGCACCACGCCAGGTACGATTGCGGATATCGTTAGCGAGCCGGGTAATACGTTCCAACTCATGGCGCACTTCTGGCATGACATTTTCACCATCGGCAAACATCTGTTTGCCGCTGCGGTTGCGCAATGCCGCATGCAAAACGGCGCGATGCTCGGTGTGGTTAATCGTTTCACCATCGAACATACGCTCTCGCCAGCTTTCCACATCACACTGCCTGGCCAGTTCCAGAAGCAGATCCATGGTTTCCTGGGTTATACGGTTTTTGCTGTAATCGAACAGGATATCGTTAAGCGTTAATGAAAAATGCCCGAAACGGTTTGGATCCTGTTCGAACATTTCCCTCATCTGTTCATTTTTGATTTCTTTATAATGTGACTGTAATGCCTGCCAGGCCGGCTTTTGATCTGATGACATAACTTCTGGTTTACCTGTTATTAGTGAATTTCTAGCGATTTTTCATATTACTAGCAAACAGTGTTCCACCCTTATTAGCGGGCTACTCAGGAAAAACTTCTGAAAATTGCACTGTTCTGGAGCAGCATTAAATGACAAATGCCTCTATAACGAGCACAATCCGTACTTTCTGATTAATCATGCTCGGCCTTGCACCAGTTTTTACCTGAACAAGCATAATCTTCTCTTTCAGGCAAAGAAATTGCTTTAAGTCAATGAACTGCAATCTACCTGGTGTAAGTTTGAGATTTATTACTATTGAAATACATTCGGAAGTATCATGTCAGCATCCAAAGAACAGCATAAACTTTATAAATACTATGTAGAACCTCAAGCTGCCAACGCCCTGACACAGCGCACTCTTGCACTAGTACTCGCCGGCGGTGAAGGTTCAAGACTCAAAAACCTGACCAAGTGGCGTGCCAAGCCAGCTGTTCCTTTTGGTGGCAAATACCGCATTATCGACTTTGCCTTGTCCAACTGCATCAATTCCGGGCTACGCCGCATCGGCGTACTGACCCAGTACAAATCCCACTCGCTGATTCGCCATTTGCAACGCGCCTGGGGCTTTCTGCGTGCTGAAATCGGTGAATTTGTTGAAATCATACCGGCACAACAGCGTCTCAAGCGTGACTGGTACCAGGGTACCGCGGATGCCATCTACCAGAACCTGGATATCATTTATCGACATGAACCTGAATATGTCGTTATTCTGGGCGGCGATCATATCTACACCATGGATTACTCACAAATGCTGCAACAGCATGTCAGTAACGATGCAGACCTGACTGTTGGCTGCATCGAAGTCCCTCTTGAAGAGGCTACCTCCTTCGGCGTCATGTCTGTGGACAGTAATTTCAAGATCGTGGAATTTACCGAAAAACCACAGAACCCAGACCCTATGCCCGGGCGTGACGATGTTGCGCTGGCATCCATGGGCATTTACATCTTTTCCATGTCTTTCCTCACCAAGGTGCTCATTGAAGACGCTGAAGACGAAGCGTCAGACCATGACTTTGGTAAAAATATTATTCCCAAGGCCATTGAAACAGCCAAGGCCTTTGCTTACCCGTACCTCAACGGCAAAGGCGAACCTGCATACTGGCGGGATGTCGGAACGCTCTATTCCTATTGGAAAGCCAATATTGAATTGTGTGATATCGAACCGGAACTCAATCTTTACAACCGCGACTGGCCCATATGGACCTACCAGACGCAAAGCCCGCCAGCCAAGTTTGCCTTTGATGACGACGAACGCCGTGGCCAGGCGATTGATTCACTGGTAGCGGGAGGCTGTATCATTTCCGGTGCCAAGGTCAAACGTTCAGTGATCTTTTTTAATACCCATATAGAGACGGGGACCTATATCAAGGACAGCGTTATCCTGCCCAAAATACACATTGGCAAAAACTGCACCATCAAGAATTGTGTCATCGACAAGGGAACTGTCATCCCTGACAATTTTGAAGTTGGAGTGGATATCGAGAAAGACCGGGAACGTTTTCTGGTGACTGAAGAAGGCATTGTGCTGGTGACACCTGGCCAGATGAATCAGCGCCTGCACTTTGAAAGGGACTGATTCTTTTTATGTCAGATAAACTGAAACTGGTCATTTGCTGGCATATGCACCAGCCCTGGTACCGCGAATCCATCGATGGCAATTTCCATCTTCCCTGGGTCTACCTGCATGCACTCAAGGATTATACTGACATGGCCAGCCACCTTGAATCCCACCCCGGGATGAAATGCGTGGTGAATTTTACGCCGGTGTTACTTGAGCAGATTGATAATTATGCACAGCAGTGCCAACACTGGCTTGAAAACGGTAACCCATTTGCTGACGACCTGTTGGGATATTTGTCCGGCAGCAAGCCCATACCAACTGACATCGAATCACGTTTGGACATTATCCGTGCCTGTTTGCGTGCCAACCCTTCACAAATGATTGATCCCTATGACGAGTTCCGACAATTACTTGATAGTGTGAGCTCGCCTGAAGACCGCAACCATTTAAATGTAACCCTGGTTAGCTACCTAAACGAGCAGTATTTCCACGACCTGCTGGTGTGGTACCACATTGCCTGGCTCGGATACTCGATAAAACAGGAGTCATTTGTAAAAGGCCTGATTAACAAGGGAAAACATTACAGTGAAGCAGATCGCAGGGGACTCATCAGGCTGTTCGGCGATATATTTGCCCACCTGATCGATCGCTATCGCAAGCTGGCTGATCGTGACCAGGTCGAACTGGCCATGACACCTTATGCCCATCCCATCATGCCATTATTGATTGACTTTAACAGCATGAAAGACGCACTGCCTGACGCGCCCATGCCAGAGTATGACAGTTACCCGGATGGTGAAAACCGTGCTCGCTGGCATATGCAACATGGTATTGAAGTCTTTGAAAAATATTTTGGGCGCCGTCCTGAAGGCATCTGGCTGTCAGAAGGCTCCATCAGTCACGATGCCATTAAACTGTTGGATGAATTCAACATCCAGTGGACAGCATCCGGAGAAGGCGTCTGGCATAACTCTGCCAGAAAATCGGGCTTTGACCTGGAGGCCCCCGAAACACGCAAACACCTTTTTGGCTGTAACCATGTTGTTGATGCCGGGGCCAGTGTATTTTTCCGTGATGACGGCCTTTCCGATTTGATTGGTTTTGAATACCAGTCCTGGAACAGCGATGATGCAGTGGCTGATTTCATAAACCATATCGGAAACATTTCCGATTTCCTGACTGACGACGCTGATGACTATGTCGTCAGCGTGATTCTCGATGGTGAAAATGCCTGGGAGTACTATCCTGACAATGGCTATCATTTTCTGGATGCGCTCTACAAGGAGCTTTCCGGACATGAGTCAATACAGGTGCAGACGTTCGCCGAAGCAGCAGACAGTTGCCCGGTCGCTGAGCTACCTGAAGTTGCTGCGGGTAGCTGGGTTTATGGCTCATTTTCAACCTGGATCGGCGAAAAAGACAAAAACCGTGGCTGGGATCTGCTGGTTGAAGCCAAGCAGGTTTACGATAAACATATCGATTCCCTTTCTGAAGATAGCCGTCACCTGGCGACATTACAACTGGCTGTGTGCGAAGGCTCTGACTGGTTCTGGTGGTTTGGAGACTACAACCCATCAGACAGCGTAAAAGACTTCGATCAGCTATATCGCCGACAGTTACAGCGACTCTACCACTTGCTGAAACAGAAAGTACCTGAATCGTTGCTCATTCCAATTTCCAAAGGTGGTGGCGATGCCGAAAATGCAGGCACCATGAGGCGTGGGCATGAAACATAATCCGCTACATCAGCGACGCGCTGGTGTATTGCTACATCCCACCTCACTACCGTCAGGCACCCTGGATACGGATGCTGAAAAATGGCTGGACTGGATGCATCAATGTCACCTGTCCATCTGGCAGGTGCTGCCACTGTCCATACCGGATTTTTTTGGCTCGCCCTACCAGAGCTGTTCCGCCTTTGCCATGAATACAGACCTGATCGCAGACATGCCTGCAAAGCCCGAAATAAACTCAAAGGAATTTTCCCGGTTCATTGAACAACAGGCCCATTGGCTAACTGATTTTGCCCTGTTCGTCGTACTGAAAAACCAGTTCGACGATGCCCCCTGGTATCTCTGGCCAGATGAGTTTCGTCTTCACAATGAAAAGACGCTGACAGGCTTTCATGCCTCTCATGTCAATGACATTGAAAATATCATGTGGCAACAGTTTGTGGTGTATGAGCGCTGGCAGCAGGTAAGTGAATATGCGCATGAAAAGGGGATTTTTCTGTTTGGAGATATGCCAATTTTCGTTGCTCACGATAGCGCTGATGTGTGGGCTAATTCTGAAGAATTTCTTCTGGATGAAAACCATAACCCGACCTACGTAGCAGGTGTCCCGCCTGACTATTTTTCAGAAACAGGTCAACGCTGGGGTAACCCGCATTACGACTGGTTAAACATGCTGGGCAATGGCTTTAACTGGTGGCGCAAACGCATGAAGCACGCTTTTGATTGTTTTGACATTATCCGTATTGACCACTTCCGCGGACTGGAGTCCAGCTGGATGATTGAGGCCGACGAGGAAACAGCCATCAAAGGCTTCTGGCAGCAAACACCTGGTGATGAATTACTTACTGCCCTGTTTGATGAGTTCGAGGACCCAGCCATTGTCGCTGAAGACCTGGGCGTTATCACACCGGAAGTCAGAGCCTTGCGAGACCAGTTCAATTTACCTGGCATGTCTATTCTGCAATTTGCTTTTGATGCGTTTGATGACAACCCACACAAACCAATCAATATCAGCGAAAATACCGTGGTTTACACGGGTACGCATGATAACGACACAACGGCTGGCTGGTTTAATAGCCTGCAGCGACATGAACGCGATTATGTCTTTACGATACTGCAAAGCGAACCGAGAAATGACATTGCTCATTGCCTCATAGAAACAGCGCTTTACACTAAAGCCAATACAGCTGTCGTACCACTACAGGATATCCTGCAATTATCGTCTGAACATCGTATGAACACGCCCGGAGAAAAACAAAACAACTGGAGCTGGCGCTTTAAATGGCAACAGCTTAATGACTCAAACTGCAAATTTATGAAACACCATATCGATAAATCGGAGCGTTACCATGCTGGTTAATCTGCATCCCCGCCTGCTTGAAATCCAACGTGGCCGCTGCCATGACCCGTTTTCCATGCTTGGCCTGCATGAAGAAAATGGGGTAAGACTGATCCGCGCCTTTATGCCAATGGCTGAAAATGCCGAAATCGCTGATATCGGGCCCATGAAACGTATTGAAGACACCGATATTTTTGAATTCAGGATTAATGAACAGTCCAGCTCTGCCATACCGGAACACTACACATTACGCTGGCAGGAAAAAAGCAATGGTGAATGGTACGAAGCTATCTCACCCTACAGCTTTGGCACGCAACTCAGTGACTTTGACCTGAATCTTTTCTCGCAGGGTAATCATCATCATGTCTACCGTATTCTGGGCGCTCACATAAAGAACGTTGACGGCATTGATGGTTGCCTGTTTGCCGTGTGGGCTCCTGCAGTAAAACGTGTGAGTGTGGTAGGTGATTTCAATGGCTGGAATGGCTTGAGGCATCCGATGCGCAATCGTGGCCAGTCGGGTGTATGGGAACTGTTTATTCCCGGACTTTGCTCTGATGATCTGTACAAGTTCGAAATCCTTAATCAGCATAACGACCTCCGCCTGAAATCCGATCCTTATGCACAGGCCATGACCCTGCGTCCGGACACCGCTTCCAAAATTACCGCACCCACCCGGCACCAATGGCAGGACCAGGCGTGGTTAAAACAGCGTGAAAGCTGGAACTGGCAACATGAGCCTGTCAGCATTTACGAGGTCCACCCCGGTTCATGGATGCGTCATGACGACAGCTCCTTTCTGAACTACCGTACACTGGCAAAAGAGCTGGTTGATTATGTCAAACAGCTTGGTTATACCCACATTGAACTGTTACCGATTATGGAGCATCCGCTTGACCAGTCATGGGGCTACCAGGTGACCGGCTATTTTGCCCCCACTGCACGCTTTGGATCCGCTGACGACTTCCGTTACCTGGTTGACCTGTGCCATCAGAACAACATTGGCATTATCCTCGACTGGGTTCCAGGGCATTTTCCCAAGGATGATTTTGCTCTTGCCCGCTTTACCGGTGAAGCATTGTATGAACATGCCGATCCGCGCCGCGGTGAACACCGTGAATGGGGCACTTACATTTTTGACTACGGCCGCAACGAGGTACGCAATTTTCTGCTGGCCAATGCAGTCTACTGGTTTGAGGAATTTCATATCGACGGCATTCGTGTGGATGCTGTTGCTTCTATGTTGTACCTGGATTATTCGCGCGATGATGGTGACTGGTTACCTAACCAGTTCGGCGGCAGAGAAAACCTTGATGCCATCAGTTTTCTACGTGAAATGAATGAAGTACTGCACCAGTTATTCCCAGGAGGCCTGACCATCGCTGAAGAATCCACTGCATGGCCGATGGTTTCGCGTCCTGTCTTCATGGGCGGCCTTGGTTTTAGTATGAAATGGAACATGGGCTGGATGAACGATACGCTTTCCTACATGGAGCATGAGCCTGTGCATCGCAGTTATCACCATAACAACCTGACGTTCAGTCAGCTCTACGCCTATACTGAAAACTTCGTGTTGCCATTATCCCACGATGAAGTGGTACACATGAAAAACAGCCTGCTGGAAAAAATGCCGGGTGATGACTGGCAGAAATTCGCCAACCTGCGCCTGCTGTATTTCTGGCAATACATGCATCCCGGTAAGAAACTGATGTTTATGGCCGGAGAGTTTGGACAATGGATGGAATGGGATGAATCTCAACCCATTGACTGGGCATTGCTACAACATGATACCCACCAGGGCATACAAAAAATGGTTGCTGATTTGAACCGCAGCTACCGCGAAATGCCGGCCCTGCATCGCCATGATTTTGATGCGCAGGGTTTCCGCTGGATTGACTGTAATGATGCAAGCCAGTCAGTGATTGCCTTCTTGCGCCAGGAAGGAGATCAACACCTGGTGTGTGTACTTAATTTCACTCCGGTGGTGCGTGAAAATTACCGTATTGGCCTGCCAGATAAAGGCCGATACAAAGAGGTTATTAATACCGACGCAGACATATACGGCGGCAGCAATTGCGGAAATGCCGGCTTAATAGAAACCGAAGACAAACCCTGGTCAGATTTGCCCTGCTCTGCTGAACTCACATTGCCTCCCCTCGGTGGCCTGCTGTTAACCTGGAGCAATGAGTGATGAACGTGTTGTTTGCCACCAGTGAGGCATTCCCTTTAATCAAGACTGGTGGTCTGGGAGATGTCGCCAACAGCCTGCCAAACAGCCTGCAGCAGTCAGGTGCTGATGTCAGGCTGATACTGCCAGCCTATCGTGAAGTGTTGCAGAAAATCGATCACTTCAAAATCGTCGGCTGGGTGAAAATTGGCTTGCAACAAGATGCCCGTATTCTGGAAACCACGCATCCGGCTTACGAAATGCCGTTATGGCTGGTAGATCATCCGACCCTTTTCGATCGTCCCGGCAACCCCTACACGCACCCTGATGGCTACGACTGGCAGGATAACCCGCTGCGCTTCAGCCTGTTCAGCCAGGTTACGGCTTTTATGGCAATTGACTCATTGAATACCGGCTGGCGGGCGGATGTAGTGCATTCCAATGACTGGCAGACCGGCCTGGTGAATGCCTATCTCAGTCATGAAACAAGGCCCCCAAAACGGATTTTTACGATTCATAACATTGCTTACGACTGCCAGTTTGATTTTGGCACTTTCCAGTCCCTGCACCTGCCACCCCACTGGTGGTCTATGGAACTCGGTGAGTTTCATTATCGCTTTTCCCTGCTAAAGGCTGGTATGGTGTTCTCTGACCAGATTACTACCGTCAGCCCAAAGTATGCGCGGGAAATACGTACGCCTGATTACGGCTATGGCTATGCACCAATACTTGAGGAAATGAATCACAAGCTCAGTGGCATACTTAACGGTATTGATGATGAAGTGTGGAACCCTGCAACAGATCCGCATCTGCATAAACATTACTCTGTCAAAGACAAGCCGGCAGCGATATGCAAAGCCAAGACCGCCAATAAAAAAGCACTGTTATCACAACTCGGCGCGAGTCGCGCTGTACTTAACGACATAGACAAACCCCTGGTTGGATTTGTTGGCCGACTGGTTTTTCAAAAAGGCATCGATCTGCTGCTAAACAGCATTGACGCACTGGTTCATGAAAGCAATGCAAGATTTGTCATCATTGGCAGCGGAGAGCATGATCTTGAGCACCATTTAAATCTTCTGACACATAACTGGCCTGACCGGGTATTCAGTTTTATCGGTTATTCCGAGGCACTGGCACACCTGCTGGAGGCAGGCAGCGATATTTTCGCCATGCCTTCACGTTATGAACCTTGCGGGCTAAACCAGCTTTACAGTCTGCGCTACGGCACGCCACCG
>Ga0180436_10002703_pt1 | contig 16620 bp, 12 predicted proteins | sample SS_ome_2_FD_132434 | JGI IMG/M metagenome (GOLD analysis project Ga0180436, IMG submission 132434) | Hypersaline lake sediment archaeal communities from the Salton Sea, California, USA - SS_3_S_2 metaG | ecosystem: Environmental > Aquatic > Non-marine Saline and Alkaline > Hypersaline >...
AACATCGAAGAAAGTGAGAACAACAGAATGCGAGTGCAATACAGAAGCTGGCGATCACGACTGCCCAAGGGCGCCTATGCGGTGGTAACGGGCGCGAGCCAGGGTCTCGGCCGAGCGTTTGCTGAGGAGCTGGCGCGTGGCGGAGTCAACCTGCATCTGGTGGCGCTGCCCGATTCGGGACTGGAGCGTGTGGGACGGGCGCTGCAGGCCCTGTACGATGTCTCGGTCGAGACCCACGCCTGCGACATGACCGCCGAGGGCGTGGTGGAGTCGGTATGCAAACTGATTCTGTCGCGTGGCCAGCTTCTGGCGATGCTGATCAACAATGCTGGGGTGGGCTACAACAGCACCTTTGTCGACTCGACGCTGCGTCAGAATGAGACCTGCATCCTGCTCAACAATCTGGCGACGGTCAAGATGACGCGGCTGCTGCTGCCAGCGCTGCTGGAGGCGCCCCAGGGGCGCATTCTCAATGTGGCCAGTATGGCGGCCATGTTCCCGATGCCCTTTATGCCCGTGTACGCGCCCAGCAAGTGTTTTGTGCTCTCTTTTTCGCAGAGTCTACGACAGGAACTGCGCGGTACGTCGGTCGATGTCAGCGTGCTCTGCCCGAACGGCATCCGCACCAGCGCCGAGGCCCGCGAAAAGATCGCAAGCCACGGCAAGTTCGGTGACCTGTTCTGCATGGATGCCGACCAGGTGGCCCAGGCCGGGTTGCGGGGGCTGGTTCGCGACCGCGCGGCCATCGTGCCCGGGGCGCTAAACCGTGCCATCGCGGCTGTGTCCAGGATCGCGCCGCGCTGGTTGGTCTATTCGGTGGTGGGCGCCTTTTGGGGCAAGACGGCCAAAAACCCGACTCGACCGCTGACTGTGCCCGCTCCCAATCTGGCGCAATAGGAGGATAGGATGAAGTCAACAGTCGCTCTGATTAGCTGCTCCAGCTATGACCCCACCACGGTTTCGGGAGCGATCCGGCGCGGCGTGGACCTGTTGGGCGGGATCGAGCAGTTCGTGCGCCCAGGTGAGCGGTTGCTGTTCAAGCCCAACATCCTGGCGGGAGAAACGCCCTCGCGAGCGGTGACGACGCACCCGACCGTGCTCTCCGAGTGTCTCAAGCTGTTCAGCGAGGCGGGCGGTGAGTGTGTCTTTGGCGATTCACCCGGGTTGGAGGGCTCGCGCCACGCGGCGGAGGGCTCGGAACTGATGGAGGCCGGCCTTGGTGCCGGCGCCCGCTACGGCGACTTTCGCAGCGTCGAGACGCGCGACTATGCTCTGGGGCAGTTCGAGAACGCTTTTCCGCTGGCCAGGGCCTTGGCCGAGTGCGATGGGGTGATCAACCTGCCCAAGGCCAAGACGCACCAGCTAACGCGGATCACCGGCGCGGTCAAGAATCTCTATGGCTGCATTCCGGGCAAGCGCAAGGCGGCCTACCACATCAAGTATCCTGATGTGATCGACTTTTGCCGCCTGTTGAGCGAGCTGAACCTGGCCATCAAGCCGCGACTGCACATCATGGACGCGGTGGTGGCGATGGAGGGGAACGGCCCGCGTAGCGGCGACCCCAAGCGGATTGCTGCGCTGCTGCTCTCGAGCGATCCGGTGGCGCTCGATGCTACCTTTGCCCGCCTGATCGCGCTGGACCCGACCAATGTGCCGACGATCACCGTTGGGGCCGAGATGGGGGTGGGGGTGTTCGAGGAGACGTCGGTGCGGGTGGTGGGTGATGATCCGCAGGCGATGCGCGATCCTAGCTTTGCGGTGACGCGGCTGCCCGTGCTGGCCAACGCTTCGCTGGCGCACTATGACTGGCTCAAGGCGCTGACCTTGCCCAAGTTGACAATCGATGCCAAGCGCTGCACCCATTGCGGCTTGTGCGTCCAGGCCTGTCCCGTGCCCGGAAAGGCGATCTCGTTCCGCAACGGTCGGCGCGACCGTCCGCCGGTGTACAACCACAAGGCCTGCATCCGCTGCTATTGCTGTCAGGAAATGTGCCCCAACAGGGCGATACACAAACGCACGCCGCTGCTGGGGCAACTGATCGAGTCGGCTGGACAGGTCAAACTGCTGGGCAACTCGCCAGTGGCTGGCGACTAGTCCTCGGCGTCGTACACCTTTTGGCCCTCGGCATAGGCCGCGACGACATAGTTCTCGAGGCTGAAAGGGTCTCCGTTCCAGCAGAGTAACGAGGCCCACTTGCCCTTTTCCAGCGAGCCAAGAACATCGTCGAGACCCAGAATCTCGGCGTTGCTGCGGGTGATGATCTCGAGGGCCTGCTGCTTGCTGAGGCCCACGCGCAGGAACCAGCGAAGCGTGAGCAACAGCGTGCGCTGCAGAATCACCGGGTGGTCAGTCATCAGGCCAAACTGGACGCCCGAGTTGATCAAGTACTCCAGATTGCGCCAGTTTTCGTGCTTGAGCTCGACCTTGTAGGCCAGCGAGTCGAGCGGGCCATACATGACAGAGATGCCGCGCCGGGCCAGCTCGCGGTAGGTGGCCTCCTCGTGGACGTCGCAGGTGTGCTCAATGGTGACATCGAGGCCAAAGGTATCGACCATTCGCAGCAAGGCGGCGATATCGTCGGCCTTGTGGACGTGGACGCGCAGGCGCTGCTGGCGGGTGAGCAGGTCGCGCAGCACCTGTTCCTCGGCGTCATAGACGACATCGTCGTCCTCCTGGTTGCGCTCCTTGGTCAGCTTGTTCTGGACATCGACCAGTTTCTTTCGCAGCATGGCCAGAGCGCCCATGCGGGTATAGGGGCGCGTGCCTTTCCATGAGCGGGCGCTCATGGGGTTGTAGCCAAAGGCGGCCTTGATGCCGGCGCGACGGATGAGGGCGGCGTTGGTGTTGGGCGCATAGTTGCGGATGACCGCTGATTGGCCGCCCACGATGTTGCCGCTGCCGGGGAGGACGCAAGAGTACAGGATGCCGCTCTCGATCGAATCGCGAAAGCCGCTATCGTCCATCTGGATCGAGTCAAGCGCGTCGGCGTGGGCCAGGATGGCATCCATCTGATCGTTGGCTTCGGCTTCCTCGCTGGGCTCGCCGCCGCGGATGAGGCCAATATGACTATGGCCATCAATAAATGCTGGTGTGATCACTCGATAGCGGGCCTCGGCGAGGCCAGCGGACGGGCCGATGTCGCAGAGCGATGGGCCCTCCCAGCTCACCTGGCCGTCGCGAAAGGTGTCCTTGCCCGTGTAGATGAGATCGGCTTGAAGCGTCTGCATGGTACTCCTCGTGTGGTCGGACTCGGCAAATGACAGCGCAGATGATAGGGTCAGCTTTGGTGGCCGTCAAGCGCGCGGTCGGGCGCCCGACGGATATGTGCTAGCAGACCCTGCAGGCGTGTGCCGGCCTGCGGCGGCACGAACAGGCCATCGAGGGTGAGATGACATCCCAAATAGCCCGTCAAACCCGCCAACAAAAAGTGGTACTGCTCGGCCAAGAGGCCCTCGTATCCCGAGGGTTCTCCGCTGACAGGGTGACGCCAGTCCAGACCCGAGTGCAGACCGCCGCTGAGCCGGCCATGGCGAACCGATAGCGCAAGTGCCGACATGATCGCGTTGGCCCTTTCTCGAAAGCCTGTCTGATAGAGCGCCTGAAGAAGGTAGTAGAGCTGATGCGTGTGGAGGGAGCCATTCATATAGATGCCAAGCTGATCGCGTCCATCGGCCTCTACGCCTTGTCCCATCCAATCGTTGTGACAGACGGCTGGCACGGCTCGCAAGAAGATGGGAAGACCCAAGCTGTAGGTCTCGGCGCCGTGTCGGTCGAGTCGCTGCAAGTAGGCGCGCAGGAGTTTGTGGGCCAGCAGATTGGGAACGAGCCCGCAGGTGATGGCGGCGCCGAGGTGCATGTGGGAATCAAAGGAAAAGCGACGGCCGTCACGAGCGACCCATTGGCCGATCTCTTTGCGATCGTCGTCGAGAAATGTGGGCAAATAGCTGGCGCGCAGTCGCGAGGCCATGGCGCGACAGGCATTTGCAGTATCCGAATGGTCCAGGCGATCGAGCATTCCGCCAGCGCGCTCGAGTGTGCGATAGGCATGGGCGTTGACGTACGACTCGAGGTGGCCGGAGCGGATGCTGTCGCACCAGGAACAGGACATATAGCCTGGCTCCTCAGGGATGCCAGAATATACTGAGTATATCAACCCCGAATCGCCGAGTTCTTGCGCGAGCAGACGCTGGCAAAAGCAGACGATCGCATCGCCAAACCGTTCTCCCCAACGCCAGTCGCCGCTGGACGCCAGATAGAGCCAGGCGCAGTCGATGGGGGCGCTGGCGGCTGTGGGAAAGTGGCGCCAATCCGAGTAGGCGGCGGCAGAGTCCTGGTCGCGCAAGAGCTGTTCTGTGGCAAACCGCAGGAGCTGCCGTGGATCCAGACCTGGAGCCAGCAGTGGCGAGTAGGCAGCGATCTCTGCATAGTAGCTGGCGCAACCTGCGGCAGAATCGGCCACCGCGTTGTTGGCAAATCGGCCCAGGTCAGGGCGAAATGACAGGCCGTAGAGCCATGCGTGGGGTATGCCAGCGAGGACATTGTCGCGCTCGGCAAACGAGTAGTTGGGAGGATGTTGCCACCAACCAAAGAGGCCGCGTTGGTCGTCATTTCCACCAGGAAAGATGCGCCTGAGTTGCAGAGAAAAGGTGACGCTGCCCTTGCCCGCTGGCATTTCCAGCAGCCCGTTGGGCAGGGGACGCACCCCCGGCATTAGGTCCAGCCACAGCTCACCGCGCGAACGCAGCGCGGTCAGTCGCGCATAAATGGGCGGTTCGCCTTGATCACTGCTGGCAGTCAGGCGCATTGTGCCGTGGTTTGGCGCGTTGATGATGGCTGGAAGGGTGATCAGACCCGAAGGCCCGCACGTCTCGGGCATCGCCAGGACACTGCTGACGGTTTGATACAGATCGAGGGGTAGGCGCAGCGCGGCGATCTCGCTCGAGACGAACGAGCGACCGCAATCCCAGTCGATCTGCAGCGTCAGCGTATGCTCTGAGAGCGCATAGTAATAGTCGAGCCGCAGCTCAGGGACAGGACGTATGTCGCGGTAGCAGATCTGGCGCCCGCAAATCGAGATCTCGCCGCCGCACGATTCGCTGGAAAGGCGCAGTCCCTCCCGCATGACCACAGGGTGAGCACCACCAGTATGGTCCGCGACCAGTAGGTTATGCTGGGCCCGACTAGCGCCGTTCGCGTCCCAGCCAAGATGTGTCAAGCAGGCGTGTCGGTGGGAAAAGCCCACCTGCAGCAAACGGGAGGAATAGGTAGACGCGTCAGGGCCGCAGCTTTTCCGAACCCGATTGCTCTGTGTGCTCTCGTGGCACAGACCAAGACGCTCATTGCGATGCAATCCGGGCAGTCCTCCAAGGCGCTCAACGCATGCCGAACTGACATCCGTGAGGGGCACGGAAGGCACAGAGTGGGCCGGTAGTGCAAGTGAACGGATCTCCTCGACTGATCCCAGTAGGGAGAGCGACCTGAATGTGTAGGCAAGAGGAAAACGGGGCGCCAAGGGCTTGCTGATCCGAATCCTGAGGTTATTGATCTGTGTGGGGGTCCAAGAAAGCGCAACTGGAGACCGATGCATGACGGTTTCGGCCAGCGTTCGCCAGGTGTTGCCCTGCGGATCCAGCGCCGTCTCGACGACCACGTGACCAATCGGCAGATCAAAGGATGCCTCTAGCCCCGTGCAGCTGAGATCTCTTGGGAAGCCGACCCACAGGTGCTGGCGCTCAAGCGTAGGAGTACTGTTTTGGTCGGGCGTCCAAAGCCAGTTGGTTAGCATCGTGCAGCGAGAGTCCAGCGGGTACAGCACTATCCGACGCTGCGCTCGCGGTGTATCCATTTTGCGCTCCGATATGTGGATGGGGAGGCCATTCGCCTGCAACGAGTATCGGCGGCCACCGATGCGGCGTCAAGGCAGTCACTGTGGCGCGTGGACTGTGATTCGGGTAGGATGGCGTGCGTGCGGAAAACCACCTATGGGAGCAGGAGATTATGCAAAAGTACACCATCAGTCGCGACGACGGCATCTATGAAGCCTTCCCCGATGTCGCCCTGACCGGTTCGGGCAAGCTCGTCTGTGTATTCGCCGAGTGCACGCATCACAGCGATCGGGGCTATACCCGCATCATGCTGACCGATTCGCTCGATCGGGGGCGTTCTTGGTCGGCCAAACGACCTCTGGGGCCCGCCTCTCACGGTCTGCCCTACTATAACTGTCCGCGTCTCGTCGCCCTGAGCGATGGTCGCCTTGTGCTGATGGTGGATACCATCGGCGCCTGGCAAGAGCGGCAACTTGAGGACTGCTTGAACTGGCTCTATATCAGTGAGGATGAGGGTGCTACCTGGTCAGAACCGCTGGCGACGCCAGCTCGCGGCATCGTGCCCGACAGGTTGATCGAACTCGACTCGGGGCGCTGGATCGTCTCTTGCCACTGGCAGGATTTGTCGGTCGGGAATCTGGTGCAGCGCCTCTGGTACTCGGACGACCAGGGGGCCACCTGGAGCGAACCGGTGATCGTGGGACGACAGGAGGGGCTCAACCTCTGCGAGGGATCGATGCTTCCGCTGGGCGATGGGGTCATTGCCTGCTTTCTGCGGGAGAACTCGGGGTTGGGACGCGACGCCTACAAGGTGCTCTCTTTCGACGACGGCGAATCCTGGTCAGAGCCGATTCGCTTTCCGCTACCGGGCTGCCACCGGCCGGTGGCTGGATGGCTATCCAACGGGCAGGTGTTGATCACGCATCGCTTTATGCAGGGCGGCGACGGATGGGTCGGCTATTGGACCCAGAACGTGTTTGCTGCGCTCAGCGATCGCGAGTCGGTGATGGCGGCACGGCGCAACGGTGCGCGTACACGCATCCTGCCGTTGGACTATGACCGCTCGCCCGAGTCGGACCTGGGCTATACGGGGTGGGTGCAGTTCGCCGATGGCGAGATCTATGTGGTTAACTATATCATGGACGACGCCCCCAAGGCGCAGATTCGTGGCTACGCATTGACCCTGGATGACCTGCTGCTGACGTGCTAGGTCACGGGAATCCCATGTTGGGGCGGCTGGGGGTTAATATCTAGCGGTATATGTTTACCTGAATGTAACCAAGGTGCCACCGGCTTGAGACGACGCCTGCGTAAAGTTGTTGTGAACAGACAGCCGTTGGTGGGGTGAGGACGGATGTGTGCCCCGAGTCCTCACCCCAGAAATGGTCGGACTGGTTCACGGCGACCGGCGCGGGACGAAAGGGCGCTCGGAGGTTAGCTCCGAGGCACGTTTGAAACGCAGTGTTAACCTTGACGATACGCAGTGTTTATGCTGTTGCAGGTATACTAGGGCAGAGACGGGCATCGCGCGGGAATCGCGCCAGCAATATGGAGGCTCGGATGAGCTCGACACAGCAAATGCCATGGCAGGGAGAGTGGTCCTGGAGCGGCGAGGGCCGCTGGGACAGCAATTACTCCTGGAGTGGTGGAGAGGCCCCCAAGGGCGGCTGCTCGTGGACCGGCCAGTTTCCCCGTGCCAATGACTGGACCGTCTCGGCTGCCAGCAAGTGGGACCGCGACGCGGCCTCAAGCGCGACACATTGGGTCGACGACGGCGGCCGGGTTCGCGAGAATCTTCCGCAGCCGAGCCCAAAAGTGATCCCCCTTACGCGCATTCCGCAGATCCACTCCCCGCTACCGATGACTCCGATTCCGGTTGTGGCATCGAACGCTTCGACAGTCGAGGCTGTGGAGATCGTCATCGAGGAGGCGGTCGGAGCGTAGCGGATATCAACCAGTCTTGCTAGGGGGACGCTTGTCAGCGTCCCCCTTTTTTGTGCTGTGGTGCAAACAACACGCCCAGCGCTACGACTCAGCCCCGCCCCCTTACTGTGCGGCTCTTCTCCGCCATCCGCCTCTCACAGCGCAATTATGAATAATCTATCATCTTGTTTTGGCCCGATTCTGTACATAGTCTCACGATACTTGGCGTTTTTACCGTATCTTTACGTTTTCAGCGTCGTCATAAGAGCCGAATGCAGTAGAGGGCCACAAACGATGGCCTCTGATGCTTTCCAGTAGGTTTGGGCAGACTGTTCTCGGATATGCTGCCCCTAATCGGCCAAGACAGGTAGGGATCATTTGGTGAGGAGATCATGATCGCGGCGTCGACGTCCCAGGCCCGCAACAAGGCAGCCATGCCCATCCCGGCGCGCCGGGGGCTGTAGGGGACGAGCGGGCCATTCGTTTCGACAGCGTTCTGCCGAGGAGGCATTCTGGTGAGTTCGACCCCCCAAGTCTCGAGTTCGTATCGGCGCGCGGCGCGTTCGAAGGCGCTGCCCGGATGGCTTGTGGTCTGCATCCTGGTCGCAGCGTTCGCGGCCGCGATTGCTGTCGTTTCTTCCCGCTGGAGCTATGCCGACGGGTCGGAGCTGCTGCTGCTGGCCGGCACGGCATTGGCCCTGGTCTATGAGCGAATCGGCCTGGTCGGTTTGGGCGTCGCGGCCGTGCCCATGGTCTCGTTGGGAGCAGCCATCGGCTGGCCCGTGACGCTACCGCGCGTGGGTGGCGAACGCCATGGCGCCATGCCCGGTCAGACGGCGTCGGCGGTCTTTGACACGCTGGGGGCCGTGGTCGATGCCTATGACGTTTACACCTATGGTCACTCGGCGCAGGTCGCGGTGTACGCCGAGGCGCTCGCCAAGGTACTCGGCGTCAAGCGTCGCGATCGCGAGATACTGGTCAAGGCGGCGCTGGTGCACGATCTCGGCAAGGTGGGGATCACTGACCGGATCATCGCAAAACCCAAGAGCCTGACCGATGAAGAGTTCAATATCGTCAAGAGCCATCCGTTGATCGGTGCCGAGATTCTGGGACGCATGAATGGATTGGATGAACTGATCCCGTTGGTGCGCTATCATCATGAGCGTTGGGACGGCGGCGGCTATCCCTATGGCCTAATGGGGGAGGACATTCCCATGGGCGCTCGTATTCTGGCGCTGGCAGACACCCTCGATGCCATGTGCTCCGATCGGCCGTACCGCAATCCCCTCAGCCAGCAAGTGGTGCAGCGAGAGGTCGATGCCGGCGCGGGGACGCAGTTCGACCCGCAGGTGGTCGCCGCCTTTCATGTGTTGCTCGATGAGCGGGGTACGACATTCTTTCGCAACTCGGCGGCGACAGTGGACCACTCCCTCCCGATGGCCGAGGCTGCGGAGGATGCGCCCGTCAGACACCTCAAGCGAAGCGCGGTGCTTTCCGGCCAGGCCTAGCCTGTGCGTCATCGATCAGCTATCAAACTAGGCGAATACAGTTGCCCAAGAGGCGCCTGCCCAGAATGGGCAAGCGCCTCTTGTCTAGCCAGACGGAAAGCGCGCGAGTAGAATGGTATCAAACCGTTGGGAGGCGCCCCATGAACCGTCAGCGACCGAACATCCTATGGATCTGCACCGATCAGCAGCGCTATGATACCATCCATGCCCTGGGGAACGAGGCGATTCGCACGCCAAACCTGGATCGCCTGGTGGCGGAGGGGGTGGCATTCACTCGGGCCTATACGCAGAGCCCCATCTGTACGCCCAGCCGCGCCTGCTTTTTGAGTGGGCAGTACCCCAGTACCATCCATGTGAACCGCAATGGCAACTCGTACTTTCCGGATGATGTGCCCCTGGTGACAAAGATGCTGGCCGATAGCGGATATGACTGCGGCCTGGCGGGCAAACTGCACTTGGCCGGGGCTGAGCTGCGCGTCGAGCCGCGGGTCGACGACGGGTATCGCGTCTTCAAGTGGAGCCACCATCCGCAACCCGAGACTTTTTGGCCCGGACGCAGCAACGCCTACCAGGCTTGGCTGCAGGATCAAGGCGTCGATTGGGAGGATATCTATGACGTCGGCGATCAGGACCGCCATTCGAGCATCCAGGATTACTATCCCCCGGGTGTGCCGGCCCAGTACCATCAGACCACTTGGTGCGCCAACGAGGCGATTCGGTTTGTGAGCGAGAATCGCGACCGGCCCTGGCTGATGAGCGTGAACCCATTCGATCCACACGCGCCACTCGACCCGCCCCGTGAGTACCTGGAGCGCATGAATGTGGACAAGATGCCACTCCCACTCTTTCGGCAAGCGGAACTCGCCGCGCAGGCGGCGTTCAGCGGGGTCGATCACCAGACAAAGGTGCCTACCTCACCGGCGGACTATGATGCCAAGCTGATGGTTGCGGCGTACTATGCCGAGATCGAGTTGATCGACGACCAGGTGGGGCGCATGTTGCGGGCGCTGGAGGCGACTGGCCAGCGCGAGAACACCATGGTCATCTTTATGAGCGACCACGGCGAGATGCTGGGCGACCACGGGCTGCGCCTCAAGGGGTGTCGATTCTACGAGGGAGCGGTGCACGTGCCTTTGATCATCTCGTGGCCTGGACACATCGAGGCGGGTCTGCGGAGCGACGCGTTGGTCGAACTGGGCGATTTGGCGCCGACGGTGCTCGAGGCGGTGGGCCTGGAGCCCAATCCCGAGATGCAGGGGCGATCGCTATGGTCGATCTTGACTGGACAGGCCGATCCCAGCCGACACCGAGCCTTTGTGCGTTGCGAGTTCCACGACGCTATCAACGAGGCGCTGGCCAGCCACGCCAACATGCTCTTTGACGGCCGCTTCAAGCTGGTGCTGTACCACGGCGTCGAGATGGGCGAGTTGTACGATCTGGAGAACGATCCGCACGAGTTTGTGAATCTTTGGACCGATCCCGACTGGGTGGAAAAGCGATTCGAGCTGACCAAGACGCTGTTTGACGCCCTGATGCTGGCTACCGATCCAGGCCAGCCGATCTATGGTCAGTATTAGGCGCGCCGGGTAAGAGGCCGGTTCGGCTCGCCTTGGCGATGGCCTGGGTGCGTGAGGAGACGCCCATCTTGCCATAGATGTTGTTGATGTGCCGCTTGACGGTGCCCAGGGCGATATAGAGCCGCTGGGCGATCTCGGCGTTCGAGAGTCCCTCGGCGATGAGTGCGAGGACCTCTTGCTCGCGCTCGCTGAGCGGCTCGATGAGCGCGTCGGGTCCCCCGTCGGTGCCTCGCGCGCCAGATAGCTTTTTGGTCGCAGATTGCTGCGAGCGATACCATTCGGCGGCGCGGGCCGCGAGGCGGTCGCGCTGTTCCGTAGGTAGCGACAGACGCAGGACGTCGGCCAGCAGCGCGTGATAGCGGTACCAGCTGCGTCGCCGGTCGAGGGGGACCAGGAACAGGTTGGCACGTTCGAGCTCCTCCAGGATGGCCTGGGCGTCGTCGCGACCAGTGACCGCATTGCAGAGCGGCGCTGAGAGGTGTTCCAGAACGGACGTCTCACGCATAAACTGCCGCAAGGCCTCCGGAAGGGCGCGCAGTACTTCGGCCGCCAAATAGTCGACCACATAGTGGTCGTCACCCCCAAACTCGCTGACGAATCGCTCGGCATCTTCTTGTCGGCGTAGCGCGATCCCTGCCAATTGCAGCCCCGTGATCCAACCCTCGGTTCGCGTTGTAAGTGTGTCGATAGCGCGCGCCGAGAGGTCGATCTCCATCGTCTCGCCGAAAAAGACCCGCGATTCGTCGCGGTCAAAGCGCAGGTCGCGCTGCCGAACGTCGCTGATCTGATCACGCGCGCGCAGGCGGGCTAGGGGCAGCGGCGGGTCCTCGCGCGTGGCGATGACGACATGTAGATGGGATGGCTGGTGCGCCAGCATCTCGCTGACCAACGTGTGCACTTTTCCGGTGCGTATGGTGTGATAGTCGTCCAGCACCAGGAGCAGTGGCTCGCCGTTGGCCATGATGGCGTTTATCAGCGCGATCAGGGCGACCGAGAGAGACGACGCCTGACGGCAATCGACCGCTGCCAGGCGGTGATCGGCCCTGCCCAGAGAGGCGCAGAGATAGCGCAGGAAACGAGGTGGATCGTTGTCATGCTGATCCAAGGTCAGCCAGGCGACCGGTCGCCCGACCGATTCGATCCAGCTTTGGACCAAGGTGGTCTTGCCAAAGCCAGGGGGCGCCGAGATGAGCGTGAGGCGATGGCCGAGATCGAGTCCGCGGCTGAGATCGCTGAGCAGGCGAGGGCGCCGCACCAGGCTGGGGCGGACGGCGGGGATCTGCAGCTTGGTTTGCAGGAGCGGTATATCGTCCATTATGTATCCGGGGGCCTCCGTGCGGCCCGATTCAGTTGGTCTGTGGCTCGGAGGACGACGGATCCCCGTCTGCTGATGTCTCGCAAAAGAGCCCCTCCTTGAGCGTCTCGATGCGTCGTCGCAGCATCACCAGCAGTACGACCAGCAGGCAGGCGCTCAGCACCAACGTGATGCTCAGAGCGATGGTCGTGGGCATGATGTTGGAGGTCGGGATGTAAACCAACAGGCAAATCAGGGCCGCCACGAACATGATGCCTACCACCCAGCGCCAGTAGCGCCCGCCATTCCAGACGAAAAAGGCCTGCGCCAAGCCTGCGAGGGCGCTAAAGAGCAGCAGGAGGGCGAGGGCCACGTTGATGGCCTCGGCGAGAAACACGGTGAATGTGGTCAGTGCACCAAGCAATAGGAGATAGACGAGAACAACCGCACTGGTTAGTAAAACATCGTACAGTCGGGCTTTGCGCTGCAAGGCGCTCTGGGCCTTGGCATCGAGGACACGAACTGCCACCAGCGGGACGGCCAGGTCGCGCAGGCGGGCCAAAAGACCATAGAGCGCCGACTGGTCGAGGGCTTGGCCGCTGAGGATGGTCTCGCCGCGACGCTGCACGACGCGCAGGTTCTCGAACCAGTCCTGCCAGCGGGCGCCGTCAAGTCGGCCCTTGACGCGTATCTCGTACCGAAAGGGGGTTTCCTGCGGCCCTGAGTCGTCCAAGTATCGCTTCTTCATCGATGGCTCCGTTTCGGGTTCTCCACGAGTCTCTGGCCGCAGCATACCGCACGAGGGGGTGTAGCGTCATGTATCCAAGGGCACATTTCGGGACCAAGAACGCTGTCGCAGGCCAACAAGGGCCAAGATGACCAGTCCGAATAGCAGGGCGCCGCTGAGCCCGTAGGTCGTCGACATACCGAATGCTTCGATCAGCGCATAGGCGGCCAGTGGACCTAGTCCGGAGCCCAGGTCGCCGGCGATCTGATAGCCGCTGATGGCGCCTCCGCGTTGGCCCTGGGTCAGGTCGCCGATGCGGGCCACCATCAACGGAGGGACCAGACCATAGGCAACCGCTGAGGCCAGTACCGCGATAGCCAAGGTAGGCCAGGTGTGCGGCAGCGCCAAGAGTCCCAGGCCGGCAGCGCCCAGACCAAATCCCAGGGCGATCAGTCCGACCCGTTGCCCCAGTCGATCGCTGAGTGCGCCGAGCAGCGGACCAACCAGGATGCTCACGACGTTGCGAAGAAACAGGAGGCCGGCTGTCAACGAGGCGATGCCCAATGTGTGTCCGCCGACTCTCGGATACTGTCCCAGTGTCGTCGCGAGGTAGGCGCCAAAGGTGGCATAGAACACGCCCGCGAAGAACAGGCGATGGAAAAAGTTCATCACCAGAATGAGCAGGATCTGGGGATCGCCCAGTCCCAAACGTTGCGACCAGCGGGCAACGCGGACTGCGCGGCTGCATGTCGAGACCGCTACTGGACGCGCGCGACGGGGAGGCAAGGTCAGCGAGAGGAGCAGTCCCAGAGCGGTGATCGCGCCCAGTAGGCGCATGGCGGTCGCATAGCCCAGGCTATCGACCCACACGCCACCCAGGATGGCCAGAATCGCGCCGCCAAAAAAGGAGAATGAGGAATAGACACCGGTATAGCGTCCTCGTTCGTCCGGCGCCGCTGCGTCCAAGATCATGCCAAATGCCGCGACGGTCAGCAGCGCCCAAGAGAGTCCCCAGAGGGCGCGCAGCGCCAGCAGCAGGCCATAGCTGGGCGTGAGGCCATAGCCGACGGTCGAGAGGGCACCGCAGAGCATGCCGACTATGTAGGGTCCGCGGAATCCCACACGGTTGGACAGCCAGCCGCTGAATGCGTTCAGTGGTATGCGCGCCAGGCGGTTGATGCTCAAGAGCCATCCGACCTGCAGGGCGGCGAGGCCCAGGGCGGCATGCTGCGAGGGCAGCACGGCATAGAGCGTGGCGTCGCCCGCCAGGGATAGCGCGGTGCAGATCGTCAGCGTCCAGACGATGCGTTGGGTTGATGCCGATGATCCGGGGGCCATAGTCCCGCTAGCATATCCGAGTTTGCGGCGGGCGCAAGTGGGGCAAACTCTCACAGAGTCTGGCCGATGTCTCGAGATTTCGTGCAGATTTGGCTGCTAGACTGCATGAGGAAATCCGAGGTGAGGTTCTGAGCGATCGCGTTCTGATTGCAGGGGCTCTGAGCCAAACCATATGACAGAGAACAGGAGAGAAGACATGAAAAAGGTAGCAGCAATTGCCCTGGCGGCCATCGTCGTATTGGGCGCCGCGGTGGGGTGTTCGGTGGGCGCGCAATCGGCGGACGACTCCAAACCGGCCGAGACGGTGACCGTGGGCAGTGGCGAGATCGTCGACATTGTCAGCGCGCAGGGCAGCATCAGCGCGGACCGTTCCGCTGTTCTGGTGTTTGCCAGCAGCGGACGGATCGAGAGTGTGCTGGTGGAGGAAGGCGACTTGGTCGACGAGGGCCAGGAGCTGGCCAAGCTCGACGGTACCAGTCTGGAGCAACGTATAGACACCGCGCAGCTATCGCTGCAGTCGGCAGATGCGCGCTTGGCTCAGACTTCGGTCGCGGCCAGCCAGGCCGAGATCGCCTCGGCACAAGCGGCCGTCGATTCGGCCAAGGCCGGCGTGGTGAGTGCGCAGGCGCGCCTCGAACAGTTGCTGAACGGCCCGACCGAGAGCGATATCCGCTCGGCCGAGCTGTCGATCGATTCGGCCAAGAACCAGTTGTGGAGCGCGCAGGCCTCGCGCGACGCCACCGCGGGCAGCCGTATGTCGAGTGACGCTAACAAGGACAGTGCCGAGGCACAGGTCTTGATCGCCGAAGTGGCCGTGCAGCAGGCCGAACTGGCCAAAGAGCGTCTCTATGAGCCGGCGACCGAGGAGAATCTGGCCATCCAGCGCGCGGCGCTAGAGCAGGCCGAGATCCAGGTCCGTCAGGCCGAAGCGCAGTTGCAGCAGGTGCTGGATCGTCCTCGTGAGGAAGATGTGGCCGTGGCCGCGCTGCAGGTTGCAGAGACCAAGCTGGCGCTCGAGCAAGCGCAAGAGGCACTGGATGACCTGGTCATCGAGGCACCCTATGCGGGCACCGTGATCGCGGTGGCTATCGGTGAGGGCGAGTGGGGCTCGGTGGCCGCCCCGGCCATCACCGTCGCCGACAGTGAGCACATGGTGGTCGAGGTGCGCTTGGACGAGGCCGATGTGGCGCAGTTGTCCCTGGGACAAGAGGCCGTGTTGACCTTTGATGCTCTGCCCGGCAAGAGCACCAAGGGGCAGGTGGCCTGGATCGCTCCGAGCGCGACGAGCACCAGCAGCGGCACGGCCTATATGGTCGAGATCGACGTAGAAAAGTGCGATCTTCCGATCATGCTGGGGATGACCACCAGCGTCGAGATCATCACTGCCAAGATTGGCGATGCCGTCCTGGTGCCCAATGAGGCCATCACGGTCGACCGCGAGGCTGGGACCTATACGGTGTTCAAGCACCGTGCGCTGGGCGAGGCGGAAGAGGTGCAGTTCGAGGTCGGGCTGCGCGACGAGAACTATACTCAGGCGCTCTCGGGCGTCGAGGCGGGCGACGTTCTAGAGTTGCCGCAGTACGATCTCGAGTCGGACGGCTCGGCCCCGGGCTTTATGCCGCCGATGGGCGGTCAGCGATGATGATCCATACTGAGGAGATCGTCAAGACCTATCAGATGGGGCAGGTGAGGGTGCACGCTCTGCAGGGGGTCTCGGTCGACATTGAAAAGGGTGAGTTTGTCACCATCATGGGGCCCTCGGGCTCGGGCAAGTCGACGCTGATGAACCTGTTGGGGTGCTTGGACTCGCCGACGAGCGGACGCTATGCCCTCAACGGGCAGGATGTCAGTCAGCTGAATCAACGGCAGTTGGCGCATATCCGCAATCACGAGATTGGCTTTGTGTTCCAGGGGTTCAACCTGCTGGCACGGACGACGGCCCAGCGTCAGGTCGAATTGCCGCTGATGTACGCTGGCATGAGCGCCTCCAAGCGGCGCAAACGGGCCCACGAGGCCTTGGAGACCGTGGGATTGGGCGATCGCACCAAGCACCGTCCCGACGAGCTGTCGGGCGGTCAGCAGCAGCGCGTGGCGATCGCTCGCGCTCTGGCAACCGACCCGAGCATTATTCTAGCTGACGAGCCGACGGGCAATCTGGACAGTGTGACCGGCCGCGAGGTGCTCGAGCTGTTCCAGCGACTGAACGATGATGGCATCAGCGTGATCTTTGTCACGCACGATGAAGAGACGGCGGCCTACTCCAAGCGGATCATCCGCATTCGCGACGGGATGGTCGAGAGCGACCAGCCGGTGCTGGAGCGTACGTTGGCCGAGGGGAACGAGGGATCATGAACATCTGGGAAAGCATCCGCAGCGCCTTTGAGGCGTTGGCGGGCAACAAGATGCGCAGCAGCCTGACGATGCTGGG